>Ga0180438_10003524_pt1 | contig 23575 bp, 20 predicted proteins | sample SS_ome_12_FD_132455 | JGI IMG/M metagenome (GOLD analysis project Ga0180438, IMG submission 132455) | Hypersaline lake sediment archaeal communities from the Salton Sea, California, USA - SS_3_D_2 metaG | ecosystem: Environmental > Aquatic > Non-marine Saline and Alkaline > Hypersaline >...
GAGGAAAGTCCTCGGTTCTCTCAAAGTGTCGTTGCTCAAGAAAGAACGGCTTGATTACGTCGCCCACACGATCGAACAAGGGCCGCAGCAGTGTATCCTGCATTGTCCTTATCATCTGCGGATTTGTCTTTACAACGGCAGTCGCCATCGGTGCCTGGCCCGGCGACATCCCGAATATGAGCAACGGTATCCGCTGCTCGATCGTCATCCGAAATCCGATAAACCTTATAAGGGAAATGCAGCTTGTACATATACTGGATGCCCTGGCCATCGCCTTGGCAGAGTACATATCGCCCGACATGGACGCCAGAACAATTTTCTTCATGCCATTGAAGCTGGGTCTGAAAGTCATGTGATCGACGTTCATATTGCTCAAAACGGCACGGATATTGAGCCTTGCCCTTTCCGACTGGTACCAGTTGTCAAAAGAATATGCCAAAATTCTCAGATCATAGCGTTCCTGAAGCAGGTGCAGCGTATAAGTGCTGTCCTTGCCGCCGCTATATGCCACGAGAGCATCGTAGCTGCCCTTGCCTTTTTGCTCTTCGATCAGCTTTTTAAACCTGGCTTCATATTTACTTCTGATGGAGCGCTGATTGTCCATGCTTTTGGCAGAAGAGCAAAAGTTACAGATACCTTCCTCGTTAAAGCTTATACCTACAAAACGCTCATTCAAAACGCATTTTTTACATATCTGCATAAACACCTATCCTTCTTCTGCAAGGTTGACTTCATCACATGCCGCGGCGAATGAATCGGCGACTTTGCGGATTTGCTGAAAAGATATCACCAGCGGTGGCTCCACCATCAGAACCGAAGAATCGCCAAACGCCTGAAACATCAAAACCCCCTGCCGGACCATTTCCCGAGATAACTTGAGCGCGACTTTGCCACCGCTTGTTCTAATTCCAATTAGAAGACCCAAACCGTCAGCAGATCGCAGTATGTCGGGATACTCGGCAACGTTATCTCTGAACGAATGAAGCAGCAGCTTGCCCTTTTCCACACAGTCGGCCAGCAAACTGCCCTGGCTGAGAAACTTGATCGTTGAAAGAGCCGCCCTGCAGGTAAGCACATTTCCGGCGTAAGATGAAGCCGACATCGGAAAGCTCAGGCTGAACCTTTTCCACAGATCGCTCCTGGCAACAACGGCGCCGGCGGGCATTAGACCGCCGCCCATGGATTTGCCCATTACCATTATATCCGGAACAACGCCGTAATATTCACACGCAAACATTCGACCGGTTTTTCCAAATCCCGTCTTAACTTCATCCAATATCATGAGCAAATCGTGACGATCACAAAGCTCACGCATGTCCTGCAAATACCCATCAGGGGGCGGAACAGCCCCGGCCTCATTTTGAATCGGCTCAACCAGGATCGCTGCGGTATCTTTTGAGATCGACTGTTCGAGGGCTTTGACATCACCGAAGGGGACGCTCACAAAACCTGGAAGAAGCGGTTTGAAAGCCCTCTTGAATGAAGGAATTCCCGAGGCGGTGAGTGCGCCGAACGTGTAACCGTGAAAACCCTTGTCTGCGGTGATAATCGTCTTTCCGCCTCTATGGAGCCTCACCAACTTGATGGCACAGTCTATTGCCTCCGATCCACTATTGAGGATGAAGGAACAGCTCAAGTCGCCGGGGGCAGTCCTTTCGATACGCTCGGCCAGTTTTACCTGAATCTCGCTGATAAGCGGCTTAGTATACTGTTGCCGTACGGACAATTGGTCAGTGAGGGCCTTAATGACTGTCGGATTGTTGTGACCTATGTTGAATAAGCCGTACCCTCCTACGCAGTCAATGAATACCTTGCCTTGTGAGTCGGTGATGGTTGCACCCTCGGCTTTAGCCGCGACTCCGTCCAGTCCCAGCTTATCTAGAAACGCCGGGTAAGACGAGCTAATGAGTCGCCCGTATGACTCATACAACTTCATATTCTCGGATATTTCGATTTCACTCGCCATATCTGTATTGAATAAACCTCGGCTCAATCTGAGACAGCCGCCTCTTCTTTTGTCTTTAGCAGCTTCTTATCGATCTTGCCATTGGGAGTTTTGGGCAGACTTTCCATGAATTCGACATACTTCGGGACCATGAAAGACTCCATATTCTGCGAGCAGTATTTCAAAACGTGTTTTTCAGTCAGTTCGGCATCCTGATCCGGCACGATGTATACCTTAATCGCCTGGCCGAAAATCTCATCGGGCACCCCGATCACCGCCACTTCCGTAACACCTTCCATGCCGCTGATATTGTTCTCGACCTCCTTTGCACTTATCCGCTCACCCTTGCTCTTGATCATATCGTCTTTTCTGCCGAGGAAATATAGAAAACCCCGCTCATCCTTGCGGAAATAGTCTCCAGAATAGAGAATCTTCCCACTTGGATACCGCCCGTCGCGATAGGTCCCGGCGGTTGTCTCGGGATCTCTCCAGTAGCCCTGCATAACGTTGGAGCCTCGTATTATCAGCTCCCCGGTCTGTCCCGGAGGCACTTCGTTGCCCTGCTCATCCACAACAAAGACCTCGCAGTTCGGCATGGCCTTGCCCACGGAAGACGGTATTCTGTCCAGCTCCTCAGGCGGCAGATAGCTGACTCGCTTACATTCGGTCAGGCCGAACATGGAAATCATCGTCACTTCCGGAAACATGCTACGGAGCTTCTGGATGTGGTCTACCGGCAAGGCGGCCCCAGTGTTCGTCATGTAACGCAGCGTGCTGAAATCATACTGCGTCAGGTCCTGCAATTTCAGAAGCATGGCAACAATAGTGGGCACTATGGGAAATCCGGTCACCTTTTCCTTTGCGATCCGCTCGAGAATGGTATGAAGGTATAGGAAAGACTTTTCCAGCACCACTGTGCCGCCGAACATGAACGCCATTATGACCTGATAAAGACCGTAGTCGAATGAAAGAGGCAGCACGTCCAGAATGATATCGTCTTCGTTGTTCCCTATATACTGGATGATGCTCCGTGCGGCCGAAATCATATTGTGATGCGTGGACATAACGCCCTTTGGCTCGCCCGTCGAGCCGGAAGTGTATATTAGTGTAGCTAAATCCACGTCAACCATGCGAGGCAACCCGCGGTCTGTTTTTGCCGCCTGCCCCTCATCGGGAACATCTGAGAGAATCTCATCCCAACTCTGCGACGCCTCAGCAAGCTCCTGCGGGATTCGCTCCGCAGAGCCGACCCAGATTACTTTGCGATCTTCGGTATTATCACCCAAAGCATCCTTGACAACTCTGGCTTTGCTCACGTGCGTTATCAGGATGTTCGCGCCGGAATTTTCGAGGATATACCTTAGCTTCTTTCCTTTGAGTGAGCCTGCCAGGATGATGAACACACCGCCGGCTTTGAGAATGCCGAATAACGAGATCACGGTTTCAGCAGAATTATCCAGCAATACGGCGATCCTGTCCTGACGCTTTACTCCTTTGTCTGATAAAGTGGCGGCCAAATGGTCCGTATGCCGGTCGAGAGCCTTGTAAGTCCATCGCTCTTTGCCGCATACAAGTGCAACCTTATCAGGAAGACGTCGAGCCGAACGGCAGAGCCATTCGTGTACTAAAGTCGGATCGAACTCAATCATTAATATCCTCAATCATCAAGACATTATTGCTCTCTGCCAAATAAGCTAACATTGTTATCGGGCAGGTTATTCAAGTGTTGGGGGTAACTGCCTGAGATGCTTCGTTGCCCTGTACTTGGCATTGAAATCCCGCCAGGCCCTGTTCACCTGCTCTTGGGTCAAATCCATTACTTCACACACTCGTTCAGCAGGGACGTCGTGCTCCCACGCGTATAACAGGGGATCGAGCTTCCCATACGGAATACGAAAATAGAATTCCTCGTCGTTCACCTCGAAACTCCACGTGTCGGGGCTTGGTGGTCTTTCTATGATCTCTCTAATCACTCCAAGATGCTCCGACAACTGATATACCTGAGCTTTGTAAAGATGACTGAGCGGCTCAATATCCACCCCGCCATCACCGTATTTGACGAAGAATCCCTCGATGACTTCGGTTTTGTTGGTCGTGCCGCAGACCATGTAGTTCATCTTTTCCGCATAATAGTAGAGATGCATCATCCTTGTTCTCTGTTTGGAGTCGGTGGCGGCCACAATCCCGTTGAGCATCTTTTTGTTGAGTCTTGCGCTCTTGATATTGCCTTTGCCGTCGTCAATCTTCAGAGTAAAGAAGTTGAGAGACTCCGTGGAGAGCAGATCCGCCGGAAGAGTGATCTTCGATTTCCAGGCGCTGTCGTATTCGGGAAAGACCTCTCTTATCAAATCATCTCTTTTTTGGTAAGTCCCAAAGGCTTCCAGTGTCGGTGTAATGTCTATTTTTTCTCTTTCTATACCCAGCTTCTCCGCGTGTTTCGTTGCGTATTCGGCGCTTACCGGACTGGATTCCTTCTCCGGAAGTATCAATCCAAACACTCTGTCCCTGCCCAGTGCTTTGACACAAAGAGCAGCAGCCAGGGCCGAGTCGATGCCGCCGCTGAGTCCGACGACAATCCCGTTACGCTTGACCTCACGTACATGGTGCACAATGAATGAGCAGATACGATCAATTTCACGCTCGCAGTCAAGTTTGAGAACATCCTTGTGAAAATCCATGATTGTCTCCAATTCACACCATATTGTTGCGGATCGTATGTATCGCGCGGCGCCGGCCGGCCGTCAATTTGCAGTTTTCAGAGCCTCAGATCTCATGTCAACAACTAAATCGAAACAGACTGAATCAGCAGGTCTTGCGGGAAACTCCCGGATAAACTGGCTATGGACAAGTTGAGAGGACAAAACTCCTACAAGAGCCATGCTGTCGATCTCGCTTAGGTGCTCAACTGACTGAGCTTTTTGCAACAACCTTGTTACCTTCCTGCGGTCAAACAGGCCCGCCGCATTCAGTGACTCATCCGACAACGCATCCCGCACATATTCCGCTGCGCTATCGTTAAGCAGGCTCTGCTTTATGGGGGCACGGTATGGATTCTTCGGGCGCGATGTAATTTCATCAGGTAAAATCCCCTCAAACGATTTTTTCAGAATGTGTTTCTCATTCAGGCCCAGCAGTTTCCACTTGGAGGGAACGCGCGCCATGAAATCTACTATGCGAGTATCCAGGAACGGCAGTCGGATCTCAATAGAATTGGCCATGGCCACTCTGTCGCCCTGTGATGAGAGAAGATAGTTGCTCAGGAAAATCGCCATCTCCAGGTACTGAGCCTTTGAAAAGTCGTCAGCCTGCTCGTAGGATTCCGGAAGACTTTGCCTGACTTCTTCGTAGCCATCATACTGTCCGATAGCCTCATTCAGCTCCTGTGAGAAGAGCGCCTTGATTCTGCTGGTGTTTTCCCACCGGACGAAGTGCGAGAAGATCGGATCATCGGTGCGATCGAGACCCCTGGCAAAGAACGACTGCAAGGTGCGCTTAACTCTCGGATTATCAAAAATATATGGATATAGCTGGCCTATCAACGCCGGACGGCTCCGCGAGTCCGGGTACCTCGCCCAAAATCTCCTGACCTTGGCCTCGCGAAAGATGTTGTAGCCGCCAAAGACCTCATCCGCCCCTTCACCGGTCAATACTACTTTGTAACCGCTTCGGCGGACCGTCCTGGAAAGCTGGTACAGCGGAATCGGTCCCGTTCTCAACAGCGGTTTTTCACAGTGCCATAGGCAATCCGGCAACAAAGCTCCGATTTCTTCACTTGCCGCTCGAAGATCGGTATGATTGACGTTCAGACGCGAGACCATCATCTGTTGATGTTTGCCCTCGTCAAAACCATCAACGTCGAAGCGTATCCCGAAGGTCCTTACGTCACTGTTGAAATTCTTCACGACCAAGGCGGAAATCCCCGATGAATCGAGCCCGCCGCTGAGATAACAGCCAACAGGCACATCGGCCCGCAGACGAATCCGAACTGCATCCTGTAACAATTCCCGGACCTGTCTACAGATTTCACCGGGAGCCGAGTCCAGTTGCTCGGAGCGCCTATAGAGCGGGATATCCCAGTATCTACTGATATTAACCCGGCCGTTGGATGTTTTGAGATAGTGGCCCGGGGGTAATTCATATATGTCCTTGAAAACGGTTTTTGGAGACAACGTTGTCCAGAAGGTGAATATCTGGTCCATAGCAACCGGATCAATTTCTCTCCTGACCTGCTCGTTCATAAAGATTGCTTTGATTTCAGAACCGAAGACCAGTGTGCCGTCCGTTATTGTGTAATATAGCGGCCTAATTCCCAGCCTATCTCGCGCCAGGAACAACTCTTTCTTTCTCGCATCCCAAATCGCCAGGCCGAATTGGCCGTTCAGCCTGCTCAGGCAATCCGGTCCTTCTTCCTCGTAAAGATGCAGCACTACTTCAGTATCAGAGGTTGTGTAGAAACGATGCCCCTTTTGCACCAGGTCCTTCTTCAACTCAACGTAGTTGAAAACTTCGCCGTTATAGACGATCCAAAGGCTCTGATCCTCATTATGGATCGGCTGTACGCCGGACGACAGATCGATGATGCTCAAGCGAGCGTGACCGAGCCCCACGTAATCATCGACGTATGCCCCTGCTTCATCCGGACCGCGATGATTAAGAACACCCGTCATGCTCTTGATGGTCTCCAAAGAGATACCATCCGGCCGATCAATATTGCAAATGCCCGTTATTCCACACATGGACCAAGCTCACTTTGCATCCACATATTTGTCTTGTCCTACAAACTCACAATTTCGAGCACGGCTTTCAGGCATTGAACACAAGATGTGCATGAGCATCTCACAGATTAATTCAATGTGTTTATCACTCAAGCCCCGATGAACCGGCAATACTAAAAGATGGTCTTACAAATGCACCACCGTCGGGCCGCAAAACAGACTGCTTCGGCCTCGGGCACTTCATCAAAGTCTATTGTATATTCCGCCATGAAGAAACCTACTGACAAAACGCATTAGATCGAATCCAAATTCGCCAAAGAGGACGGCGGCGAAGCGGAAGCCTCGGCGCAATTCTCATAAACCATGCCTTGTAATAGCAGAAATTAAGGAGTTTCGAAAAAAGCCTGAACACGTACACCCGTGCTCTTGAGAGCATTCGCTTTTGGAGAACATATATGTCCCTCATGGGAAAAAGCTTGCCGCCAAGCCTCAACTTATACTCGTACTTTGCACGCATAGCATCGACATATCTGACATTTTCACTTACAGCCTTCTTTATTCGCTCGGCAAATATAGTCGTGCCTACACTAACAGCGGCGACTTCTTCCATATCCGTGCGTGAATTCAAAAAAGCAAAATACCTGTCGCCGAATTTGTATGCATATTCATATGCAAGGTTACACTGTCCCCATTTAATGTGCATAAGGCGCAACCTGTCGTATTTGAGTTGTTTACGGGCCATTTCCTTGTGGAAATCAAACGAATCGGGCCAATCCCCAAAATGACCCAATTTGCCTTTTGAATTCCAATATTTCTGGTGCATATCAACGAATCTGCGAAACACTTCGTCTACATTCTGAATTGTGGCGAACTCCGAAGTCAAAGTCCCGTGGCGGTCCTGCAACGCATCCTTCAAAGCCTTACACTTGCGTTTGATGTTCCTCCTTGCGTTCCTACTCAGGCCCGCCAACTGAGCGCCCCAAGTGTCAGCCACGGCAAAATATGTCTGAACCTGATTTTCGCCGCATGATATGCGGCAAGCTCCACTAAATACTCTGTTGAGGGATTCTTTGAGCTTGTCGTAGTGGCCGCATAAGCCGGCGACCGGCCCGATATGCATGATATCCCATTTCTCCTTCAGAAGCGGATCGGCCAGCTTCTCAATAACGTCCGTCATATGATCCGCGACTACAGGCAGACTGAATTGTGCCATTGTATGGTCGGAACCGACTATTCTTAGCGCTCTTATCGATACAGGGCCAAGCCAAATATTATCGAGAAACAACGGCACGATCCCAACCAGCTCATCGCCTTTGTGAAATACCCAGACCTTCAAATTGCGTTTCCTGCCGTAGTACTTCCACCATATTCGACACCAATCATAGGTTAAAAATATCTCACTTCCAACCGATGCGGCGAGGTCATCCCATTGCTCCTGAAGCACCGCCAGCTCTTCGAAGCTGCAATACAGGTTTACCTTTACGTCGCTTTTCACAATACGAGTGCGTCCGAGCCGAGCGATGCCCTATCCGATCTCCGCTGCCAACGGGCCTACTTTTTGATCAGTCGATGAAGTCCTTTGGCTACACCCCATAAGGCCAACGCACGCCGATTCGCGTATGCCTCAAAAGTGCCAATGTAGAATTTCTCTTCGCCTCCAATTCCCGCCTTGAACCGGGCAATACCCGGGGCTTTCTCGAAATCTATTCCCCCCGTATCGTACTTTCTCAGTCCCTTGTTCTTGGCGTCAATTATGGCCTTCCACCAAGCCACATAAGAAGCCCTGCATTCATAGCCCTTTTCACTGCTCGCCGACAGCAGAAAAACACCGCTATCACCCAGATTACTGGTTGCATTTACGGTAACCGGCTCATCATCACAATAACCTGCGAGGGTGTTTATCTTCTCGGATTCCGACAAGCCGGCTTGCGCTCTGGAGAAGACCTCCGGATCAACTCCTTCAAAACCTTTCTTTCGAACCAGACTTGCATGGAAACGTTGCAGCACCTGAAAAGGCGATTGGCCCGTCTGTTCCATGCATTTGACACCAGCCGCCTCAGCTTTTCGCAGCATCCGTCGCCAACTCTGGTGCAAACCTTCTCTCAGAACTTTGTCGGGACAATCCAATGACAGTATCGTTGTGTGATAGGCCGGAACGTCCAACAGTTTTCGAAAACCGCTTTTTTCCAGCGCGTCTTTTATCTCGTTACTTGCGGCATCGTCAACTACATTAGGGGTAAGCCGCACAACATCAATGCCTAATCCGAAACACACATCACGCAACTGAATAAGTACGTCAATCACATTTTGAGAATTCCCGTCTTTTTTGCGAAGCAGAGGACCCCATTGTGCATAGCCGATTCTAAGTCCAACGGCTTTGATACTTTGAATACGGATGTGGCAAAGTGATAGAATCTCATCGTCATCACCTTTAATTGACAGCCGGCGAACTTGCTGACCGTTGATCTGGCCGCGAACCTGTTGGTAAGCGCAGGTCTGGTAAATACTGTAATCCGAAAAGTCCCGGGCACAATGTTCCCATTCGACTTGACTAATACTGTCGAGACTAACTTCAAGAGGCACTTTTACTCCTTTTGAAGACTATGGTTTCACAAGCTGAGGCCAACGCTACCATCGGGACAATCGACGCCCGGCCCTACCTTACCATCAATCCAGGCGGCTCTTGTCAAGAATTCTGTACAGATTCGGTTTTTATCTCTATATACTTTGAGACCCTGATGAGACTATCGAAGTTTTCCGGGACAAGTTCAGCGTCCTCAACTTTTATATCGAAGGTCTCTTCGAGGAAGAAAACCAACTCCAGGATTCCCGTGGAATCGATGATGCCCTCTTCCATAAACGACGTATCTTCTTTAAGTGCCTCACCATCCCCAAAAAGGAAATTTTCAACTACAAATTCACGGACCAAAGATGTAGTATCCATCTCTCTCTCCATCAAATTCTTTCTCTCAATTATGGACGTGATACAAAAACACTAACGATGTACATTCCGGTCAAGCAACGCCTAACCGATTTGTTATTTACTCGCAGCCTTTTCACGACGTTCGGCATCACGCGCCTTCCACGCCTTCTGAACTAAACCAGTCAGATTTCTTGCCGGATTACCTCCGACAAATGCTCCGGAAGGAACGTCATTCGTTACAACCGAACCGGCGCTGATAATGGCATTGTCCCCTATGTTTACTCCAAATAGGATTATTGAACCCGAGCTTATCCACACATCGTTTCCGATGATCGTCTTATCTCTCTGTTTGTCAGCCTGCCCTTTAACCGGATGTCTTGATCCGAGGATCATAACATAGGGACCCGTCGACAGTCTGTCGCCGACCTGAATGGGCCCCATGACAATATTGTTCAAGCCAAACCAGCATTCTTTTCCCACAGTAACGTCACCGAGATCGGCATTCCATACGTTGAAAGAATCGGTGACTGTCCTCTCTCCCACTTTCACACGGTGCGGCTTTGAATGGTCGAAACGGAAGCCGGAGCCAAAACTTACGAATTTCCCGGTTTCTATGTATCTATACCTGTTGTAACAACGAGCAATCTTCCAGAATGTTCTTTTTACTATTTCCCTTATGAAACTTGGAGTGAGGGCATCGATTTTCTTAAATACAGTCGTTTGTTTTATTTCTTTTAGCATTTAACTCATCCTTTTATTCTACTACCTCAAATGCAAAAGCTCCCCTGTTGGGTGCCCCATGCTCGGCGGCGCCATCATTCGGATGGCTGAATCCTGGGATTTCCTGCCCCGTACCTATAGTATTGACAACACCTGCGCCTTCATAGCTAAAACAGCTTCCAGATTCATCGACAATGAATATCTCACCGGTAGAAGGCATGGTCCCGTGTAATTCACCCCGAATAAAATGACATGACTCAACAGACACTCCATCCGGCAATCCCTTGACGCCCCAACGAGCCAGCGATAGACCTTCAAAGATACAGTTGACGAACTTAACGTTGTGTGCAGTATACGGCGGCTCGCCATCTTCGCGAAAAAAGGATAATTGTCCCGGATTGCTTACGTGCATTATTAATACGTGGTCATGCGCCTGCTGGAATTGAGTATAAGGAGGTCCGAACCGATCCTGGGTGTTGTGGACCGCAACGTTGACAACCGCAACATTAGCATACGACACATCATTTCCACCGAAGAAAAAATTCTGGCCCCCCGCTATATTTGTGGCTTTAACGCCATAGACAATAATATTTTCATTTGATTGCCACCATTGAAACAAGTCCGTATGATGCTCCAGGGCCGAACCATCCACTCCGTCGGCCCTGCAATTGACAACCATTCTGCCCATCTGGAAGACGTCGCCGGTAATGTTTCTACATAGTGAGTCACGAACAAGATTACAAAATGTAAAAGCGTAGAGCATATCTTCGGCGACCGATTTCGTGACGTACAAGCCGTTGAAACCAACGTTGCGGACCGGCCAATACTGCCCCTGATACGAAACCGTCGGCCCCTCAGATTGATACCACCGGCAGTTGTCGTACCATTGCCAATGGGAATCCTCTTTATAGATTAGACCGATCTTACTAAAATCCAAAGTGAGATTAGAAAAGCGCAGCCTGCGTATCTTGGCCCTGATGTTCTCACGAATCTTAGGCGCTATAATCACATCGTCGCGATGCAAACCTTTGTCGGGACGAATTGTGATCCACAAGTTGTTTTCAGCGGATAAACGCTGCCCTTTCATATCATACAAGCCCGGATCCATCAATATAATCGCACTGCCGTCGTATCGAGAAACGTTGTCGGTCACAGCAATGAACGCTCTCTGAATACTACGGAACGGCATGGCCCGAGATCCTTCGCCGGTATCATCGTTACCGTTAAGACTGACGTGCAACTACTTTTTACCTATGAGAGTTTTGCGTGAGTCGGCGTAAAGCTCCAGGGTGAGCTCTCTCTCTATGCCGTTATTCGGATACACAGTAGCTTTCACGATTACCGCACCATCCTTGAAGTCCGACGCATTCAAAGCCGTCCAATATTCGCACACGCCGGTGCGTGGATTCAGACTCATAATCGTTTTATCGATAGTCTGTAGTCCGGTCTGTGTCTCGTATTCGAACGTTACCCTCTGGATGCCGTTAATATGAAATGCTATCACGCCGATTTCGAAATTACCGGAGAAAACCTGATACGGCACAACGTCAAATCGAGCTATCGCTTGTGGCGTTGCGCCGGGAGCGTTACCATCAGGAACAACCTCCCCGCTATTCCCATAGGCTTTTTCTTTGAAGAAAGCGCCTAACGGATTGGCCAACAGCACATACATCACGAAAAGGCAAAAAGGAACAGTCACCAGTCTTTTGAATGATCCCTTCATACCTGCTTTTGTACTGATGTGGTTGAGCTGCCTCCGGACTATTGAGCTTAGAATAATAGACTTAGACAAATCTGATCTTTGATTTTGAAGCATCTTATCCGCCCCTAAACGTGTTACAAACTTAACAATGACACCCTACAATCGCTCGACCATGGCTATGCGAATTCTCCCATCTGCATAACCTGCTGTATGAAGCTTGATATTCTCTGTGTGACCGCATCAACAGATTTCTTGCGTTCGGTGGGCACAAACTGCTCAAGTGCTTTGATTTTCTCGGGGACATCTTGCTCGCTGTATGCCACCACTAAATGCCCCAGTTGCTCGAATTTCTTTGCGATTGCGACCTGATGATCGTTCACAACCTCACTGTACTTTCGTAATCTCGGCATAACAAGTATCGGTTTCCTGTTTTCCAATGCCGCCGTGATCGTTCCCATTCCAGCGTGGCTGATGATTGAGGATGCTTCACGCATGTTTTTGTCAAACTCATCTTTCTGAAGATATGAGACGGCATCAAAACAGCGAGGACGGTATGAACTATCGGCAATTTGCGCAAATACTTCAACAGCACAACCACTGCGCTCCATAGCCTTGTCCACGGCTTTGACCAAGCGATCAAAGGGAAACTGTGTGCCCACAGTCAAAAATATCATATCACCGAACCCATATACTCAACTCTATCATATTTCTTGACCAGCTCGGGCCACTGAACCAGACAAAGGTCCGCTATATGCCTGACCAAACGCCCTGAAAGCGACATTCTTTCAACATTGGTAATACTGTCGAGCCAAATCACTCTTGCGCCGCGCAACTTGCCGAGAAAGCACATAATGCAACCTACCGCCGCTCCGGTGCTGAGAACTATATCATATTTCTCACTAAAGGCGACTCGAATGCACTTGATAAGGACTTTGATGATCCGAAGGGGATAATTTCGATTACATTCACCAACAACATATATACACCCAAGGTCCCGTAATTTGGTCTTCATCAACTCCCTCGTTGTCACAACAAAGACCTCGTGAGGCCCCCATGCTTCTTTGGTATTGAGCAATTGGGTAAGATGTCCTCCCGCGGAAGCGGCCAAACATACGCGTATTTGCTTGGAATTATTCATCACCTATTCCAATCCGACAAACACAGATCAATAGCAGAAACAGAAATATCAGGCTTGATTTTCGTTTCCCAGAACTGCGGCCAAAACCTCTTCCGCCTTGCTTTCCCAAGATGTGTGTTCGACTCTTTTCCTCCTGGCGGCAATTTGCTCCGGGCTATTGTCGCACACAGCATTTGCGATATTCCGGGAGAACTCTTCCGGAGTATCAGCCACACAGATCAAATCAAGATATTTTTCTATTTCGCTAAAAGCAGACGTGCTCACGACCGGCTTGCCAAGAGCCAGATACTCTTTGAGCTTGATAGGATTGGCAGCCTCGGTCCAGGGATTCTTCCTCCATGGTAGAATCGCTACGTCAAAGGACTTGCCGTAATCCGGTATTTGGTCGTAAGGTTTTTGCCCCAAAAACCACACGTTTTTTCTCTCTGCCAGGTGAACGAACTCCCTGGAAACCTTGCCGACAAAAACAAATGAAACTTCCGGCGACAGCTCAGCCACGGTCTCGATGAATTTAACGTCAAGCTTGTGCGGATCAATGGCACCGAAATATCCGGCTACGGGACCGTCAATACAAGCCATATCTTCAGGTTTTTTGGGATTGTCCTGGGCTGAGCTGAAAGCATCGAAATCTACGCCGTGGTCCAGATAGATGGCATTCTTGCACTGGCCGGCTTCCTGGTCATAGAGAAGCGCATTTACAAAAACCGTCAAGTCGGCTTCCGATTTGAGTTTTCGATCGTAGCCGGTTATAGTCTGCACGTCGACATTCGGATACTCTTCATAACGATCCGTTCGCTGATAGATCAGCTTGTTTCTCCTGATTTTCAGTGCGGTATCACAGGCGACCGGATTGACTATCCACACTGCCGGATCGTTCATACGGAGCTTTCGCACAACACGTCGTATCTGATATCGCAGCATGGCCTGATTAAATGGTCTTGCCCATGAGATATGATGCACGGGCAGAGCAACCGGACTATACACCCAGAACCCAACGCCCGAACTCTTGAGCCCCGTGAATATGCTCCTGGCTTTCCGAACGATTTTCTCCGTGAATTCTTTTTTATCCGCAATTACGGGTTTTCCCATGATGATTGAGTTGACGTAAAGTACCGTACCCTTCTGAGAAAAACGCTTCATCAACTGCATGTCGGCGTGACCGCGGTTGTGGTACCACCAGTCCTCACCGCCGAAACAGAGTACGTCGATGTTCCCATCATATCCCATTTTTTTTCGAATCCAAAAGAACGCCTAAGCCCGCGTTGAACAGTTCTTTCCTTAGAGCCTTTTCTCAAGTACATCTTTATTCAATAAGAGTCTTTTCCAACCTACCAGACAATGAATGCCTCCTATTAAGTAGGTCTCTGCGGTATTGATTGAACTATCTCTGTTATTCTTATGAAGAAGAGCCTCGAAAATCCAATAAGGAACTCTCAAAAAGAAAAACAATGCCGTGAGAAAACGAGCTACTTGGAATGTCAGCCAGCTTCTGTGAAGTTTCATGAAAATCAAGATGCTCCCGCGCAACTGCAACAAGAATTTTCTATGCATTTGTTTTGTGGTTTGGCCTCCGTAATGCACTATTTTGGGCCCAGGCGTAAACAATATCTTCCAATTATTTTTCTTAAAGCGATAGCACCAGTCGGGATCGTCCGCATATACGAAGTACTTCTCATCCATCAGGCCTACCTGGTCTATGGCTTCTCTTCGTACCAGGGAAAAACAACCACACACGGTTTCCACCTCTCTAACCTCATCGAAATCCCACCAGGTCATTTCTTCCCTTCCAAAAAATTTGCTTCTTGGAAAGATTTTGTAAAGATATGTTGCAGCTAAGAACATATTCAATATTGAAGGGTACATGAAACAGCTTCTCTGCAAAGTCTTGTCAGGATTCAAAACAGTGCAACCAACGACGGCACCCTCTGGATGCTCATCCGCAAACTTCACTGTTTTTGCTATTGCATTATCTAAAACGACCGTATCCGAGTTTAAGAGCAGGACATATCTTCCCTGACTAAACGGAATCGCCTGGTTGTTGGCTCTTATGAATCCTTCGTTCTTCTGGTTTTCTATTATTCTGACTTCGGGGAACTCGCTTTTTACCATCTCGACGCTTCCATCCTCCGAAGCATTGTCCACGTATAAGACTTCGAAGCTAATCCCCTGAGTTTCGTCATAGACCGATTTCAGGCAATCATACACTAACTGCCGAACATTCCACGCAACGATGACAATTGACACGTCTATCGCAGCCGTTTTTGATTCACGTTCATTATTGTCTTTCATAAACGATTGGCCCCGTAATCCGGGATACATTCCCGCAGGTTTATTGTATACCAGGCCTCATGAAGACCCTGATATTGTAGAATCGGTCATTGCTGTAATCTTCAAAGACGGCACGATTCGAATACAGACTGTCGATTGTATCCCTTATGGAGTACTGTGGACGGAAGCCCAAGTGAGTTTTCGCTTTTTCCATGTTAACTTTGTAATTACGAAAATCCTCAATATTCTTGATCGTAATGCCAACCTTTTCATGCGTGAGCCGCTCAACCTCGTATTTCACTATGTCCCCAACCTGTCCCACCGTATAGTTGTCTGAGGCAATATTGAAAACACCGCTTGTGGAGTAATCCGCCTGGATCGCACGCAAATAGGCATTGGCCGCATCCCGAATATCCAGAATGGGACGCCAGATCGACGGATTGTTCACCGTAATATGCTTCTCGCTCATCGCAAATTTGAACATCGTATTGACAATTAAATCAAGCCGCATACGAGGACTGAAGCCGCTGACCGTACCCTTACGCAAAGCAATCACTGAAAATTTCTCATCTTGGAGCTGGATGACGCCTCGCTCACCCTGGAGCTTGGATATCCCATAAGGATAATTGCATGTCGTAGGGCTGTCTTCATCGTACAGTTCATTCACGGTATAGCCATAGACCGAACACGACGAGGCATAAATGAAACGCCGAACCCCTGCCTTTTTGGCGGTAAAGGCAAGATAGGAAGGCAAAGCTGCGTTAAAGATAAAATTCTTCGATGGATCATATTCCGCCATCGGATCATTGGAAAGACCCGCCAGGAAGATGATTTGATCGTATATATCAAGGTCTTTTTCCGTGCAGCAGAAAAGGTCGCGTTTGGCCACCCTGACGCTCTCAGGAAGAAAATTCCCAAACCACATCAAATCAACCACATCAACGTCATAACCACGCTCCAGCAGAACTGGAATCAAATAAGAACCAATATAACCTGCACCACCTGCAATCAGAATTCGCATTGTATGTCCTCCGTTGAACATTCTCCACCTGTCAGTGCGTTGTACTTGTCACATTTCAGCGAGGTATCGAATGGAACATCGAAATTTACGTCATTTACGGAAAGTTCTCCGATATCCCTCGACTCATCGAGATTTTTTGCATACTCGAAAACCGTCTTCCTCTCGCCACCAACATGTATCACGCCTAATATATCTTCATCGATCAGTTTGCTGATCTTCCAGGCAATAACTGAAACGCTCTCCCTGCTCGTCCATTGATCGATAAAGGCTTTCTCATAAGGAAAAACATCAGGTCCGAACGTCGTTCTGATTACAAGAGATTTATCGTACATTCTGACCGCACACTCACCGCCCAGCTTGGACCAGGCGTATTTGTTCACCGGAAGAACCGGATCGTCCTCCTTGTAGTTGCCTTTATCACCCTTGAACACATAATCAGTACAGATATAAAGAAGTCTTGCACCAAACTTGGCGCACAGTTTTACAATATTCGCCGTACCGACAATATTGACATCCACAGCCGTCATAGGATCCTTGTCGATCAGCGGAGGAGAGGTAAACGCCGCAGCGTGTACCAGTTGCTCGAAACCGTGCGCCTGTACATATTCCTCCATTTGGTCGTATCGCAAAACGTTAAACTCTTCCGAAGACGGATACGTTATGTCGGGCAGGGTTTTCTTAAAAGCCGAGCCTAACAGCCCGCTTCCCCCTGTTAAGATTACTCTTGAATGATCCATTTGTTAATACTCCCGAACAATGTTTCCTTACACTTTTTCGTATACGAAGTTATCGGAGTGATCGCAGCTTTTCCAGGCAGTGACGGAATAACCATTTCGATCCTTTTCAGTGATGAGATCCGTCGATGTCGCAATGTTGTCGAACACGGTTTTTAGTGCGGGATCGCAAAGCGACCAATTAATGTCTTCCGCCAAAGGCGATATACCCGCTTCACAGCCTGGGCTGTATTCTCCCGAGCAAAAGTATTCAATCATCGTGTCTTCAGTAAAACAATTACCATGAGCGAATCCGGGCGGCACCCAAATCCATTCACTGTAATCCGCGCCGGTACCTGCCGGCATATCATAAAGAATAATCTGGCCGAATGTTGGAGAGCCTTTTCTTATATCCAAAACAATATCGATCATTCTACCAGTCAATGTTCTAACAAGCTTTCCCATATAAGGATTCCATTGAAAATGGAGGCCGCGAACGGTTCCCTTTTGAGAATAACTCTCATTGCATTGCACAAATGAAATATCCTTAATGAACTCCATTTCAGGATGATTGCAGAAATCGCTTTTTCTATAATGCTCTGTGAAATACCCCCTGTGATCGCAAAAACGAGCGAATCTGATCACTTTTATCTCACCAATGTCCAGGGTCGTAACATCCAGTAATTTCATGCCTAAACTCCTAACAAGTCTACAATCTAATTGTCATTCCGGGACTAATCCTATTGCCAACTAAATCTCTTTATAGCCATAGACGGTTGATTGTATTAGGTTTACTCGGCACTTTCAACAGCCAACACCGAAGAAACACATAATGGCTTCAGAGAGAAAGTGCACAGAATTCCCAAAATCATAAAGCATGAGCTTGTACTATGGGGTACTGAATAAAGTTCTGCATATGCGCATAGTACTCATCAGGCAACTTCAACTCAAGCAGCTTCAGCTTCACGCAACATTCGTCGCCAACTCTGGTGCAATCCTTTTCGCAACACTTCTTCAGTGCGATCTAATCCCAACATCGTAACATGATAGTCGTAATGAGGTACATTACTTGGGAGCCAGTGATATCTACTTGCATCGAGCGTCTTCATAATTCTAGGATTTGCTCTGTTGTTGACTATATCCGGAAAACACTCTTAAGAGATTTGCTTCAGCGCCAAGCAATGCGTGACGCAATACCTTCAGAGCTTCCACCGCAGAATAACATGCCCCATCCTTTTTGAAAATACGAGACTCCCTATTGTGTATATGGCCTATTTTGAGTCCTATTCACAAGATGCGATTAATTCAGACGTAAAACCTCATAGCAATTTCATTAGTTTCTTCTGAAATCACTATCCCACTACGTTCCCGCCAAGTAGGAAAAGTGGAAATACACATGACCATGACAAAGACGCCAATCACTTTTTCGTGACTCCGCTCCAAGACAAACGACTCCTTAATAATGGATAGATCACGTCACCAACTCCCGAACTAAACGTTTCAGTCGCACTCTGGGATTCATGCGGCTGGTATCCACGACCTTGTCCGACGACAGAGTCGTCAATAATCGCGAGATCCATGAGAAAGTAGAAGCACTTGTATAAATAAGGTAGTCACAGTCTGCCAGCAGATACATATCAACCAATGCTTCAATACCGTTTGCAACCTTGTCCGAACAGTCAGGATTCTGGTGCATTGATGACTCACCACTCGGAAACCATTTCTGTGTAGTGATTACGTTCTTGAATTTTCTCCGATAGTCCTCGTTAACATGTCTGTTGTCAGTCGCAAGGAAAATATGAGCATCCGGCACACGTTCAAGAAACTTTTTCACATGTTGCTCAAACATGGCAAGGTTGCTTCTCAGATCTGTGTGGCGAATATGCACACCAATAACGGGTCGCCGCCAGTTCCTGGTTTTAAAATCATCAATACGCTGGCGAACCTCACTACTGACCGGCATGCGCTCAAGAAGCACTTTGCGAATAACCTCATCATCTCTAAGCCCCGTGAACTGGGAATTACCTTGCCGCAAATGACCTCGCAATGCGCGCATTCGCTGCGTGTAATACCAGAAGACGAGCACATCCTCATCATAATCAATTCTGCGCACGTCCACGGAATATTTGCGGTGAATCCAAATGCTGCTGTGTTTATCAGGATCATATTGTTCGATCATTTCAGCCATCGACTTATCAAGGTTGTTCTTCCAGATCGACGGCCGAACTGTACTCTCCGGCCGAAGAACGGATTCGGGAAAAACGTCAGGACATGAGAAGAATTTCGCAAAAACGTTCGAGCCGTCCTGAGAGTATGATCCGTCGCGCCAGTCAACAATGGTCTTTCGACCGGTTATTTCCCCATAGACAATTCCTGTAGCAACGCACAACATGCGATTACCCATTCCGCCCTTGGCCTTGATGACAAGGTATTTTCCGTTGTCTCTATGTTGATCGGTCATTATTCTACTTGTATATGCAAAAGACCATTTTCATAATCACACCTGCAATCAATCAACCTCTTCGGGCCCGGAAGAATCATGATCGGCAAGTGCCACAACATTAATGGTTTGAGTGCCAGTTAGCTTACCAACCATCTGCTCAATGTGGTCGAACGGTTTCAGGCTCCCGGGCTGAAAGAAACTATACCCAAGACGCGAAAAACTGCGAAGTAGATCGTCAGACGACTCACCTTTCTGTTTGAGCCCGCCCGGGCCCAACTCGAAAAATATTTTTGGACGAAATCTCTCCAATGTCCGGCGAGCCCCCCGGATTATTGCGGCTTCCATACCGTCTGTATCTATCTTGAGAAAATCCAGTTTTTCAATACCAGAGTCAGTTACATAATCATCAAGTGTCCAGATATCTATGACTTGTTCGATAGCCGTATCGCGCTGATCTAACCGATAACCGCAAGGCAACATCAACTTAACGCCCTTCTGCGCAATGTCCCCTACAGCTACACAATGAGACTCAACCTGGTGCATGTCGTTGAGCCTGACGTTCTGCTTAAGCCTGTCAAATGCCCATGCTGACGGCTCGAACGCAACCACTTTTCCGGACTCGCCAACGGCCAACGCAAGGTTCATCGTGATATAGCCGATGTTCGCTCCCACGTCGAGAGCAACATCGCCGGGGCGAACAAGCTTCTCGATCGTAAGGACTGTCTCAGGTTCATAAGCCCCAAAGTAGTAAATCTTACTGTCAATGAACTGGCAAAGGTCGATATTGATCTTGAAACGCCCCAAATCATGCTCCCGAAGTCCTCCTTTTTTTAGCCAGTTATTGAACAGACCGAGCATCTTACAGCCAGGCCGACTCAGGTGGGGATATAAAGGTGTGGCCCTGTACACATTGATCATGTACCCCAGAAGTCGTGTTTTAGTATTAGTTTTCGCATATGTATCCATTCTATATTCCTCGAAAATAGTATGTTAATACTGGCTATCAGAAATGTTAACATCTACTGTTGCATACAAGCTGCGAGTTAACTCGGATTCCTCCTTCTTCGAACGCGGACTATCCTTTTCTTGCCCAATATGTCTGACATTGTCACAGCAAATCCCATAATCATATAGAATCCCACAATCGGCTGGCCAAAAAGCGACGTTGAAAACATTCCTCCCAGCAGGCCAAAGAGCGCTGACAGAACACACCAGGCAATCCACGTCTCCTCTTGCGAGAGGTTCATTCTGAAAGCACCGATAAGTCTTTTTAAGACGGCTACAAGAAGCACAATGAACGGAATTAAACCAATCAGTCCGAATCGCACGAGTACCAACACGTAATGGTTCACAATATCAGTAAAGTCGCGATAATCGATCTTCGGCCCCCAGCCTGGGTCAACCTGACCATAGCCGACAAGCCAATGCCCGCTCATTCCACCTTCAAAGAACGCCATCTCGAACAGCCGGCCGCGGTACCAGGCCGTACCGGGATTGAATGTAAATCGTCCTAAGACATCATAGAAATGTCTGTTGCTGGCCACCTCCACAGTCAGGCACATCGCGACCGCGACTGCAATCGCCAGCCTCCATGACTTTCTAAATTTGTAAAATAGCATGAAACTAAGCGATAGCATTAAGGCAAGCACCGGTCCGCTCGACATGGACGTGAATACCCCAACACCCATCACCGCTGCTCCTAAATAGCAAAGCTCCCGGTGTTGTTTCGGCTGACGCAGAAGTCCCATGCATACCGGACCAAACATCGCGAAGAAAAGGCCATACATGATTGGGTGAGGGAATATAACATTTGCACGAAACAAACCGCTTCGATGCAATTGAGTGAAACTCATGTCGGACGCCCATGCATAATATTGCCACACAAATCCAAATGGATTGTGACCCGTTAAACACTGCCACAGACCGACCGTCACAAGGGGAACGCTTATAACCATAATTGCCTTAAGCAAAACTGTGTACTGCTGCTTGCTTCTGAGTATCAAGCGTACGGCGAAATAGGGCAGAATCATGTCGAAAGCGGCTCCCGCACGATTCTCGAACAACTGAGCCGGAGAGTCCGCCGTAAAGATGTTGGCTGTAACCTGTAGTATGAAGTAAATAATGATGAGTATATCTACGGTTTCGAAGTTGAACTTTTTGATCGCATCCTGGTGTATAAACAACTTCACAAAGAGAGCCAGCATGACTATTCTGTTAACGGTCAGATCAATCGTCCCTATTGGAACCGACAGAAATGACGGATACCATGCAAGCACGGCGACATACACAATCAGTCCACGAAGCGGTGACACACACAACACTATCGTAGCGGCTGTTACTCCAACTATAAGAGTTGCCAGTTCTACCATGATGCTATACCCTATTGACACCCTTTATAAACAAAGTGCATTCGAGATTTCCTAATAAGCTGAGCCTTACTTAGAATAAGAGTCTTGCAAAATTGAAGTTAGAACTTACAAGAGTAGAAAACTAATTTCAGGAATCCGTGTCATCAGGTGTACGGATTGCTGTTTCAAAAGCAGGACCATGCCGCAACCAAAATGCATAATCCTGAAATCGAAGGTTCACTATCCTTCCCACCCAGACAATCTGCAAACAGATCGCAACAACATTTGATAATAGAAGAACACCTGCAGCACCGGTGACGCCAAATAGAGTGATTCCCGGATACATCAGGCAAATAACGCAAGCCGCAAGAAATATGGCGTAACGTCTGTGCAGATGAGGCTTGCCTACAGCCAGGCATACGGTGACCAGAATCTGTGCCTGGGTTCTGATAAACATGGTAACGCAAAGCAGAGCGAACGGGACTGCAACGACAGCATATTTTGGCGTGTAAATCAGTGAAATTATCGGTTTGGATCCAACGGCCACAATCACAACCAAAGGAACGCTGAAGATAAGGGAAGTCCTTATTACCTTGAGGACACGACGGCGTAAAACCTCATTGCTATCTTGCCCTTCGGCAAAAACAGGGAGTAAAACACGACCAAAAATCTGACTGAACGCCCACGCCGGCTGCTCGGCCAGTCTAAGAACCATCACGTACATACCGAGCAAACCAAGTTGTTCTGCCGGCAGAAGTTTCCCTAACATAAACACATCGCCCTGCATGGCCACCACTGTAAGAAAGGGCAGACCGAACATTCCACGGGCAAACCTCATCAATTCCGCAAGATACGGTTTGTTAATTCTGAGTGTTGGCTTGAATGGCACTAAGATATGTGACAAGAGGCACATTATTGCAGTTTCAGCCACATAGCCGATAATCAATACCCATATGTTCTTCATCATGAAGGCGAGCACTACAGTGGTGACTGTACCAACGACACTACTGCCCTGGAGAATTAACATTAGTAAGCCAAATCTATATTCCTTCTCAAGCGCATAGGCGCGCGGGCTGACAAGGCCTCTAAGCAACGTACCAACAAAAGCAACTCTCAATAGTACGGTTATTTCAGGGTTACCATAGAATGATCCTATCATAGGAGCCACCAGAAGCCCGATTATGAAAAGACTCAATCCCCGAACTGCTTGAAACCACCAGGCAATATTAAGATATTCAGGATCTGCGCCGTCCTTATTCTGGATTACCGATTGTTGCACACCAACCTCGCTGAAGGACTCAAACGCTATGGTCGCCGCCATAACGATGCCCATCACCCCAAATAGCTTCTCATCCAACAATCGAACCAGTATAATGTTACGTGCAAAGCGTAGAGCCCGGCCCACAACCGTCCCGGTCGTCAGCGCCACCACGGAATTTATACTTTTCGCTCTTAAGCTCATGCTTTTCTTTTCAGGGCGACTTTCCACAATTTCGCCTTTTATATCCGGTGAGGCGGCACTGTGCTGATCAACAGCTACTTTATCGCTTGTGTCATTGTCTCTGGTCATCATCTCTCGACGGGATTACGGAAAGATCACATCCGCAGCGTTAATTCGTACTGAAAGACGGGAGGTATC
>Ga0180438_10003526_pt1 | contig 23571 bp, 19 predicted proteins | sample SS_ome_12_FD_132455 | JGI IMG/M metagenome (GOLD analysis project Ga0180438, IMG submission 132455) | Hypersaline lake sediment archaeal communities from the Salton Sea, California, USA - SS_3_D_2 metaG | ecosystem: Environmental > Aquatic > Non-marine Saline and Alkaline > Hypersaline >...
GCACCTCCTTGTGTAATAAGGGTTTACGGAATTTTTTTTAACTACCCCTTACATCGTCATACACAGGGAGTGTGCCTTGAATTGAACCTACCGTGAAAAGCAAAAAAAATCCCTAAGTTTGAGATTCTTTGCCGATTCAATGGGGTCAGGAATCTTCTTTACCGCCGCCGGTTCAAGAACCTATCACTACACCCCAACTCAGCGTTTTCAAACCTGTTTCTTGTTGAAAGGTGAACTAAACGCCGAGAAGCAAACGTCTCCGTACTTTCTTGCCTCCCGCCAGGGCCCGGAATTCGAGCATCGAGAATCAAGCATCAACAGCCTATAACCCGTCCCCATCCGGCTTAATCGGCGGTTAATAAAAAACATAAACTCTCTGCCTTCTCACCGACCTCTACCATGAATTTTTTTTCGTTTTCTTTCTTGACTGCTGTTTGAAAATATGTTAAAATGCCCGTATGTTTGCCAGACGGCAAACGCAAACCGCCAGCAGGCGAAGTTTCAGATTGCATATCTGTAAGCTGCAGCGCAGCACGCCCTTTGGGGCCGGCAGCCCCCGATTCGTCATTCGTCAACCTTAAATCTTGGAACAAAGTGCAAATCCCGGCATCTCGGGACTCAATCACAAATCTGGAGGCTCTTACAATGGCTACCGAAGCTCAAATCCTTGCCAACCGTCGTAACGCCCTAAAATCAACTGGCCCTCGCACACCCGAAGGCAAAGCCGCCGTCTCACAAAACGCCGTAAAACACGGCCTGTCAGCCCGCCATGACGTCATCACCTCGGAAAGCCTCGCCGGCTTCCGTCTCTATCGCGACAGAATCCTCGACGAGCTGAACCCCGCAACCCCCATCGAATCCATGCTCGCCGAACGCATCGTCAGCCTCTCCTGGCGCCTAAAACGCGCGGCAAACATCCACAACCAGACCATCGATGCCCTCAACGCTCCCGATACCTCCACCACCTTATCCAGACTCACCCAATCCCTCTTTTTCAAGCCCCCGTCCCCCACGCATCCCGCCGGCCCCTCCGAATCCGCCCCCGATCTCGCTCTCGGCCGTCTGGCCGTCAAGGATTTCTCAAATAAGAGGGTTCTCGAGCGCCTCTTGATGTATGAACGCAGAATCGAGCACAGCCTATACAAAACCATACTCGAGCTTCAAAAACTCCGCCTCGTCAAGGAGCTGGATCCGCGACCTGAAATGCCTTTTAACCAATCAACCACTTGACACACTGTCCTGTTATGCAAAACAAACCCAATTTGCACCCTTGTCAAATGCCCTTAAACTGATGTATTACAAAGCGTTATGAAAAAAACCGGCCTCGCACACGCCGCAAAAACAAACCCAATCAAACCCGGCACTTTTCTATTCTAAGAGACGCCGCCAAGGGCGAACAGGCGATTCCGGATGCTGGACTTTTGACGCTGGATGCCGGGATGGTTTTGCATTGGGTTCGTGGTCTCGACCCCAATTTTTAGACGATATAAATAATTTCACTACCTTCTGGACATGGGCGGAAAAACCGACTATACTTTGGTATCTGGGAATAAACAAACACCTTGTGGTCTTGGTAAGTATAAAAGGTGAGCGATTATGGCACATAAGAAGGGACAAGGTTCTTCAAGGAACGGAAGAGACAGCAATCCTCAGTACAGAGGCGTAAAGCTGTTTAGCGGTCAGGTGGCGAAGTCCGGCTCTGTTATCGTCCGGCAGTGCGGCACCAAGTTTTTCCCCGGAACCAATGTAGGAATGGGAAGGGACTACACGCTTTTCGCCACTGCCGACGGAACAATTCGTTTCCAGGGCCGAAGAGTACACGTCGTCTTATAAAACACCACCCGATTTGCGAAAAAGGGATGGTTTCAACCACCCTTTTTTTTATATAATGGGGGCGGTGGTCAAGAAAGCTGAAATTCTGAGATGCTATCCCGCCCTTGCTGCGCAAACGCTGATTTTGCTTTTTTCGCCTTTGGCCGTGGCAGCAGCAGGACTGGAGTCGGCCGGTCACGTTGACGGCGTGCTTCGCTGGCGTTTTGGCGACCTCGGACCCGGCAAATCCGCTCGCCAGGTAGTTATCTTCGCCCGTGCTGATTCGTATGGGCGCCTGACCGAAGCAGTGAGACGGGCTCGACGGGACTTTGCCGGGATAGGCGGAGCGGCGATTGTTTTGTCCACACAGGAAGAAATCGTCTGGATCCGGAATTCGTCCGCCGATTTTGCTCTTGAACCAGGCGGCTGCTTTTCCAGCACCGACCACCGGCCTGCCCCGCGCTGCGGAAGCAACGGACAACTGCACCAATTTTATTACTACGTCCATTACAATGACGGCGACTCCAGACGAGCCGGTACGCCCGTCTGGCCGCGGAGTAACAGCCGCACGCCGAACGAAAGAGGCCAACTCGATAATCTGCGCATCGTCGAACCAATTCGCGCCCTGGGCCCAACCGAGGCAATGGGCCTGACCGAAACCGTCGACCGCAAGCTGCTGCTCAGAATCCACGCTGCGATGGGCAAAGGAGCAACCGCCGCCGTCGAGTTCACACTGACGAATATTGGAATCTCGCCTTTGAGCGATGTGAGCCTGAGCGTGTATTCGTATATAAGGTGTGGTGACCAAAACAGCTACGATTACAGCACCTTAGACGCAGAGACCGGCGGCCTGCTGGTGGTTGATAGCGCCGACGGCCGATGCGTGGCGATGGGCGGTTTGACCCAGCCGGATGAGGGCTTTACAGGTACGCGGAGCTCGTGGAGCGCCGGAAGAAGACTTGAAAGAGGCACGGGACTTGCCGCCGACCAGTGGAAACCGTACCCCGGCTTGGAGATCGTTTCGAAGCGTTTGCCCCGCTTGATACTTTCCTCCATGCCCCATCCTCCTGCGCCTCTTGCCGAGCCGAACGAGCCGCCCACCGAGACTATTGCGCAGGATGAGGCGGTGGCGGTACTTGAGACCGACTGGCTCTTTCAGGCGGATAACGAACCCACGCTCGAGCGCGTCAGTGACGAAATTCGCTGGAGCCGCGAGCTGGCTGCAAGGCTTGCGACAGACAGCAGGGACTCAGCCCTCGAGGCCAGGCTGGCGGCTCTGGAAAAACTCGAAAAAGAACTCGACCGGTTCGACACCGACGCCACCCGGAAGCGGATGCGGGAACTGTATCTGGCCGTTCGCGCGGTCAAACGACAAATAATGTTCAGCAATCCCCTGATAGATTTCTCGCAGGTGCTGTTTATTGACGTTCCCTACCCGCAGGGCGCCGAACCGCGCCATCAGGCCAGACACCGCGACGGTATGATGGCGATGCCGGGCGGAAGGCTGCTTGTGCTTGACGGGCTGGACCCGGGCGGTAAACTGCGAAAACTCGCACCGCCGAGACCGGGCAATTTCTGGCGGCCGGACCTTTCTTTCGACGCCAGGAAGGTGCTCTTCTGCATGAAGCTGCACGATCAGAATGCCTTTCACCTTTACCAGATCAACATAGATGGGACAGTTTTGCGGCAACTGACCTTCGGCGATTATGACGACCTTGACCCGATATACTTGCCCGACGGCCACATTATGTTCTCCACCACACGGGCCAACACCTATATTCGCTGCATGCCCTATACCTATTGCTATGTGCTCGCCCGCTGCGACAGTGATGGAAAAAACATCTACCTCCTCTCGCGAAACAACGAGTGCGACTGGCTGCCGACTCTGCTCAACGACGGACGCATCTGTTATTCTCGCTGGGAGTATCACGACAAAGCCCTGTGGCGCATCCAGAGCCTGTGGAGTACTAATCAGGACGGCACGGCGGTGGCGGTTTTCTGGGGCAATCAAAGTGTCTGGCCCGACCATCTTGCCGAACCTCGTCCGATCCCGGGAAGCAGCCGCCTGATGTTCACCGGCCTTGCGCACCACAACTGGTTTGACGGATCTATCGGTATTCTTGACCAGCGAAAAGGGTTTAACTTTCCTGCGGGATTGACGAAGGTTACCTGTGACGTGCCATGGCCGGAATGCGGACAGCCGCCTCTGGATCCGCACGAATCGTCGGATTACCATGCTTCGGGCAAGTACAATGCCTATAAGTCGCCTTATCCGCTTAGCGAAGAGTATTTCCTGGTCTCTGCCAGGAGAAACGGACCGGATGAGAGGTTCCGGCTGTATCTGATGGATGTGCACGGCAATCGTGAGCTGATCTACGAGGGAGCTCACAACGTTATCCATGCCATGCCGATCAGGACGCGAACCAGGCCCCCGACACAGGCCGACCGCGTGGCCTGGCCCGGAACCGGAGAAGACCGAAAAACGCCCGAGCCCGGTATTCTTTTCAGCGCCGACGTCTACCAGGGCGTTGGCGATTTGCCGCGCGGCAAGGCCAAATACGTGCGTGTGATTCAGATGGATGCCCGCACTTACTCGACGTGGACCCGTGACGGACGCTTTTCCGGGCCCGTCGTCTCCGTCGTTCAGGATGACGGTGTCAAGCGAATCCTCGGCGTCGTCGCCATTGAACCGGACGGATCGGTCTGCTTCAAGGTCCCACCGGGAAAAACGCTGCACTTTCAACTCCTTGACGAGAACTTCCGGGCCCTGCAGACGATGCGTTCGTTCACTGGCGTGATGCCCGGCGAGCAACGCGGCTGTCTTGGCTGTCACGAACTGCACAGCACAACCTCGCCCAACAGAGTAGGAACGGCGCTTCGCCGCGAGCCGGATGAACTGACGCCGCCGCCGTGGGGCGCCGAAGTCAGCATCGGATACGAGCGATTTGTTCAGCCGGTGCTCGACAAATACTGCGGCCGATGTCATCAGGGCCAGGGCAAAGGGCGAATGAAACTCGACCTTACACTTCGCCCGGGACAGGGCGTCTTCAAGGAACCATACATCACACTTGTAGGCCATGCAAAGTACAGCAGGATGAAGGGACCACCGAAGCCAGGCATCGCCGGGGCGCTTATGGCCGAGAACTATGACCAAAGCGACCCGGCAAGCTACGCAACGTTTCGACCGATGAAGTACCTCTCTTATACGAGCAGGCTTATTGAAATCGCTGCCAGCGGCAAACATAACGGTGTCAAAGTCGACCCGCTGAGCCTTCGAAAACTAATCGCCTGGGTGGATACGAACTGTCCCTTCCGCGGCGCCGAGGAAATCCGTCAGATACCCGACCCCGATTTTCCCGGCATCGAATTTCTGCCTGTCCGACCGCGGGTCAAAACCGCGCCGATCATCGCACGCCCTTAAGCTGTGCGCCCCGCCAGCCGGGAAATACGCTACCCAACACAATCACCAGAGCGTATAATCCATCGGCATAAATGTTTATCGACGAAGCAAAAATCCGGGTAAAAGCAGGTGACGGCGGCCATGGGTGCCTCAGCTTTCGACGCGAGAAATACGTCCCGAAGGGCGGCCCGGACGGCGGTGACGGCGGCAATGGCGGCAGCGTCTATTTCGAGGCCGTCGAGAACCTCGACACGCTCATCGATTTCGCGGGCAAGCACCACTGGCAGGCTAAAAACGGAAGCCCCGGTGAAGGCGGCAACAGACACGGTGCCGACGGCGAGGACCTCGTGATCAAAGTCCCACCGGGAACACTTATTTACGATATCGACCTCGACCTGCTGCTGAAGGACCTCGACAGAGTAGGAGTAAAAGTCCGTCTCTGCCGCGGAGGCAGGGGCGGCAGAGGCAACAAGTCGTTCGCAACGCCGACCAATCAGACCCCCCGAACCACCACGCCCGGCAAGCCCGGCCAGGAAAGAAACCTCAGGCTCGAACTGAAACTTATCGCCGACGTCGGATTGGTTGGGCTGCCGAACGCCGGCAAAAGCACACTCATATCCCGCTGTTCTGCGGCAAGACCGAAAATCGCGGATTATCCCTTCACGACAATATCACCGGTGCTCGGGATAGTCGAGCTGAGCGATTTTCGCCGGTTCGTCATGGCCGACATCCCCGGATTGATCGAGGGAGCGCACAATGGGGCGGGCCTGGGGTTCGAGTTCTTAAAGCACATAGAAAGGACAACGATTATCGCTCACATCCTCGACGTAATGCCGATAGATGGCTCAGAACCCGCCGAGAATTATCATGCGATCCGAAACGAACTCGCCCGGTACAGCGGGATGCTGGCCGCAAAAGAGGAGGTAATAATAGCCAATAAAACAGACCTCGACCCCGACGGAGACGCCGTCAAAAAGCTAAAAGAGAAACTGAACAAACCTATCTACCCTATCTCGGCAGTTACCGGCAGAGGGATCAGAGAATTGACCGAACAGCTCTGGCAAAAGGTCAGGCGAGTAAAAACTACAAATTCAGACGAGTCTGGATAGTCTAACCAATTCACCAACGACACACGCCGAAACAAAAGGCGCAACAAGAGTTTGCAATGCACAGTAGTTTGCTCTATAATTTCGTGAGAAAAGGGGCTTTGGGCCGCGAAGGCACTAAGTCCCGATTGTCGGTTTGTTACGACTTTGACATGAGACAAGAGCATTCTCCGAGTAGACTCAGGCCAAGGAGTTTTTGATGGTTAACCGAACCAGTGCGGCTTTTCAAAAGTGCATAAACCCGGACTGCGGGGCGACCTTTGGTTGTGAGCAGACTATCTTCGAATGCCCCGACTGTGCCGAATTGCTGGATATATGGTATGATTGGGACAGAATCAAGGCGCCCGGCAAGCTTAGCATGTTTGGCGAACGCTGGGCGACGAGAAACAATCGCCTGGATTTTTCAGGGGTGTGGCGGTTTCGGGAACTGCTGAACTTCTGCGACGACAAATACAAGGTTAGCATCGGCGAAGGCCAGACGATACTTGAACAGAACTGTGCTGTTGCCGAATATGTGGACGTCAAGCCCGACTGCTTATACTTGCAGTATGAGGGATTGAATCCTTCCGGTTCGTTCAAGGATAACGGCATGACGGCTGCTTTCAGCCATGCGCTGATGGTCGGCGCCAAATCCTGCGCGTGCGCATCTACAGGAAATACGTCGGCGTCGATGGCGCTATACGCGCACAACTGCGGCCTGAAAAGCACCGTGTTCATCGGTTCGGGCAGAATTGCCTTCGGCAAGCTCAGCCAGGCAATGGATTACGGCGCCAGGACGATTCAGATACTCGGCGATTTCGACGACTGCATGCGTCAGGTCCAGGATGTATGCAGAAAGCTCGGAATATATCTTCTAAACTCGCTCAATCCGTTCCGTCTCGAAGGCCAGAAGGCCATAATGTATCGGATAATCGAGCAGTTGGGCTGGCAGACGCCCGACTGGATAATAGTGCCGGGAGGGAACCTCGGAAATTCAAGCGCGTTCGGAAAGGCATTTCTGGAGCTTAAGGAAATCGGTCTGATCGAGCGGATACCGAGAATGGCTATTATCAATGCAACCGGCGCCGATACACTGAGCGACCTGGTCAATAATAAAAAGCTTGTGTGGAACAACGGCAGGGTCAACCAGCAGATTATCGACGATTACTACGCCGATCTGACGGCACGGAATTTTTCGCCTCATACCTGTGCCTCGGCGATAGAGATTTCCCGGCCCGTAAATCTCAAGAAATGCCTCCGCACGATTGATATATGCAATGGTCTCGTGCGCGCAGTGACCGACGAAGAGATATGCGACGCCAAGGCAATTGTCGGCAAATACGGTCTCGGCTGTGAGCCTGCGTCGGCTGCGTCAATTGCTGGATTGAAGCACCTGCGCGCCGAAGGTCTCATCGGCCGCGACGAGCGAATTGCGTGCGTGCTGACAGGCCACCCGCTGAAGGATCCGAACGTTACGGTAAACTATCACAAAGAAAAACAGGGGCAGTTCAGCAATCCACCCATAGAGGCCCCGAACGATCTCGACGAGATTATCAAACTGATCAATTGATAAACTCTCGGCAAAACCCTCGGAAAGATGACGAACAATCAGCTCAACTCGAACAAGTCAAGGATTCTCGCGATTTGCGGAGTAATGACGGTGGCGGTTCTGATGGCATTCTGGACGCTTTCAACCAAGCCGCTCAGCAACCACGAGTGTTTCGTCTCGGTTACCGCGCGGGAGATGCTGGCCAACAATGACTTCATCTGGCCGACGTTCAATGGCCAATCCCGTCTCCAGAAAACACCGCTTAACTACTGGCTTGTTGCCGGTTTCAGCAAAATAACCGGCAGGGTCGACGAATTCACCACCCGTCTTCCGAGCGCGGTTTTCGGAGTGCTCTCGGCTGGGGTGATATTCTACTTTGTCAGTCGTCAGTTCTCTTTTCGGATAGCGGCGCTGTCGGTATGTGTATGGGTAACCTCGCTTGGTTTTACCCGGTATACGCACAACGGTCGGCCCGAAATGACGCTGATATTTTTCGTGACGCTGTGTTTTCTGAGTTTCTATTCAGCCGTTACCGCCCAAAACCGCAGATGGCAGGTAGTGTGTATGATTATCTTCTGGGCCGGTTTTGCGCTCGGAAACCTTGCCAAAGGCCCCGTGCCCATTGGGATGGTCGGCGTTCCATTGTTTCTTTACGTCGTGATATTTCGACATTGGAAAAAGATTCCCAGTCTGCTGCCGGTCATCGGCGTGTTCATTTTCCTGGCTATACTGCTGCCTTGGCCTCTTGCGATAGCCGACCGGTGTAAATGGGATCTGGCCGTCTGGAAACGCGAGTTCGTCGATCGTTTCTTCGGTGAATTTGCCTCGGGCAACAAACCGTTCTATTACTATTTGGAAAAAATGTTCCAGTTCATACTGCCGTGGGTGGTCTTTTTGCCGATGGCGCTGGCGGCGCCGTTTTTCAACGTCTGGGGAAAAAAACGCAGTGCGATGATGTTCTACTGGCTTTGCTTCGTGGCCGACGTCGTCTTTCTGAGTGTCAGCGGCGGCAAGCGGCAACACTACATATTACCGGCAATGCCCGCACTGGCGATTTTGATCGGCGTGCTGATAGAGGACATGATTTTCGCTCGTCAGGCCTACACAAACAAACAGTCAAAGCAGGTTCTCACGGGCCACATTGTCGTTCTGGTCATAATAGCAGTTGTCGGCCCCCTCGCCGTTTTGATTGCAGATAACCTCAACGACGAGCCTCTGCATCATGCAAAGAGCGGTGCCGAGCTGTTTGCCGGCGCCTGCATGATGGGCGCCGCAATAATAGTGACCGCAGCCATAGTTGCGGTCCTGTTTGCAGGTGACAAGCGCCTCGGTGGCTGCGCTGCTGTTTTCGCGGGCGTTACTTTATTGAACATGCTTTCCTATGTATTGTTCATTAACCCCTTGAACCGCAACGAGCCTTCGCGCCTATTCTCTCAGACAATGGCCGAAAGGATACCGGCCTCGGACAAGCTGGCGGCTTATGAGTACGTCTCGAACAGAAGCGTACACTACTTCGGTAGAGAAATACCTGAAATCAAGGACCGGGAGCAGCTCTTCAGGCACTACGATGCGGGCGGATGGGTCGTTGCTACGATAAATCATCTTGAGAAACTCCAAACCGACTCACGATTCAGGAAAGTTTATTACCAGAAACAAGCCGAGCGCAGGCATCACAGGGACGCCCCAGGAGCGGTCTTTCACAAATTCGCTGCCGAGTGGACCGACGCACCGCAACGGCCCTCCGTTACCGTTGGCCAGCCAGCAGGGCGATGAATTCCCGTTCGGCGTCGCTCACTTTTCTATCGTCGTTTAACTTGTCAACAACTTTCAGAGTATCTTCAACAGAATACCCGCGCCTCTTTATCAGCCATACGGCCGTGAGCATGGGAACCCTTTTCTCCCCGCCGCTTCCGTGGAGAAGCACGGGGAGATTGGTTTTGTCATCAATTATCTCCAGGAACTTTTCCTGCGTCAGCCCGTCGGGAAAGTAATTATCTTTTCTGATGGGCAGTTCAAAGTATCTTACGCCGTTGCTTCTGACCCAGGTTATTTCCTCGTTGTACCAGTTCTTTTCGCGGTGCTCCGCCGGTGAGCGTACGCTCACAATGGTTCCGATGTGATACCTGTAAAGCATCCGGGTGTAATCCATTCGGCGTGGCTGGCCGCTCGTGTAAAGCACCTCACGCTCGACCACGTGAAAATTCTTGATATGAAAGTGCTTGGCCAGAAGAAAAATCGCCACCGCCCCCACCAGGACAACTTTCAATCCGGCAGCCTGCCGCTTCTTCTTTTTCATTTTACGATCTACCGTCAGTTTTCCTTTCGATGCACTTTTCGCACCGCATATATCTTTCGGCTTGTCGATTCGAAATAAACCCTGCTTATCATCTCGCCTATCAGCCCCGTTGCGACGAAGATAAACCCCGTAAGCAGCGTCACCGCAGCAAGTCCGGCAAGCGGCCCATGCGCCACAAGAATCGGCACATGGTATACGAATTTGTCGTACAGAATATAAGCCGCTAAAAGCGTTGCAATAATCAGACAATACGCCGCCGCCCTTCCGAAGAAGTGCAGCGGCCTGGTTATGTACGTCAGCAGAAACTTCAGCGTTATCAAGTCAAAAGCTACTCGGAAGGTCCTGGACAAACCGTAGTTGCTCTCACCGTGCGCACGAGCGGCATGTTGAACCGGCACCTCAATGATCTTGAGGCTGCTTCGAGACATAAGCGCGGGTATGAACCTGTGCATTTCCCCGAGCAGATTCAATTCCTTAAGTACATCGGCCCTGTATGCTCTGAAAGTACTGCCAAAATCGTGAATATCCACCCCGCTTATCTTCGAGGCCAGCCAGTTTGCCGCACGCGACGGAATCTTTCGAGTGACAAGGTTCTCGACCCTGTGCTTCCGCCATCCGCTTGCCAGGTCGTAACCGGCCTCGATTTTCTCGAGCAGCTTCGGTATCTCTTCCGGTGACTGCTGCAGGTCGCCGTCAATCGAAACCATGACCCGCCCTCTGGCCACATCAAAACCAGCAGCCAGCGCCGGGGTCTGTCCGAAATTGCGCCGCAGCTCCACAACCACGACCTTATTGTCCCTCGCAACAATTTCTTTTATCAGTTCCAGGGTGTTATCCGTGCTTCCGTCATCGACAAAGATCAGTTCATAATACAGTCCGGTATGGCTCATCGTCTTTGTCAGACGCTCGTACAATTCGTTGACAACCGCAGCTTCGTCGTAGAGCGGGACGACGACCGAGCAATCGATACTGATCCTGTCAGAGGTTTCCATAATGCACCAGTTCTATTCCCGTGTCCTTGAAATATCGCTTTGTTCTGTCACTGCACAGGGCCCGTAGTTCAATTTCTCTTTCTTTCAATAATCGTGTTTGACGGGCATCCAGACCGTTGCCTGATCCGGGGTGCGTCATTACCTCCGCAATCGAGACCGGATTATACAAGGCAACGGCCTTGAAGAAATTTGCGTCTATTGCACCGGTGTGTGTGATGCCAAACAGCGCCTCGTTCTTGAGAACACCCGCGTTCTGCATGCGGTTAATCCTGGCCATTGCGCCAATTATCCTCGCTCTTGTCCTGCCCCGTTTTGCCGACAAAGGCCAGGGCAACGCTGAAAGCCCTTTAGGTTCGAGCGCAAAGCGGACCGCCGGAATGCCGAACCGCCCCGCCAGGCGACACACCAGCGAAAATATTGTAGGATAACAGTGAATGTGCCTGTGTGAATCCAGATGGGTTGGCTTCAAGCCCCTGTCTATCAACCAGCGTATCTGGGCGCCCAATTCCCTTGTCACGGCATTTCTGATTTCGGCGGCCGTCATTGACAAAAGCGCCAGCTTCGAAGGACGATGATGGAAGCAGCCGTCGGCGTCAAGCAGGCTTCTGACAGAATGGTCTTTAGACACGGGCCGACCTTCCGTGAGATTAAGATGGACCCCCACTCCCAGGCGCGGCATCGTGCGCACCAGCCCCAGCGCATGCTCGGCGGCGGGCATATTGGTCATAATAGTCGCGCTGGTAAGAACACCCTTGGTATGCGCCTGTGCGACGGCCTCGTTCACAGCCTCGCAAACGCCGAAATCGTCCGCATTTATTATTATCCGTTGATCCATCTGAACAGAGTTTAAGCCTGATAAAACACCAGGTCAATCAGATTCTATATAACGCCCCGTCTCGTCGCAGCTGGCTCAGGCTTCTTCGACAGTCTTCAAACAGAACCCATCGGTCATTCCGGCGATGTAATCGCATGCGGCTCGCTGTAAGCCTTCGGCGGCTATTAAGCCTCGAAAGTAGGCGCCCATAAGCTGCGGATGCCGACAGAATCTTCGGAAAAGCCTCCCAAGCCAGCCCTCAATCTCGTTCGCCGTCCGGGTTACCGCCTCGTGCAGGTAGAAGCTCTCCAGCAGAAACTTCTCCAACTTCACGAGCTTTGCCTCGCTCTGCCCTGAAAGCACTATAAAATTGTCCGCTGCGGTGTATAAGTCCTCGATTGTCTCGACGCCTTTGTCGGCGAGCATTTTCTTGCTGGTGTCGATACAATCGCTAACCAGATGGTCGATGATTGATTTGGCTGTTCGCGTTCCACGTATTGTCCTGTCGGCGATTGTCTCGGCTTTTATACGGTCCTGGGCCTCAGTGAAAATCTCGACGCTTTTCAACTGCTCGGCCCCGATTAGACCGGCGCGCATCCCGTCCTCAAGGTCGTGGCAGTTGTACGCAATGCGGTCTGCAACATCGGCCACCTGACCCTCCAGCGAACAGTTCCGTTCCCCAAAGTCTCTGTCCGCTGGTTCATCATAGCTGCTTCGATGCCTGGCAAGTCCCAGACGGGTTTCGTACATAAGGTTCAAGCCGTTAAAATCCGGATAAGGGTGTTCGAGCAAATCGACGACCCGCAGTGACTGGCGGTTATGCTCGAACCCGCCGAATTCACTCATCAGATTGTCCAGCACTTTTTCACCCGCATGACCGAACGGCGGGTGCCCCAGATCGTGCGCAAGGCATATTGCCTCGGTGAGACTTTCATTCAATCTCAGCGCCTTTGCGATGGTCCTGCCTATCTGGGCAACCTCGATACTGTGCGTAAGTCGTGTGCGGTAGTAATCGTCCAGTCCGGGGGTAAAGACCTGTGTCTTGCCTTCGAGCCTGCGAAATGCCGAGCAGTGAATTATCCGGTCGCGGTCGCGCTCGAAATCCGAGCGGTACGGATGGGGCTCTTCGGGCAGCTTTCGACCTCGAGCATTTCTTTCGGTAACCGCGTAACCGGCACGTTCTTCTCGCATAATTACAGACCGGGGAGGTTATGTTCGGTGCTTATCTGCTTTAACTGCTCATAAAGCTCGGTCAGGCTTTGGCTGATGACGTCCGTGTCGCCGCAGACGTGCATGAAATTGGTGTCCCCGTCCCAGCGCGGAACAACGTGGACGTGAAGATGGTCGGGCAGACCCGCACCTGCACATCTGCCGAAATTCATGCCAACGTTGAAACCGTGCGGCTTTATCGCCAACGACAGGGCTTCTTGTGTGTCCCTCGTCAGCTTCATCAGTTCGAGAAGTTCTTCCTCGTTCGCAGAGCCAAGGTCGGCGATATGTCGTTTTGGAGCTATCAGAAGGTGCCCGTTGTTGTATGGAAAGCGATTCAAAACGACGATGCAGTTCTTCGTTCGCCACAGCACAAGGTTCTTTTCATCATCCTGCGAATTCTCGTGGTTACGGCAGATAAAGCATCCGTCCGCCTGACTAAGGACCTGGATATAACTAATCCGCCACGGTGCCCATAGATTCTTGCGTTCCAACTTCCAATTGCCTCCAGCCGCTCACCTTTTGACCGCAAAACTCTTCTCGACCACACAAACTGTAGGAAACATATCCCGCTGCCGCCGCGAAAAAAATGCCAAATGCGACCTGCCGCGACCAAAAACGACATCCGGAATCGCCTCAGCCCCCCAGAAGCTCCATCGTCAGTTTCTGCTTGATGTCTATCTCTGGATTTGAACCGATTGATACCGGAAATTGGGCTGAAAACTTTATCTGATACTCCTGGTCGTATTTCTCGATGCGGCCGGTGTCGATATTGAACAGTTCCTCACCCCTGCCTTGCATATCCAGAACCTGGTAACCTCTCAAAAATCCGAACGTTCCGCTCATCTGGAACCTCCCTGAGTAAGGTATCGGCCAGCCGTCAGGTGTCGATTCGGACCAGCCCGTCGGCGCCGATTCCGAAACCGAATACTTACTGCTTATCACGGCTACCTGCCCCTTCTCGGTCCGGCGCACCTCATCGAGCGAGTAGGTGACGTCCCTGGCCTTGCGAAGAACCATCGGCGTGGGTATCAACAGCCTGGACGTCCAGCTTTGACCGATCTCGACCCCTTCGGCGGCGTTCGGAATGCTGGAGACCGAGTCCCAGAGGAACCACTGGCTCGCCCAGAAATCGCTTATCATATCCGGTTCCTTGATTCTGCCCTGCTTGCGACCGGGCCGAAACGCATTTTCGCCAAGTTCACAGATCAACGCGTTCAACTGCGAATAGTCTGCAATCCGGCCGTTCGGCGCAATCTTGAGAGTAAAGCTTTTGCCCGGTAGGGTCTCCACGGCATCCTTGTGTCGTGCTTTGGCTGAAGTCCTCTGTACCTTTACGGACTCGCACGTTGCCTTCACCGTCGTCAGACCATACGGCTCGATCTCAACGGGCCTGTAGGCGACAACCATCTCAAACAGTTCCTTGTATTCGCTGACCTTGTCTTTGGCTGAGGCCGTCTTGTTCTGGGACGGGTCCCAGTTGATATTGATGTCCCTGCTCGAGACAAATTTATATCGAAGGCTCTGGCCCTGCTTGAAGTCAATGCTGAGAAGTTTTCTTCCGCCAGCAGCGCCGCCGGTGCATCCGGTAACCGCACTCAACGCCACAGCGCCGATAAAACATAATATCCTTTTCACTTTTGCTCCTTTCAATCGCCATTAAGTTGCGCCGCCCTGCAGCAGGCAGATGCGAACCGACTTCCGACCGTTCACCCCGTACCATCCGGCAGGGCTCGGAACCGGCGCCTTAATCGATTCTCTGGAGGTCATACAGGTGCATCGCGCCCATTCTTATGGCATTCGCCGCCGCCTCAGTACCGCCAGCGCCGGGGTCCACCATGATCCATTCCAGCTCCAGCTTCTCGCGGTAACTCTCGATGCTGCCGGTGGTCGCATCAAACTTTAGTTCACCCGTATACGTCCCTTTTTCATCGAGCATCTTCGAAAGCGCGCTTGTGTCTTGTTCGGCGGCGCCCGCCGACTGCGAACCCGGGATCGCATTCATTCCCACTGTCGCGACCTTTCGGCTGTCCCGGTCAATGATTTGCTCGATGGTGTAAATCTTCTCATACGCCTTTGGCCCCATCATCTTAAAATCATACGACTTCATGCTGCTCCATTTTTCGCTCGGATGCAATAAGCTCCTCTCTTTCGCCGGAAGGTGCAGAACTCCGTGACGTTCCTTGATGGTGCTCGATTTGAGCAGCGCCATAGCTGCTTGACTCGCAGCGTCAAGACCCTTCACCACAGAAAGCGTTCCGGCAGTGTCGCTGACCTCCAGGATTTCACCGGCCGGGGTAATTGTTATTGTATAGCCTTGTCCGACCAGCTTTGCCAGCGGGTTTCCACTGTCCTGTTCTCTGGAACTGTCGAAGTCCAGTCCATGCTTGTTTTTCTGCGTGGAAGAATACTTCAAATCCTCTATCGTGATCTCCGCCACCCCATTGCCTTCTTCATCTACGCTCCGTATCCGCTGGGTGAAGGTCATCTCAATCCTGTTGCCCGTTACACCGCCCATGAATTGTGGATCTTTCGCCATGGGCCCTTCGAATTCAACGCTCTTCTCGGCTCGCGTTGTCAATCGATAGGTCGCCATCTCGTCCGGGGCAAACTTCAATGCCATCTCAGCGGCGACTTCTGGGCCGGGACCGTCAGATACCGCCTCGGTGCAGCCCCCGGCAAAAAGCAGCACAAGAACCGTAATGCACGCCGAGCAGGCGAAAATCTTCTTCCACAACATATGCAGGTCTCCTGAAACTTCAGCTTCTGTTCTAATCCAGACTCATAAGGCGATTATACGTCCCGTACCTCACGAAACAACCGATTTTTCTTTATTTTCTTGGGACCGCCCGCTACAATCGGTTGTTCGAGTTGTGACGGTATCTTGCTAACAATTTTCTGGAGAATCCGGCGTTATGAGAAGCGATACGGTAAAGAAGGGCTTCCAGCGGGCGCCGCACAGGGGCCTGCTCCATGCCTGCGGCGTGAGCGATGAAGACATAAGCAAGCCCTTCATCGGCATTGCAAACAGCTACTGCGACATAGTTCCCGGCCATGTTCATCTCAACGACGTGGCCCGGACGGTAAAGCAGGCCGTCCGACAGGCCGGCGGCGCCCCGTTCGAATTTAACACCATTGCGGTTTGTGACGGAATCGCAATGGGCCATACGGGCATGAAGTATTCGCTGGCCTCGCGCGAAATCATCGCCGACTCGGTCGAGACCATGGCCCGGGCACACTGCTTCGACGCCCTCGTCTGCATTCCCAACTGCGACAAAATCATACCGGGAATGCTGATGGCCGCTGTCAGGCTCAATATCCCCACAATCTTTGTCTCAGGCGGACCAATGGCTGCCGGAAAAACCGAAGACGGGGAAAAAATCGACCTTATCAGCATATTCGAAGGCGTCGCAGCATTCAATGCCGGAAAAATCACCGAAGGGCAGTTAAAGCAGCTTGAGCAGACAGCCTGCCCCGGCCAGGGCAGTTGCTCTGGGATGTTCACCGCAAACTCCATGAACTGCCTCTGCGAGGCTGTCGGTATGGCCCTGCCCGGCAACGGCACAATCCTCGCCGTCGACCCGAAACGCCGACAACTCTACGAGCGGGCCGGAAAGCAGATTATATACCTCGTGCAAAACGACATCAAACCGCTGGATATAGTCACCGAGAAATCGCTCGACAACGCCTTTGCCCTGGACATGGCGATGGGCGGTTCGACAAACACCGTCCTGCACACCCTGGCTGTCGCAAATGAAGCCGGCATCGAATACAGCCTCGAGCGCATAAACGAAATCAGTTCGAAATGTCCCAACATCTGTAAGGTGTCACCCTCGAGCAGCTTCCATGTTGAGGACGTCGACGCCGCAGGTGGTGTCAGTGCGATACTCAAAGAAGTCAGCAAGGTCCCCGGCCTGCTCAACTGCGACTGCCCGACCGTGACGGGCAAAACGTTGGGCGAAAACATCGCTGAGGCCAAAATCCGTAAACCCGATGTCATTCGGCCGCTTGAGAAGGCCTATTCGAAAACCGGTGGCTTGACCATCCTCAAGGGCAACGTCGCGCCCAACGGCGGCGTGGTCAAGACGGCGGGCGTTACCGAAGCGATGCTGACACACACCGGGCCCGCGGTTATCTTTGAAAGTCAGGAGGACGCCTGCGAGGGTATATTGGCCGGCAGGGTAAAAAGTGGCGACGTCGTTGTAATCCGTTGCGAAGGACCGAGGGGCGGACCCGGAATGCAGGAGATGCTCAGTCCCACAAGTTACATCATGGGCGCCGGATTAGGAGAATCGGTCGCACTTGTCACCGACGGTAGATTCAGCGGCGGAACAAGAGGGGCATGTGTGGGACACATCAGCCCCGAAGCGGCGGTAGGCGGACCTATAGGTCTGCTCAAAAACGGTGACATCATCGAAATCGACATACCGAACAACACTATCAACGTAAAGCTGTCCGACGCCGAACTCGCCGAGCGAAAAAGAAGCTGGACGCCGCCGTCGCCGCGCATAACCACAGGCTGCCTCGCCAAATACGCTTCAATGGCTACAAGCGCCGACACCGGCGCCGTCCTGAAATGGTAAAGACCGCCCAATCTCACCGGCCGCTCCGGCCGAAGAGAAGTCTCTTGACAGAAAGGTTCAATTCATGACAATAAAACCAGAGATGTTGGCATTGAGTCTTGCTGTTTCGGGAATGCTCTTGGGTTTCCAATCCGGCTGCAGCGAACAAACGTCGGTGCAGGTCAGCCACAAAGAGACCGTCGACTATCTGGGCACGGTCAAGTCATACGCCGAAACACTGATTTACCACTGCCGCGACAGATACGGAACCGTCCACTCGCCTTTGATCGCGACGACGGTGGATCGCGGGACGCTAAGGATGTATGGCCGCAAGGATATAGAATGGCTGCGGCAGATTCGCTTGCAGGACTGGGAGAACTGGCAAATCCGAAACGCCGACCGCGTTATCGAATGTGCAAATCCCCAGCACGACCAGAATCTTTACCAGGTACTCTACGCCCTGACCGAAATCACCGGCGAGAAGCGCTACGCAGACCAGGCCGACAAGACGCTCAAGTGGTTCCTCGAAAACTGCCAGAGCAGGGCCACGGGCTTGCTGGCCTGGGGCGAGCACATGGGATGGAACCTGAACTCCGAGAACATTATCCAAAACGACCCAATAAAGAGAAAGCTTGTTCACGACGACCTTCTCCGCGTTTACGAAATCCACGAATTCGCACAACCATGGGTCCTCTGGGATCGGTCATTCGAACTGGCCCCAGATGCATGCCTGCGATTCGCGCAAGGTCTGTGGGAACATCAGATCGCCGACGGAAAGAACGGTAACTTTTCGCGGCATGCAAATTACTCAAGGCATCAACCATTCACCAACGCCGAGTTCCCGCGCCACGGCGGTTTTTACATCGCCACCTGGGCACACGCGTACACCAGAACCAAGGACCAAATGTATATCAGAGCAATTGAGACGCTGGTGGATTATTTTGACACGCGCCGCAGCTCCCTGCACGACGCCCTGCCCGCTGAAAGCTCCACGCGCTTTGACGGCAAGTGCCTCTGGGCCACAAGCAACCTCTCACTGGCCATAGACCTCGCCCAAAGCGCCGACAAAATGCCCGAGAGGCTCGCGAACAAGATGCGCAAAAGCGCTTCAAGAACGGACAAGGTGTTCCTGAGACTCGCCCACGACCTCGGCAAAAACGGCAAGGGCTTTCTTCTCAACGCCCACGTCGACACTCTTGAGCCCCTTGGGCCCTCACCATATACCGGCCCCTGGGACCATGCCGGAACTGCAAATCTCTGCCTCCTCCGCTATCGACAGACAGAACTTGCCGGTTATAGAAACCTGGTGCTCGATGCGGCGAGCCTGTATCTCGACACCGAACCGCAAATCAAATATGCGCTGCACCCCGGGCAGCTTGGAAGTGTCATTTATCTTATGCTGGGAGCGTATGAACTGACAGGTGATAAGCGATACCTCAGCCGAGCCGACCATTACGCTCGAAGATCCATCAGCCTTTTCCTCGATGACGGTTGCCCACTGCCTAAAGTCAATACGAAGTACGACCACTACGAAGCCGTCAGCGGCGCCGACACGCTGATGATGGCAATGCTGAAGCTCTGGGCGGTAACAAACAGGCCGGATAAAGAACTTTCACTTGTCTACAGCGATAGATAAACGTTGGCTCGTTACGAAAAAAAGATAATTCTATATTCTGGGGCTGATGTTCCCCTGGCAGGTAAAGAAAAAAAAACGTGGTATGCAGGTGGCCTGTACTTCGAGTGCTTGCAGTGCGGCGGGTGCTGCTCGGGGCCGGCGCAGGGATTTATCTGGGTGACAAGGACAGAGATGGAATTCATCGCAGCGCACCTGAAGATTTCGACCGACCTGCTGCGGCAAAAGTACATGAAGCGTTTCGGCCTGCGCACCACGATTGTCGAACACCCCATAACCAGAGATTGTATATTCCTGCGAACAATCGAAGGAAAAAAAAGATGCGTCATTTACCCTGTTCGCCCAAAGCAGTGCAGAACCTGGCCTTTCTGGTCGGAAAATCTCGCCGGCCCCAATGCCTGGAACAAGGCGGCGATCAAGTGCCCCGGTATAAATCGCGGAAAGCTTTACAGCCTGCAAGAAATTGAAAGAATCAGAAAACAGAAAAAGTAGCGGCCCGATGAGCCGGGAAAATCAACTCCTCAATAGAGTTGCCCAGGTCTACGATTGGCTCCACCGGCAAATCCGCCAGTCCGCTCATCTGGCCGGTTACTGCCGTGCCTGCGGAGGCTGCTGCGATTTCAGAACGTTTGAGCATCGTCTTTTTGTCACTCCGCCGGAGTTGATTTACCTGGCTTCTAACATTGGCGTCGAAAACTTGAAGCCTATGCCCGCTGGACGCTGTCGGTATAACCTAAACGGCAGGTGCAGCGTGTATGAATACCGCTTTGCCGGCTGTAGGATCTTCTCCTGCAGCGGCGACCCGGATTTTCAAAGCCGCTTGAGCGAATCGGCTCTTGAAAGATTCAAAGCGATATGCACGCACTTCAAGCTGCCCTATAGCTATACCGACCTGCCGACTGCCCTGAACCACCGCGCAGGTTTTTGACAAGACTTTTGTTGTACGCGCGACCAGTTCGGCTTACAATATGGCTGAATATGATGACTCGAAAGATACCGTTTTTATCAACCGCGGCAGGATTAGCAGCTCCTTTTGTCGTCTTTCAACTTTCGTGCTCTTGCACGCCTGCAACTGAGACAGCACACTTGAGGGCTTACCTCACTTCTGGATTAGGACGATATGGACGATATGTCGCAGGATGTTTCGTGTTTCAACAAGCAATTATAACGCCGGTCGAAACCGACGGAAATGCTATTTTGTTGTTGAGGAGAAAATGACTTATGAAAAGAGTAACTATTGCAGCAGTAATTATTCTCGAAGCGTGTCTTGGTGTAATGTTCTCGCCGTGTGGGGCGGCGACCATTTTTGACGGCCTGACCTGGTATCACTCCGAGGACCCTGCCCGTTTGATCATCAACGCCGAAGGGTGCCTCGAATGGGTCAATCCCAAAGCCCCCGACCAGGTCACCGTAAGGCTGCCGGCTATGGATTTGAGCAAAGTCGGCGACGTTGCGGAAGTAAGGTATATGTACAAAACAAACGGCGTCAAAACAGCTGTGCCATCGACCGATCCGACGTTGTTGTCGGGCACCGGCGATATCCGCGTGGGACTTTTCGATTCGAACGACCGGGGGCACATCACAAGCGACAAGACAGGCTACAGAAACAAAATCTGGTGCGGCTATCTCGGCTATCACGCCCGCATTTGCCCGCATCTGCCCGCCGGGATAAAGAGGAAGCACAGCGACGCCATTCCCGGCAAGTTTATGAAACGAACCGGCGCCTGGGAAAAGGATGTTTGTCCCTCACTGCTGCAAAAGGCCGGTCCTTACGGAAAAAGCAGAGACCTGAGCGGCTTCGGCCTGGAACTCGGAAAGTCTTCCCCGTTGGTCTTGCGGGTGCGGCGCACGGCCCCCGAAACTCTGGTCTTCAGTGTCACTCTTAACGACGTCACCTACGAGTACGTGGATGATGATCCCCGCCTTCAACCGAAGAAAATCGACGCCATGGCCATGTATTTTCCAAACCCCAAGGCATACAACTCGATAGTGCTTGCAGGCGGTTGTTTTTCACGCTGCACCCCGGGAAAAACCAGCGCCTGCGCATCCATACTTGTCAAAGACAAATCCGAAAAGTGCGCCGACACCACCGGCGCCAGGCATGTCGTCGTTTGTGCCGACCCGGGAGCTTTCTGTGGCTGGCCCGCCAACAACGGCGCGTGGATATGGGGAAATGGTAACCGTTCACAAAAATTTTTTAGTATCGTCCCAAAGTTTGTGTGTTTTGAACCTTAATGCTTCTGAGAACAAGCCATACATTGTCATGAATTCTCAGTCTATCGCGCCAGTATTTTTCCCACTGGCCGGCTGAAGCGAAGCGTTTGATAATGATTCTTGCCATCTTCGCGGCCCCTTCTTCACTCCAGCCGAAGGCCATTCGTTTGAGACGACGTCCAAGCTCTCGCATCATCCGTTCTATCATGCTCGAAACACGCGGCGTAACAATACCTGTTTCAAGCCAGCGGCGAACGTAGCTGAACCGGTTTTTACTTGCACGAATAAGATAATCTGCTGCCATTTCATATCCCTTCTCCAGCAGTTTACCGATCAACTTGCGGACGTCACTTTCTGCGCAACTGACAGCATCGTTCAAAGCTGTCTTATCAGAATCATTAACCATCTCAAAATCTTCTTCGGAAGTTCAATGCCAATTATAGCTGTCAGTTTCTTTTGCATTTGCTTACGTTCAAACTTGCCTGCATCATCCTGCCACATCGTATAATTCAGATCACGAATCAGATGCCAGTAGCTTCTCTGGTGACCGCCGCACAGTCCGGCCAGACTCTGCGCAGGGCCTCGTTCGCCATCGCTTACAAGTATATCTGCAACAGACTCATCGGCATCTCTTTGCCCCTTAATTATGGAGGAAATTTTGTCCCAGCTTTTACCGCCGAATGCCCCCAAAGGTACGATTGAGGCATTTTTATCTACTCCTAAGGCCACTCTCAATTCACCGCGATTGTTCATGCCGCTCTCTTGAACAGGCCGACGTTTATAGCCGGCTCCATCAGCGAAAAGTAGATCAAAGGTTTCCTTTGTTCGGGATAGGCTCTCAGGCGCCTGTCGGAGAAATGGGGTTGAGTTTACTTTTTTCTTAAGTCAGGTCCTCAGTTATTTGTCAGGGTCCGTGCTTTCTCATTCTGTCTTCTCTCGGTCTTATCCGTTGCGAGACGTTCCTTGACCGGCGTCCGGAGGAAATTCCTCGTGTTTTTTATTATACGACCGGACACTACCACCGGTCGCATTGACTTAGCCAGTGCTCAGCAATTTGTGCCAAATCCCGGAGCGATACAATTTGATCTTTGTTTATATCCCATCTGAGGCTAAAGCCCTCTGCCGCCCACTCGCTTGCCAGCATCGAAAAATCCACAAAGTCCACCAGGGCCGTCCGGTCCAGATTCGCGCTGTCGCATTCGCACAAATCGCCTACTCCATCCGCATCGAGGTCCTGCTGGGCCGGATTGTACTCATAGGTACAATTATCCTGATCGTTTGGAACTCCATCGATGTCGATATCGCCAACGGCCGGACATCCCGGGTCGGTATCGGTCATGCCGTCACAGTCATTATCCATGCGGTCGCTGCATATCTCGGCCGCAGCCGGATTGACCGTCGGATCGGAATCATCACAGTCCTTCTGTCGCTTACATCCGGCGGGGCATGTTTCCGGTTTCTCGCGCAGCAGGCCCCAATTAAAATAACCGTCCCCGTCATGATCGGCACACTCGATCTGATACGGCTGGTAGCCGGGAGGAATGAACGGACCAATCGGAAGCGAGCCCCACGCGACGTTCTCCAGATTAGCCGATACTCTGCCGTAGCCGTCTTCTCCCCATCCGGTTCCCCAACTGTTCTTGAATATCCAGAAGGGGTCTCCTCTGCCCGGAGTATACTGCTGTCTCAAACTCTCGCGACACCTGATGTCACCTTCCTGCACCGTTGATGCGTGAACACACTCGTTGTTTATACACATCTCGGGGCTCCAGCATTTGTCATACCACTGCCACACATGCATCTCACTGCATCTGTATATGTCGTATCCCGTACATATTGTCTTTCCCACCGGTCCGCAAAGGCCCTCTTTCTCTATGCAACCCTCGTCCGTGCAGTATTCGGAGTATCTGTTGCATACCTCTAAGGTTGTCCAGTCATCATAACCGCCGTAGCCGACAAGGACCATCGCGTGCGACCAGGTGATAATCCCGCTGCTCATGGGCCC
>Ga0180438_10003527_pt1 | contig 23571 bp, 23 predicted proteins | sample SS_ome_12_FD_132455 | JGI IMG/M metagenome (GOLD analysis project Ga0180438, IMG submission 132455) | Hypersaline lake sediment archaeal communities from the Salton Sea, California, USA - SS_3_D_2 metaG | ecosystem: Environmental > Aquatic > Non-marine Saline and Alkaline > Hypersaline >...
GCGATGTCTTGGCAGAAAACGCAATCATCGAATCAAAGTAAGAGGATGATTGCGATGTCTTGGCAGAAAACGCAATCATCGAATCAAAGTAAGAGGATGATTGCGATGTCTTGGCAGAAAACGACGATTAGGTGTTATGGAAGGATTGGTATTTCTCGATTTTGATGGCGTGATCTGTGATTCCCTTTTGGAAACCCTGGTCAGCTCCTGGAGGGGATACTACCTCTCGCGAGGCGCAGAGGAACCCTCGGTGATGCCCGTCACCCTCCTTCAAGATTTTACCAGGCTCAGACCGTACGTGCGCGCCGGAGAAGATTTCATTCTCATTCAAGAGCTCATCGCCGCAAAGTTCCCTATCCAATCGCAGCAAGACTTCGACAGCAAGCTGGCGGAACGGGGAGAGCAGAGGATGGCCCGCTACAGGGAGTCCTTCTACACCGCAAGACGGGATTTCCTCAGGCACGAGCGAAAATACTGGATCGGTCTTAACAGATTGTATCCTCACGTAACCCCCTGCCTAAACGACTGGGCATCTTCCCCATCCCTGTATATCCTTTCCACGAAGAGGGCGGACTACATCGTGGAGATTCTTAGCTCCAAGGGCGTCCCTATGGACCCGAAGCGAGTGCTGAGTTGCGAAGCCAGGGAGAAGAAAAACACCATCCTGCAAACTATGGCGGTTCGAGGTTGCGAAAGGGCTTTGCTCATTGACGATCAGATCGATCATCTTGCCCCGGCTTCGGCTCGGGATCCCCGGATTACAGGCTGCCTGGCCTCCTGGGGATACGTACAGCAACAGTGGCTCGAGGATTCCCGGGGAGTCGAGGTGCTGTACCCGCACCAGTTCGCCGATCGTGCTCAACCCTGGCTGGAGCGGTGAATCCGGGGGATTCTCAGGCGGATCACTCGTGGCGTGCAGGCTGCCAGCGCTTGCCCTTCCATCGCGGGGGTACTTGAAAGATGCTCAAAAGCGTAACAAAGGCGTAGAAGACGAGAAAAAAACACGTATAGGGTACCAATCGAAGCAGGTACCAGCTCTTGTCCGGGCGGTAGAGGATTCCCGCAATGAGCGCCATCAAGCCAACACTGATAAACGAAGCAACGGGTAGTACGAACAGAAAGGGCAGGAAAACGGCTACCGGTACGGCGAGCACGCTGGCGATCAGATAAAGGGTGATGTAGCGGTAGGCGAAACGGGTGGCGAAATTCTCATGATAAAAGGCGCCGCCGTTCCAGCGCAGATGCTGATTGACGAAATCCCGCCAGCGCTCTTGGGCAACGGTCTCGATCATCGTATCGGTACGGGTCGAGACCCTGACTTTCCAGCCGCTCTTGGCTGCAGCGGTGGCCAAGGCCGCATCCTCTGTCAGGGTGTACCCCAGGCTGCGAAAGCCGCCGATTTGGTCGATCACCGCCCTGCGGGCGATCAGATTGTTTCCGAAACAGCTGCCCGGCATCCCCAGACCCGCCGTTGCCGAGTTGTACTGATGGATGAGCGGTTGGTCGAAAGCCTGGAAGTTTCTGAAAAAGCCCTTCTCCTTCTTCAATGAGATCTGGCCGAACACCACGCCAACCCGGGGATCGTTGAAATACGGCTGCAGCTTCTCCAACCAATTGCGAGGCACCGTACAATCGGCATCGGTGAACACGAGGATCTCTCCCTCGGCCGCGGCAGTTGCAATGTCCAGGACGAACTGCTTCGGTCCCAGGTTTTCCGCAGCCTCGGTATTCTCCAGCACCCTCACCCGGGAACCGTATTTCTTGGCAAAGGAGTTCATCAGATCCAGGGTCCCGTCCTGGGAGCGGTCGCTCACCAGAATGATCTGGAAATCCTGAACACTCTGGGATTCGAGGGAAGCAAACAGCGGCGGCAGGTTCTGTTCTTCATCCTTGGCCACCACTATCACAGACACAGTAAAGGGGAGCACGGAAGAGCTATCGGCCTTACGCATAGAGTCGGCAAGCCGGTTGCGAAGAACTCCCGCCAGGCAAACCAGGTGAACGAGCACAATGCTGCCGGCAAAGACCACGCTGATGTACAGTAGGATCTCTTGAATCATGCTTGACTGGACTATAGTCAATAATACAGCTTTTCACAATCGAAAAATCCATGTTACTCTTCGTGAAGTACTAATGGGCGTAATTATCACTCTACTGTGCCTCGTATTCATTTTCCTTGTCTGGGACATCCGTCTCAGGATCTCCTACTGCCTCTACGGCAGACGGTGCTACCGGCGTTTCAGTCGAGTCCAGATTCAAGGGGCTCGCTACGTATTAGTAGCCGCCAAACTATACGCCGGTTTTCGGCTCATCGTGGAAGATGCCCTGGGCAGGCACTTACCGGCCCAGTTCATGATTCTCAGCAATCACCAGAGTTTGGCAGACATTCCCATATTGGCGTACGTTTTTTCCCGAAACACCGTGGGCTTCGTGGCCAAGCGGGAACTGCGACGTGGATTTCCCGCCGTGTCTGTAGCACTGCGCAAAGGAAAACACGCCCTCATCAGCCGGCGGGGGGATTTCAGCGCAGCGCGCAGGGAGTTGGTGAAGCTGGCACGATATTCCCGAGAAGGGGTATGTCCGGTGGTGTTTCCGGAGGGTACCCGATCCCGCACCGGCAGAGTGGGGGCTTTCCACTCCGCGGCGGTACGGACGATCCTGGATGAAGCCGAAATGCCCGTCGTTTCGGTTGCCGTGGAGGGAGGTTATCGGATCGCCGGTATTCGTGGTTTGGCCACGAATCTGCGAAACTGCATCTACCGGGTGAAACTGTTATCTCTGTACCCGGTGACCAGGCAGCGGAGCAAAATCAAGGATATTCTTGACAACAGTCACAGAGAAATATTGAAGCAGGTGGAACAATGGAGAAAGATCGAGAGTTAGAGGAGTATTGGAGCGAGAAAGCAGTGGAATTGGGCGAACCAATCCTTATGCGATCCATCTCCCACACGTACTACCGGGGCATCCCGGACACGTTTGGGATACTCTATGCCTCGGACAGCTTCCTGGTGTACGAGTACGCCAAAAAGAGTCGTAAATCAATCCTCGAAAACCTCTTTTCGAGGAGAGGCGGTGAGGAGCTGAGCGAAAGTGTTCGGATAGAGCGAAAGGATATTCGCCGGGCCGCAATCGTCAATTCCTCCGCAGCCCGGTCATGGATCCGCAAGTCCCTTCCGCCGGGGGAGGTATTGGCAAGATTAGAACAGATGCACTCCAATCCACTTCTGAATTTGCTGGCCGGAACCGTCGTATGCGTCTGCACGAGTACGGATTATATCCTGCTGGACACTCCCTCAAACCGCCAGTGGATCGATTTGCTGTCGTAGGCCTTTAGATACAGAAGGAATACAAAATTTATCTTGCCGGTAAACCTGTCTCTGGATTCCTGCGTATATGTCCATCCCCAATCGCTCATCCGGCGGATTGCAGCCGCCGCGGATAATGATTTGGCAGACTTCGTTGCTTCTGCATCGAAAAAAGATCTCCCAAGGGTAAGAATGTGGGAATGACCGGCTGCGAGCGTCTTGAGGCTATCATACACCGAGTGCCGGCGGATGGCCTCAGCTGGACTACCTTGGTTGACGATACTACTCTTCAGCATCTTCCCGAGACTCGCAGGGGCAGAGGAGGTCTTGATTTCTACGGCCATCTCGGTTGCGACATCTTCCTGCTTAACGGGTGGGGTACGCCTTTCCACTTTGATGAATTGGGTAAGTGTCTATGGCCAGAGGGCGTGGAGGAAATATGCTGGCTGGAGGATGACCGGAGCATTAGGGAGATCCGCGCTGAGCAGGAAAGGCTGCGGACAGAGCTTCGCGGCAATCATCCAGTCAAACCAACGGTGAGGACAGCCAGGGAGCTAGGTCTCTATCGCGAGCTGTGGAAAGAGACACGCTACCGGAACCGTAACGACGCAAAGGGGCATGCCGAGATCCGAAAAGCCATCGGTGAAGAGGGTGTAGCGGTGCGGGCCTGGGGACCATCCACCGTCCCGCGGCTGCTGGAGTACGACATGGGTATTGAGGCCTTTTACTACCTACTCCAGGACGAGCAAGCGGAGATGGACGAACTCATCAACCAGATGCATCAGAGCGAGCTTGGACGGAGTTCACGCACTAACTCCACCCCCAACGGGGGATACTCCCTGGGAGCTGGCATTGGACGCATTGGGCGACGATTTGGTTATCTTAGGCATCCTGGATCCCAGCATCTTCATATCCGGCCCGGTAGGTGATATCGAACCGGCTCTGGATGCACTTTGCACGTCCCGGCTGCTGGGGGCGCATTTCGTCCTATGGTCGGCGGCAGATGGTATTGCGGTACCGCAAGAGCGCTTCGAAGTTTTGGCCGGCTGGATGGACAGGAACAGGCGGGGATAATTAACCTTACACCGGCAAAAAACCTACATCTAAAAGCTCTTCTGCTTCCATAGCAGCTGCAGCGCCGCGTAACTTACCACCTGGATGCCTTCTTCCTTGATGATCTGCCAGGTCTCTTCGGACATACAGAACTCGTAGTCCGCATGCCGGACATCCCACAATTCGGTCATGGCTTTGACTTCGGCGGTACCTTGGGCCGGATGCAGCGCCCATTCCGACAATCCCTCAGGCAACTCCCTCAGCAATCTGTAGTAGTGCGCTGGTTTGTCCGCAGTTTTGATGTCGAAGCTGTCCAAAACCGGATGATCGGGGACCGGATAGCCGTCCGCTTGTACCTTACCGATCAGGGGTTGCCGGGTCGCCCGCACCCCGAGGCCGTACTCCCTGGCCAAATCTACAACCAAATCGAAGACACGCTCCCTTCGGGTATGAACATGACAGTGACTGTCCAGGTGGGTTGGATTCAAGCTTAGCTCCAGCACCGCATCGATCTGCGCTCGGAACTCACGCTCCAGGTCCTCGAGATCAACCTGATCCATGAATTCGTCGATCCGGCCCGGGCTCCAGAACAAACCCGCTTCGTTTCTCAGCGACGGTAGCGGATCTGCAGCCAGCAGTGGGCCCCAGCGATAGAAGGGATGGTCGGAGATCGCCGTCAAGTGCACCCCGAAGCTGATCTCCGGATCATTTTTCAGAACTTCCAGGGCGTAACGGCCCCAGGGACAGGGTACCATTACGGTACAAGAACTGGCGATTCCCTCCTGCATGCACCTCACCCCGGACTCCACCGTCGTATAACACATGCCGAAATCGTCGATGTTGAAGATCACCATCCGGCTGTCCGAAGGCAGCCCCAACAACTCACACGCTTTTACTGCTTGACTCATACTTTTTTTCCATCATTGAGAAGATGTCGATCAGACGTTGTCATTGGGTATACCGGACCTACTTACAATCGACCGGTAGGCGGCTCCGTTGCTGGATGCGCCACTTGTATTTCTGAATCATTACAATTAGTAACAACCCCCTACGCCAATATTTTCCAATGGAGTCTTCTACGCACATGCTGCTTTCAAAATGTCTAAATCCATTTTCACGACATCAACGTAATTCTTTGGGGACTTCAACCGCAGCGGTAATCTGTCATAGAAATTCTCAAGATGTATCCATCCGGAATAGTTTCTCTTTTTGAGAAAATCCATGGTTCCATAAAAATCCGTGTCTCCCTGGCCAAGCAATCTTGAACTATTCTCGCTTCCAACTCCGTCTTTAACATGTATCTCCGGATAAAGAATATCGTATAACTTTTCGAGCATAGGTACTTGTTCCCATGCCAAATTTGATTTGTAGTTTTGTGAGTCATAAAATCCCTTAAGATTTTTTTCTCCAACTTGTTCAAACAGCATATTGTTTCTTTCAATTGTGAGTAGATTCTCACTGGCAACGGTAATACTGTATTTCCCAGCCAGTTTACACGCGTACTTCAGTGCCTCGGCAGTAACTTCAAGTTCTTCGTCTGTATCAATAAATCCATCAACAAAACTGGGCATCATAATCATTTTCATCTTCATATCAGCCGCGGCTTCGATAGCAAGGTCAATTATCTCATATGCGATTTTTCCCTTTTCCGTGGTTTTGGGATTTTTTAGACCATAATTATCAAATTCACAGATTGCCATGGATGGAATTTCTATTTTGTGTTTATCCGCTTCTTCCATATAGAAATCTCTAAACCTTTTTTGGGAAAGCACGAATCCTCTTTCATAAGAAACAAATCCTAGCTGTAGGCCATGAAGTCCGACTTCCTTGGCAATTCTAATGCTATCTATACCGTTGCCGGGTAATGCCCACTCGCATGCGCCGTATTTTACGTTTATCATCTCATTGTTTCCTTTCCATCTTATCGGCCCTATCTCAAACAGGCAGTTAGAAGAGCCGGCACCGTCACATTGAGAAGTTCACCTCGACGATCTGTTTGAACTCCGTTTAACTTAGCCCCGTCCCGCGAGCTGAGAGGTCCGGTCGCTAGGCCTCCAGTATTGCTTTTTTCAGCTCGGCGGCCTTCTCTTCGATCTCGCTGTCCGACGAGTTGATGTTGATTCCGTAGGCGGCTCCGATTCCCGGATCCACCACCCCGACGCTGAAGTTCACGGACCGCTCCAGAATATCGTCGGTTTTCGGGAATGATCCTCTTCCCAACTCCTTGCCCTGCTCGCGGAAATATTCAAGGATGTGCTCCATGTTGAAGTATACGTGCCACCCCGAGTGGTCCATGGTCACGGTCCCCAGCTTGGCCGCCACCCTCTGGGCTTTTTCCTTGGTCGGAAAGATCAGCGTCAGGAGAGTTCCGCACTCCCCGTCCGCATCATTCAGCCTGCGAAAGGTTACCCCACCGACACCCTTCAGGATCTCCTTTACCTTTGCCTTGTTCGCCCTGAGCTTGCCGGTAATCCGATCCATCTTTCTCAGTTGAGCCAAGGCCACCGCTCCGGTCAGCTCGTTTATACGGAAGTTGAATCCGATTATACTTCTTTCGCCGACCTGCAGGCCGGTGCGGTTCGGAGTGTGACCCTGGTCGTGGATGGCAAAGGCCCGCCAGTACAGATCATCATCGTCGGTAACGACCAGACCGCCGTCCCCGGCAGTGATGGTCTTGAAGAAATTGAGAGAGAAACCCCCGATCTCTCCGATGCTTCCGATCTTCCTGCCCTTGTAGGACGCACCGGCGGCCTGGCAGCTGTCCTCCACCATGTTCAGACCGTGGTTGCGGGCAATCGTAGAGATTGCATCCAGATCCGAAGGATTGCCCAGCATGTGCACCGGCATGACAGCCTTTGTCTTCTTGGTAATTCGTTTTTCGATGTCCGCGGGATCAATGGTGAGGCTTTCGTCAATCTCGGTCAGCACCGGTGTGGCTCCGGCGAAGATCGTGGCGGTGTAGCTGGCTACGAAGGTGTAGGCAGGAACGATCACCTCGTCTCCAGCTCCGATCCCCAGCGCCTTGAGGGCAACGTACAACGAGCCGCTTCCCGAGCTTGTAGCCACGCAGTGCTTCACTCCCGAATAGGCGGCAAACTCCCGCTCGAGGGTATACACCTTTTGCTTGAAGTTCGGATTGTTCGGGTCCCCGTAGCGCGAAAAATATCCGCTCTCGAGTACCTCCAGAACTTCCTCTCTCTCTTCTTTACCGATCAAATAGTGTCCTGGTCCGGGCATTACTTTCCTCCTTCACGAAGTTCCCATTCAATGATTTCCAATGTTTGAATCACGCTTTCCACGGATACGACATCCGAAGGCCGATTGTCCCGAAGACAATCGGTGAAGTGCTTGAGCTGGTAGTAATACCCCTCTCCACCGCTGACAAAAAAATCGAGCTTGTCCTGATATTTCGGACCTCCGCATTCGATTGTTTCGGTTGTACCGTCCCGGTACAAGCTGACCTGGTCGCCCGCCAAGGTATTGAAAGTAAGCAGCGCCTCCCCGAATACGGCCGAATATCCCATGAAAAAGTTCGGATGCGGTGGCAGGATCGTTCCTCCTTCCACGTTCACATACAGATCCTCCGGATAATGAAGGACCGAAAATATGTGATTTCGCGTTTCCGGGTACACCGCTTGGAGCGCCCTCGGCCGACCAAGCAGATGATTTACAAAGTCAATGTCGTGGATATGTACATCGAAAACGGCGCCGCCGGAACGCTTAGGATCCACCATCCACCCGTTTCGCGACCAGTCGGGAGGGGCGGTCATGCGCACAAATGATGCACTGCGCAGCGGGCCGTATTCGTCGTTTTTCACCACATCGTATAGATATTTGTACTGCGGCCAGAAACGAATCACATGCGCAACGTAGAAAAGCATTCCGGTTTCCCTTTGGGTCTCCTGAATCCTTCTTGCTTCTTCTGCCGAAAGAGCCAGCGGTTTCTCACAGATCACCGGTTTTCCCGCCCTCATCGCTTCGATAGCCTTCGAGACGTGGAGGAAGGTCGGCAGACAGATGTCGACCACATCGACCTCCAAGCTCCGGAAAAGCTCTTCCTCATTTGGGTAGTGAAAAACTTCCGGAGCAATCGCCCTCAACGCCGGGAACTCTTTTTCCGTGCACATCGCTACGCCGGACACTTCGACTCCCTCTATACCGGCGTAGACATTGGCGTGTATCTTGGCGATGGCTCCGGCGCCAAGAAGACCCACTCTAATGGTTGATCTATTCATAATAGCTCCTACTCCCGCTCCCGGCCGGTCATACAGGCCTCCAGTGGTGTTCAGATCGCCTTGCCGGGGGATGAAGGGCGGATCGCGGACTCCTTATGCCGGGTTTCCCGGGCGTACAATTCGCTCAGCTGATCCGACAGATAGGCAACCAGCGTCTGCTCTGTGCTTTTAGCAAAAGGCAGGCCAGCCCCGTAGAACAGAAAAGCTTCATCAACCTCGTAACCCCCCCGCTTGTATTCCTCTTCCGGTGCTATGTAGCCGAGCAAGGGATCGAGATAACCGCACAGCAGTACTTTCTTGCCGGGAAACTTCTTCTCCAATTCCAGGAAGATATGGGCGAACAGCTCTGCCCCGGCAAAAATGAAAATCAGACCGTCGAGCAACAAAAACTGAATGCGAAGTTTGACGGAACTCCGATTGGTCTTGGACAGCGCTGAGAGGTAGCGCTGGTTGTTCTCTAAAAGTGCCAGGGCGACAAAGTGGACTGTGTCGGGATCCACGCCTACCAGGTCTTTTTTCAGCAAGATCCACGATATTTTCCTATACAGTGCTCCCTTGTGTGGATGTTTGCCTCTACTCTTGATGAACTCCAATATGAACTCATTGATCGCCCTGATCTTCTTTTCCACCCGTCCGGTTTTAGTGTGGGGTGTCAACTCCAGTGAAAGCTCTCTTTCTACAACATCCAGGTTTCGAACTTCAACCTGCTCGCCCCTATCCAATGCCGACTTGACTGCCTCGAAAATTTTGCTTCCAAACCTTTCCATCTCTGTATAGCTGAACTCATTGACCAGAAGATTGGTGTCCCCGGCTGTCCCGAGAAGAAACATCGCGAAGGGGATGCCAAGTTTCTGCTCGAGCTGGCGGCACACATAGCCCGGATAGTCGGCGGAAATTCTGTCTTCACAAACAGCGTTCGGGTGGGCGGAAAAATGCACCACCACCCCGAGGGTGCTTCGTCCCTTTTTAAACTGGAGCACGCTTATGTTGTCGTTCGTCACCTGACTTGCATCTCTGCGGTTCACGGAAAGATCCGGCAAGTGAAACCTATTGAAGATACAACTAACCGGCTGATTCCTTCTCAACGCCTGCCGTACAACTTTGATGGATTTCTCCTTCAGAAGTTCCACGTAGACGGGGTTGATCTTCCCGCATTTGGTAAGCTCGATCGTCGGTGGGGCCGAATGCGTATGCGTACAGGCTATAATTATTTGAGCCGAGCTGAATCCGGTTTCCTGTATGACGGTTTCCCGGAGTGCGTTGCCCACCGATTCATTGAATCCCAAAAGGTCGTATACGAGGAGCACGGCCTGCATCTGTGCACTCCTGATAATCAGACAGCGCACGAACAGAGGATCGGCAACGATGTTCGTGTTCATTTCAATCCGACGGACAAAGCCCGCCAGAGGTGTTTCAAAGGGAGGTGTAATTTCCTTTTTAGCCCAGCCAATAGAAAGAGCGGTATTCAAGATCATCCCCCGGCGCGCTGAATCAGCCTTTTACACTGCCTATAGTGAGACCTTCGATATAATATCGTTGAAAAAGCAGAAAGAATGCAACCACCGGTGCAGAGGATATGACCGCAGCACTCAGAAGCTCGTTATATTTGACTCCGTGTTCGCTTTTAGCCAAACGTGTAAGCCCAAGAGGCAAGGTGAACAGCTTGTCGCTGTTTACCACCACCAACGGCCAGAGAAGATTATTCCATGTGCCCAGGAAAACGAGGATGCCAAGGGCGGCCGCGCCCGGTTTCGCCAGCGGCAAAACGATTCGATAAAAGATATAAAATTCCTTACAACCATCGATCCGGGCCGCATCGATGATCGCATTCGGTATGGTCTGGATGTACTGTCTCATCAAGAACACTCCGAAGGCAGTCAGGATAGCCGGTACGATCAGACCGGTGTAGGTATCGATCCAGCCGAAGTTCTTGACGATAATGAACAGCGGTATTACGAGAACCTGAAAGGGAATCATCATGGTACTGAGGATAAACATGAAAATCACCTCTCTGCCCCGGAACTGAAACTTCGAGAGTCCGTACCCGGCCATGGAGGCGAGCAGCAGGTGACCGCTGGTTATCACCACCGCTACAACCGTGCTGTTCATAAAGAATCGTCCGAAGTTGCCTTTTCTCCAGATCTGAGTGTAATTCTCAAAATGCAGCTTCTCCGGAAACCACCTCAGTTCCGTGGTAAGGGTGTTTTCCAGGCTCTTGAAGGAGGAAGACACCATCCAAAATATCGGGACAATAAAAACAAGGGCAAAGAAGATCAAAATCAGATACAGTACGATTTTCGTTTTTGTAGATCTAACTTGCATAGGCGCTTCTGCCTCGCAACAGTCTGAATTGGGTCAAAGCAAAGGCCATGACAATAACAAACAAGACCATTGCCTGGGCCGCAGCCCGGCCCATTTTTAACCGGAAAAAAGCGTCTTGGTAGATCTTAAAAGTCAGCACACGAGTCGAATCGCCGGGTCCGCCCTCGGTCATGAGCTGGAATGGTGCAAACGCCTGGAGGCAGGTCATTACCGAAATAATGCTCACAAAAAGGAAGATCGGTTTCAAAAGGGGAAGAGTGATGCGCAGAGTATACTGAAACCAGCTTGCCCCGTCGATTCTGGCCGCTTCGTACAGCTCATCGGGGATACCCTTCAAACCGGCCAGGTAGATCATCATATAATACCCCGTCCAAGTCCATACCATTACGATGATAATTGAAGGCATAGCCCACGCACTGCTCCGCACCCAGGGAAGAGTGAAACCAAATAACGTATTTAAAATGATGTTCACCAATCCCAGTCTGCGAAACATATACAACCAAACTACAGAGTTTACAGCCAAGGGTATGATTGCCGGAAGGAAATAGAGGGTCGAAAAAGCATCGGCGAACTTGAGCTGAAAATCCATTAACAATGCGAGTACTAGTGACAGAATCCAGATACCGACGGCAGTCCCAACGGTGAAGTAAATCGTGACGGCCAGGCTTTTCCAGAAAAGCGGGTCCTTTGAGAGCTCGACGTAGTTGCTCACACCAATGAACTTCATCTCAGAAAAGAGATCCCAGTCTGTAAAGCTGACGTAAACAGCGTTGACAACAGGGTAAGCAAGGAAAACTATAAAGAATAAAAGGGCGGGAACGACAAACAGAAAACCGGCAAGACTCTTCTTGTTTTCAAGAGAAAGCGCGATCCTTTGGTTTCTCTGTCCTGTCATACCCGGGTATCCTTTGGAAAAAAATTTCAATCCGAAGAGGGAAAATCCGGACAGATATTAATAACGGCCCGGATTCCCCTCTTCGATTATTTTATCGGCTTTCCGCCTAAAAGGCAGCTTGAGTTTTGTATGGTAATTCCTTCAAATAGTTATCGATTTCCGGCTTGACCCGGTCTAGAGCCTCTTTGGGTGCAACCTTGTCAAAGATGCTCAGAGATATGGCTTTGTACACTGCCTCGTTCAGCGGGTCCTCCATATAGGCAGTACCCCCGCCCAGCTCCTTGATCCAGACATCGAAATAGGGAAAATCTTTGGCCGCCTGGGTATTCTCCCAGCCCTTGCGGGTCTGGATCTGCCCGGCCCTCTCCAGGTGAAGCTCGGGGAAGGAACTCAGATAGTCGATGAGCGCCCAGGCTTCCTTTTGATGCTCGGAGGCCGCGGCAACGTGATAGGCGTACCCGTAGTTGGGACAAGGCACATCTTCCCCGTCCTGGTAGCGCGGATAGGGGTAGATACGAACACCTTCACCGTCCTGAAATACCCCCGGCGAGTTTTCTCTCAGGTGAGTGTAAAACCAGGGACCGCCTTCGACCACAATCGAGGTATCCCCAGTGTCGAAACCGGGATTCTGCAGTTTTTCTCCGGTCGGGGCCGATATTCCATATGTGTGTACAAAATCGTAGTAGGTCGTTAAAGCCCTCACGCCCGCGGTGGAGTTGATCGTGCTGCTTCTGCCATCCTGACCGATGATCGATCCCCCCAGCTGCCTGATAAGACCCTGGAAGACGATATTCAAGACAACCGCATAACCGGACATGCCGAAGGCCTGCCTGGTGATGTTCTTGCCGTCTGTCTTGACAAGTTTTTGGCCCAACTGCGCGATGGAGTACTCGCCTTCATCCCAGGTGCGGGGAAAATCCTGGTCCGGATCAAGTCCCGCTTCCCGGAAATGAGCCGCATTGATGAACATGCCGTAGGTCGACAAAGAGGACGGGACTCCGTAGAGCTTGTCCTCCCATTTCCAGCCCCGCATGCTCCCCGGCATCCAGCCTTCTTCAAGCTTGGCGTAAGAGGTCGCACCAAAAACTTCCAAGTCGATGGGATCCACCTGGTTCCGGTAAGCAATCTGCGGGAAGAATCCGTGGTAGGTGTTGAAAGTATCTGGAGGTGCATCTCCGGCCAGAGAGATCAGCAGTTTCTGGTTCAAATCCGGAGTAGTCCCGGGAACGCTCATCTCGACCTTGATATTCGGATTCTCAGCCATGTACTTTCCTATCAATTCCTCTTCCAATGGGTTGGTATTGGGATCCGAATATACCCAATAGGTCAGAGTGACCTCTCCCGGTTCACCCTGTCCTCCGCTGTATGCAGGGAAGGTTAGACCAACGAGGAGAGTAAGAAAGACGATCATTCCAACGATCCACTTCCTTCTTTGTCTGGTATCCATTTGATACCTCCTTCAAATATTTTTTTTCAGTCATCAATAACGTGATGACTCGTCTAAACTTCAACGAGCAACGCTTCTCTGCTCTTCACAATCTTGTGGCAGGCCGCGGCGATGTCCTCCATGTCTTTCGTCGAGCCAAGGAATATCTGCTGCGGCAGCCACAGGGCTTCTTGAGCACACACTTTCTCAGCAACGGGACATTTCTCCTCATAGCTTCTAAAATCCACATCCACAGGGTAGTGCCCGCAACTGAGGGGACATCCTTGGGCCCAGAAATCCTTGTTGAGAAACATCGGATTCTTGTATAGGGGAAAAGGATACCCGACAGAGACAGGGATGCCTTCAGCCTGCAAGGCATCAACAAAAATCTGCCTGGGCAATCCGTCCAAATCCTCTTCCCCGTAACGTATGATGTACAGGTGATAGGCATGGGAAGACGGGTCTTCCGCCGGGGGCAATGCTTCCAGTCCCGGAACCTCCTTAAGGCTTTCATTGAGGCAGGCGGCGTTCTTCTGCCTGAGGTGCGTCTGCTCGGCAAGCCGGCTCAGCTGGACGCTGAGAATTGCACCCTGCAATTCTGTCATCCTGGCATTCCATCCAAGGGTGGAAAAGTTATACCATCCCATACCGAATGCCCGACCGGACCAAGCCAACGACTCCATTTTCTCGGCCAGCGCTAAGTCGTTGGTCGTTACGATACCCCCCTCTCCGGCCGTCATATTCTTTGAAGCCTGAAAAGAAAAGGATCCTGCGATGCCCATAGAGCCGGCCATCTTTCCACTCAATGACGCGCCGTGGGCCTGAGCCGCGTCCTCAGCGACCATCAGGCCGTGCTTCTTTCCAATAGCGCGGATCTGCTCCATGTCTGCAATTCGACCAGCGAAGTGCACAGGTAAAATGGCCTTTGTTCGTTCCGTTATGGCTTCCTCCAGCTTTCGCGGATCGAGATTGAAGGTGTTTGGATCAATATCCACGAAAACAGGTACCGCGTTGACCTCCAATACGCAGGTCGCGGTGGCTACAAAACTGTATGGGGGGACGATTACCTCATCACCGGGGCCGATTCCCAATGCTTTCATGATGATACTGAGAGAGACGGTCCCGTTGGATGCCGCTATTCCGTATTGACAGCCGTGGTATTCGGCGAATGCCCTTTGAAACCTGCCCACGTGCGATCTGGATTCATCCTCTGTTTTTTTAAGACCGGAGCTCTCTCCGTGGGAATACCTCCACCAATTTCGGCTTCTAATGACACCGGTAACCGCCTCAATCTCCCGCTCATCGTAGACAGGCCAGGGATGAAAGGGGGTCTTTCGCACCGGGGTTCCGCCGTGAATCGCTAGTTTCTCTCTCATGCGTACTCCTTGCTAACTTGGGTTCTGGCGAATAGAGAGAATCCGGAGTCCTTGCCTAACAATCTGTTCTCCAGGCTGAAGAAAGCGGCTCCCAGCAACGGGGGATAAGGCTCGGGCAATCCGGAGAACTCGATACTGCACCGTTCCAGATGACTGGGAAGGGCACGTTCGAAAATGAAATCTGTAATTCTTTTTAGATAGTATTCTCCGAAATATTTTACCCTTCCGGAAATGAAGATCGCCTGGGGATCGAGTATGTTTATTATGTTTGTTATCCCTATCGCATGGTAAAAACAGAAACGATCGAACTCGGCCAATACATCTTGGTTGCGCTGTTCTACCAGATGTACAACTTGTTTCAGATCCAAAACCCGCTTTTTCAACTTCTTCTTCAATTTGTCTATCAAGTTTTCAGTACTGGCATATTGTGCCCAACAGCCTATGTTCCCGCAGTAGCATTTCGGTTCATCAAAATTGATAGACATGTGGCCGACTTCTCCGAGAGAGCCATTGGTTCCTTCCAGCAAGCGCCCCTGCTGGATAACTCCTGCCCCTATCCCGCGTGTGAAATGGAGGAACACGAAGTTCGTAAAAAGATTCCCTTTGCCCCACTCGCGTTCAGCAATCGCGCTGGCGTTACTTTCTTCGATTATGGAAACGGGGAGCTCAGTTTTCTTTCGCAGCAGTTCCAAGAATGGCACCCGTTCCCAGTGAAAATCGGCATCATAAACGATGCTTCCTAACCGTCTGTCCACAATCCCCAAAACAGCAACTCCCAGAGCGAAGATGTTGCGGCGGTTACGAATGAACTCACCCCCGAGTTTCTCCGCCATCTGCCCGACCAACCCAGCTACATTGTTCGGGCTTCCATCCTCTATTGGCTGCCTTTCCTCCGTTCTTATATTGCCCGCCAAGTCAACTACTGCGGCCAGCATCTCGCCTCTGGTAACTTGAACACCTATGGTGAACACTTGGTCCAGGTTCAAGGAATATAGATCCGGCGGTCGGCCTCCGCTTGAAGGCCCCTCACCCGCTTGCAGGATAAGGTTGCTGGACAACAGATCTTTGATGCTTGCTTTCACTGCCGTGTGGCTCAATTCGGTTTCTTTGGAAATCTGGGAAACAGAAGCCGCTTTGTGGCGACAGATCGTTCTGAAAACCGAGTAGCGATTGTTGTTGCGAACGTCAACCGTGCTTATTCTCTCCACCGAAATCAAACAGCTTTCTACTCTACTTTTATATAGACTTTTCAAAAGTATAATTTATTCTGGTGAGTTTGTCAATATGGATGCTGGAAAATTATGGATATTCAGAATGATTCACAGGAAGAAAAACAACGGTAGATCAAACGAACGCCTCATGAGAAATTGCGGGCGCACCAAATACAACGGCCCACCCGGCAGGCGGCCGGGTGGGCCGTTCGTGGTCTCAGCAACGACTTTGCCGAATTGGTGGTTCTATTTGAAGTCGCTAGGTCTTCGCTCGCTGCGATTGCACTTGTTGCAGGTGGCGAGGTTTTTCAGCTTGCCTTTGGCAAATACCGATTTCATCTTGACCTCCCCGCCGCAGGCGCAGAAGAACTGCTGTGTAACCACGTTGACCCGAGCATTCTTGCTAATTTCTGCCATAATGTTTCCTCCTCCTTATTCCCTTTGGTTTCATTCAATACGGGCTTCTACATCGCAGCTTCTGATCCTGACAGAACCGAAATTGCCGCGCCCGCTGGGATGTCCCCACAGCCTCTTCCCCAGAACTTATGAGGCAGGACCGCACTTAATGGGTTACGAAGTTTGCGTTGATTGTCGGTCAAAAAACCGGATACACTTCGTAAGCGAAAAATCAGATGAAATTTACTCAATTTGCCGAAAAGGTCAAGCCCCCTCGGCGAAAAAAATGCATGTAGAATCGACTCCCCAGAAGCACTACCGGGCCTTCATTTTGGATGCCGACAACACGCTTTTCGATTTCGACAGGGCTGAACGAGACGCCCTCCGGGAGGCTCTGCTGGCAGGCGGCTATGAGAGCTTGCCCAAGGACACTTTTTTTCGATACCACCGGATCAACGATGAACTGTGGAAGCTTTTCGAGCGGGGGTTCATCGATCAGGGGCAGCTGGGGGTCGAGCGATTTCGGCGCCTTCTCGCCATCCTTCCTCCCCCGCAGCGCCGAACTCCGTCCGCGGATCCGGCAAGAATCGGGGATCGGTATATCGAGGCCTTGAGTGAAAAGGGCTATCTCCGCGCCCACGCCCTCCCGGTTCTGCGGTGCATGTCATCGAAGGTTCCCCTGCTGCTCCTGTCCAACGGAATCGCCAGCGTCCAGCGGCGCCGAATCGACCGCTCCGGGATCGACATGTATTTCAAGGAAATCCTCATATCGGCAGAAGTAGGCTTGGCCAAGCCGGATCCGGCGATCTTCGCTTTGGCGATCGAAAAATTGAAGTGCGCTAAGGAACAGATTCTCTGCGTGGGAGACAGCCCGAGTTCCGACATCCGGGGAGGCCGGCTTTCGGGACTCGACACCTGCTGGTATGCACCCCCCGGCAGCGAGTATCCGGCGGAGGAACCCAGCCCGCTGTACGCGATCAGTGATCTGCGCCAGCTGCTGGATTTCCTGCCTCCCCCTCAAGCCTGATCACCGGATCGGTCCTCCCGGATCCGCCACTGATCTCGTTTGGAATCGTGGAAGAGCTTGTCGAAGGGTAGCAGCAGGGTGCTGCCCTCTTCGGTTTCCAGCTTGGCCTGGCGGCTGAAGATGTTTATATCAACGACCTTGAGCGTCCCTCTGCCTGTTTTGATCCGGGTGCCCTCGGATGGTAGGGCTTTTCTGCAATCCCGGTACGTATCGTACTCGTAGGCCAGACAGCACAGCAGTCGCCCGCAGGGACCGCTGATCTTCATCGAGTTGAGGGTAAGGTTCTGCTCCTTGGCCATTTTTATCGATACCGCCCGCAGCTTGTCGGTTACCCCGTGGCAACAGAAGGTGCGGCCGCAGACCCCCATCCCTCCCAGAACCCGGGCTTCGTCCCTTACGCCGATCTGGCGCAGCTCGATCCTGGTCTTGAAGACACTGACCAGGTCCTTCACCAGCAGTCTGAAATCCACCCTGTTTTCCGCTGTGAAGTAGAACAGTATCTTCTTCTCGTCTATGCAGTAGTGGGCACTGACTAGTTTCATGTCCAGATCATGCTCGAGTATCTTTTCTCTGCAGATCTGGAAAGCGCTGGCCTCCTTATCTTTCTGCAGATCATAGCGTTCGCAGTCTGCTTCGGTTGCCTTTCTGCAGATCTTCTGCTCTTTATTGTCGCTCCGCTTTACTGTCCCTTTTATGCGACCCAACTCGAGCCCATAGCGGGTAGGAACCAGCACCAGATCCCCAATGTTCAGATCCAGGCTCCCGTCCTGGCCGTACACTTCGGTTGCGCTGGAATGCAATATTTTCACGTGATAGAGGGCGCTTTCGGCACTCTCTCTCTGCTCCTCCATATCAGCCCTCTCTTGGTATCAGGTAATCAAGTCGATGAGCAAACCTCGAATCTCGTTGATCTTCTCCAACACATCGAGCTGTTTGCCCTGGTTACGAAGCACCCCTTGAACAAGGGATTCCAATTTGTCGTCTATGATTTTCACCTGGGTGAACCGTTTCCGCCGCAGAATGTTTCCCCCGGAGGTTTGCTCCTCCACCGTGAGCATATTGCCGACAACATACTTGAGGAACGCGCTCACAGCCTGACGGTAGCGTTTGATATTTTCCAGACTCTGAGTCTCGACGAGCATGTCCCCGCTCTGATGGACCTCGTCGAGCAGTCCCTCGAGATTTCCCCTGTGTTCGCCGTGATCCTCTACGTCGAACTCGGCAGGTTTCTCCTCAGCGCTCTGCTCGACAACCGAGGCAAAACTTTTACCCTTCAACTTTTTCGTAGATTTGTCTTTTTTTCGTCTGGAACGTCCCGAAAGGTAAGAGCCGTCAAGAGACTCAATTCTATCCATAGCCTCGCCTCACGAATATGTAAGCCCCGCCGAAACCCGTTGGGAAAAGCCAGCCATGGCCATCCCTATCTACCGGCTTCAACCGCTAGCCGGTAGCACTCCGGTCGTCGGTTGTTCCGGAAATCGCTACGGGCTGCTTCTCACTCGGGGCATAGGATTCCGGTTCAGCCTCTTCAACGGGAATCTTGGCAAGATCGGTCTTTGCTTCCTGCTGAGCGATCTTGGCCGTGCCGTTGAAAATGACTCCCTCTTCAACGATGAAGCGCGGACTGTGTATATTTCCTAAAACGATCCCCGTGGAGAGGATCACCACCTTCTCATTGGCAAAGATGTTGCCCCGGAGAATACCGCCTACAACCACGGTACCGGCGTATACCGTGCATTCCGCCCGGCCGTTTTTACCCACCAGGACTTTGCCCTCGGTCCGGACGGTACCGCAGAAATCCCCGTCTATGCGCAAGAGCCCGTTGAGATCGAACTCACCGTTGAAGCGGGTTCCCTCGCCGATAATCGAATTGATATACGGTCCGCCGGGAATTTGGACGTCACTCATGAAGGCTTCCTATTTCCCAGAGGTGACAGATTTTTTTATCAGAGGACTGCGGATGCTCAAGAACTGTTCCGGATCGACAACCTGGGTGCCGATTCCAACTTCATAGTGCAGATGGGGGCCGGTGGACAGTCCGGAGCTTCCCATGTAACCGAGAATCTGGCCCCTTCGAACTTCTTGCCCTTTCTGCACGATAATCCGGTCCAAATGACCGTAGCGGGTATGGAACCCATAGTTGTGGCGCAGCACGATATACCAGCCCAATCCCATGGGATCGTTGTCGATCTTTTGGATCTTCCCGTTCGCCGTAGCCACGATAGGCACACCGTATCCCCAGGCGATATCAATACCCTTGTGCAGGTACCAGCCCCCCGTAAAGGGGTGCTTCGCCGGGCCGAATCGGTTGGTGATATTTCCATGGACACCCTTCAGGGGCCAGAGGGTCGGTATATCGACCAGGAGCTCCCGTTGAGCCTCCAGCACCTGATGGATCTCTCCGAGCGGCTCTACCGCATTCTCAAGATAGGTGCGCAGACTTATGAGATCACTCAGATCCCTCAGATTTCCGAACTCCACGTCCTCCAGGCTGACCAGAGAAGACAGATCTCCACCCACACCCTGCTCGAGATAATTCTTCGCACCGTCGGTCCCGATTTCCGTCAATACCCCTTCCATGCGGCTCTTGAAGTCCTTGACAACCCTGCGCAGTTCGACGATCTCATCCTTGAAACTCTCCAAAGAAGCCTCGCTGGCGTTGAGACTGTTGGAAACCTTGAGAAACTGATCGTTTGTCGTAGTGAAGTGGGTGGTCATGCCGATGAAGCCGATCAACAGAACGGACAGCAGGAATACGAAGAAAATCAGCGTAAAAACGGAGATCTGAAAGTTGAAGATCCTCTTTTCCGAGTGAGGGATAAACATCACGGTAAACCGCTGTTTTCCCTTTTGATGGACCTTCTTGAAGAAGGACAAAAACCGTTGCCAAAAGATCCGCAGCCTTTTGCCCAGGCTGTCCACGATCTCGTTTTCTAGCTTCTTATATTGATGTGCCGGTGACACCGAAATCTCCCCTCTCTATCATCGACCTCTTGTATGTATTTTGTGAACGGGTTATCTCGATCGGGTACAATTGCCTAAACACTACCATGTGCCCTTTTATTTGTCAAATCACTTTTCAAGCGAATCATTATTGACTAGCTTTGCCTCTACATGCTATCCTCAGATTCTGGTACATACGCCGCACAAACATCTGAGGGATAGGTTCGACGTAGCGGTGTACCGGCGCTCCGGCTTAACCGGCGAACCGGCAACCTCGAAATAATTTAAGCAAAAGTGGAGAGATATGCGACTCTTCGATTCACACGCACATATTGGTCTCATTACCGAAGATCCGATCGAACAACTCATGGTCGTTCAGGAAGCAAAGCAGGAAGATGTTGTCGGCATCGTGAGCATCTGCAACAATCTTCGCGATTTTTATCAGGTCTACGAGAACCTGAAAACCGAAGATCACATCTATCACTGCATTGGTGTATCTCCCTCCGAAGTCTCCCACCCGGGGGATGACTGGGAAGCCAGCATCACCGAGGGCAGCAAACGGGATCGAGTGGTCGCGGTCGGCGAGATCGGTCTGGACTACTACCACAAATTCGGAGATCGAGATTCCCAGGTCGAGTTGTTCATTCGTCAGCTGGATCTTGCTCAAAAACTCGACCTGCCGGTGATCATACATAATCGCGAAGCCGGCAGTGACGTCCTGGAGATCCTCAAGGAACGCCTGCCCAACCGAGGCGGCATTCTGCACTGCTACTCAGAGGACTTCGCCTACGCCGAGCGCGCCCTGGAGCTGAACCTGTACATCTCCTTTGCGGGAAACGTCACCTACCGTAACGCCAGGAACCTTCACGAAACGGCCAAGCAGATGCCCCTGGAGCGGATGCTCATCGAGAGCGAGTCTCCCTTCATGGTCCCCGCCGCATACCGAGGGAAACGAAACAAACCCTCGTACCTGAAGGAAACGGCGGCTTTCATAGCCGAAATGAGGGAGATTCCCGTAGAGGAGTTTGCAGAAACCATCTACCAGAACAGCGTCAACTTCTTTAAAATCGGGGACTGATCGGAGATCAGCTGATATCCTTTCTCAAGAAAATCGAGCTTTCCGGACTCACAATCCCTGGGAATCTCTTTCTGGCACCCCTGGCCGGATACTCCGATGCGGCCTTTCGGTCTATCTGCCTCGAATGGGGCGCCGATCTATGCTACACGGAGATGGTCTCCGCCGAGGGAGTTGTCAGGGACAACGCGAAGACGTTGGAGCTCCTGCAGCGTGCCGGCAATGAGGGTTTGTTCGCCGTTCAGATATTTGCCTCGGAACCTCGAAGCGCAGCCAAAGCCGTACATAAACTTGCCGCCTACCAGCCCGATCTTTACGATTTGAACTGCGGCTGCTCGGTAGCAAAGGTCTTAAAGAGCGGCAGCGGAGCGGCTTTGATGCGAACGCCAGAGCAGATCGCTGCCATCGTGGAGGCAATGAGGGGGGAAACCGACAGCCCGGTAACTGTGAAGCTGAGAAGCGGCTGGGATCAGAGCAGCATCAACTACCTGCACTGTGCTCGAGCGGCCGAGCGCAGCGGAGCGGCCATGGTTTGTCTGCACCCCAGAACCCGCTCTCAGGGCTTCTCCGGCCGCGCCCGGGTCTCCGAACTGAAAGATCTGAAATCCCACTGCAGCGTCCCGGTGATAGGTTCCGGAGATCTGTTCAGCCCCGAGGATGCACTAAGGATTTTCCGGGAAACCGGATGCGACGGTCTCATGTTCGCCCGGGGCGCCCTCGGAAATCCCTTCATCTTCACGGCCACTAAAAAACTGCTGGCCGGTGAGAATCCCGGTCCGGCGCCCGCCACACCGGCAGGCCCGGAGCGTCTGCAAACCGCTCTGCAGCAACTAAGGGCGGCCGTCGAGTTCAAGGGAGAGGCAAGAGCATGCAAAGAAATGAGAAAGCACTTCTGCTACTACACCAAGGGCATAACCGGGGGCGCCGAACTCCGTGCCCGCGCCGTGCGGGCCGAAAGTATAGAGGATTACATGAATCTGGTTTCGGAGATTTCTTTGAACAGACAGTTTTAAGGTGCCGCCATTTCAGGGTATAATAGAGTCCGATGTGGCTGGCTTTTTCGAGTATCTACAAGATATAATATTCGCCCTGTTCACCCGCAACCCGGAGGAAACGGAGAAGCGGCGCCGTCTGCGGTCTCTGAATGACGAATTAAGAAAGATTCGCCCTCTGTATTATCGCCGTTCCAGCGGACAGGTCCTTCCCGGCTTTGCCGTCTCGGTAACGCAATTGGCCCAAGTGCTGCGTCCCCTCCGGGAAGTTTTCGAAAAGACTTTGGACAATCCGGACCCGAAATTGGCCCAGAGGTACAAGGATTATCTGGTTACGGCCAGACTCCCAGAGGAGCTTCAAAATCTGTACTTCTCTTTCTCCTATCCCTCCATGAAGAAACGGGTTTTCGATTCTTCGGATCCGGAAGAGGAACTGGAAAAAATTAGCGGGGAAATCGAACAGCTGCTCCAGGGGCTGGATACCGCTGAGTTCCGGAGCTTCGACAGCTCCTATACCGTGATGATTCGACTCATCAACCTCTGTCGGCACAACTTTCTTCCCATGCTGCGCTTCTTCGATCCTGCCTTGAAATCCCTGGACAGCGCAGATCCGGCGATCTACCAATCCGTCTCCGGGGAGGAGATGCTTCAGGAACTGCTGGACTTCTACTTCATCCTGACCGGGTTTGACTACTCTGAGAGTGTCGAAAGAAATGTCGGCCTCCTGTTGGAGCGTTTATCCCGAGAACGAGCGGAAGAGGCAAAAGCCCGGTTGAAGAAAGTCCTGCTTCGGCTTCAGAACCTGCTATCTGAAAATCTTGACTCCCAAACCATCCTGATTCTGCTGCGCTTGATTCAGAAAGACCCGCATTTTGTTCCCCACTCCATCCAGGAGGAGAGCTCCTTTTTAGAAGCCTACAAGAACCGTCTCCGGATCAACTATCAGCGGAGCAAGGAACGGATTCAGCAACAGCTGCGGGAGCTCGCCGTGGGGGAGGATCTGAAGCGGCTGTTCCCCAACGGACAGCCTGAGCAGATCGAAGGCTACAGAGAAGATGTCGACCAGGCACTGCAGGAGCGGGAATTCGACGGCTTTTTCCATATCCGGCCGTTGAGGATTCTGAAGAACTACATCCGCATTCATTTCTACAGAGAGCTGAAGGAACCTTTGAAACGTCTGATCGTGGAGGGAAAGTTCGAGAACAGGATCTTTCAGAACATGTTCACGAACACCTATTTCCAGTGCGAGGCAGTGGAGGGCAAGATCAAACAGTTCGAAGAGGAATTTCAGGGCTCGGGTACCCAGTCGATCAAA
>Ga0180438_10003529_pt1 | contig 23570 bp, 46 predicted proteins | sample SS_ome_12_FD_132455 | JGI IMG/M metagenome (GOLD analysis project Ga0180438, IMG submission 132455) | Hypersaline lake sediment archaeal communities from the Salton Sea, California, USA - SS_3_D_2 metaG | ecosystem: Environmental > Aquatic > Non-marine Saline and Alkaline > Hypersaline >...
CGATGCAGGAGACAGGAGAGCATGAACTCAACATAAAGAACACCATGGCCTCCATCGACCCAGAGAAGCACTTCGTCGCAGTCAAACTGCACCCAGACGAAGACCAGTCCGCACCGCTGTACCGAAAATACAAGACAGACAGCATGGGCATCTACAAGAAGGACACAGATATGCTCGAACTCATGCGGGCTTCGGACATCATCGTCATAAAGATGTCCACAGCAGGCGTGGAGGCGTCAATCATGGGAAAAGATATAATCCTCCTCGGATTCCACAATACGGAAAACCTCTCCCCGCTCGCAGAGTACGGGTTCCCGATAGCGACAACGGCTGAGCAGATGAAGAAGCTCTTGGAGAACCCAGACTGTAGCGATGTGAGGAAGCGCTTCTTGGAGGACAACGTGGCGAATCTGGGGAATGCATCAGAAAAGGTAGCGGGGTTGATATGAATTTCATCGACATGTTTGGAGGAATCGGAGCGTTCACGCTCGGACTCGAACGGCAGGGACACAAGTGTATCGGATACTACGAAATCGACGAAACCTGCGTCCAAGTCTACAACAAACGATTCGGAACCAGCCACACGCCAGTCGACATTACTAAGCTGGTCGCCAGAGATGTCCCAGACCACGATATTCTATGCGCTGGATTTCCGTGCCAGTCTTTTTCAGTTGCTGGAAAGAAACAAGGTTTCAAGGATATTCGGGGAACTCTATTTGCGGAAATCTGTAGAATCGCACAAGAGAAGCGACCAAGACTGCTTCTGCTCGAAAATGTCAAAGGACTGCTTAACCACGATGACGGGGAAACCTTTGCAACGATACTCCATTCGCTTCATGAACTGGGGTATCGTCTCGAATGGGAAGTTATTAACAGCAAGAATTTCGGAGTCCCGCAGAATAGGGAGCGGGTGTTCATTATCGGACATCTTGGAGAGAAATGTCCCAGAGAAATATTTCCTCTCGGTAGAGGAGACGGAGAGGCTGTTGAGGAAAGGAAAATGGAAGAGCTTACAAGCGGAATGTCACTGAGCCAGAGGATATACAGCACAAGCGGGATTTCCCCGCCCATCACTGGCACAGGAGGCGGACAGGGAGCGAAGGCAGGGCTGTACATGGTAGATGGCAAGGCGAGAAGGCCGACACCATTGGAATGCGAGCGTCTGATGGGATTCCCAGACAATTTCACAGAAGGACACAGCGACACCAAGCGCTATGAGATGCTCGGTAACTCGATAGCGGTTCCGATAATAGAAGAGATAGGGAGGAGATTATGAACTTCATACGCAGTTTAAAGAAATGCGACGTATGCCTGAAGATATTGAGGAAAGCGAACAGGATAAACTTCGTCCATAATAACGCATACTGGAAGGTATGCTCAGAGGAATGCGAGAAAAAGGTGAAGAAATGAAGACATTATTCGTATCTAGCGGACTGAATTCAGTCCATGAGCGCATGGCTGAATACATAGGGGCAGACAAGCACCACATAAAGGAAAGGGTGACCAAGGAGCAGAACTGGGCGCAGAAGCTCTATAGCTGGATAGCGTCATCAGACATCCCGACAGGCTATGACATAACACTCTGCGAATCCAACTACCAGTATCCAGCACTGAAGAAGAACATGCTAATGCTGAACAGCAAGCTCATCAACATGAACTGCGGTGCTATGGCCTACAATCTCACAGAGCACAATCTGGGAATATTGGAAGAGCGTGCACTGAAGACATTGATGAGCCAAGTGGACGGGTACCTAGTCCTCGGCTCATACGGTGCGGAACTCCTGTCACGGTTAAACACCAACAAGCCTTTCAGGAGGGTCTACCCATTCGTCACAGACCAGAGATACGCAGAACTCGCAAAAATACGCCCGAATCTCGAATCCAAGACCATCACCTGCATCGCAAGGGATTATTTCCGCTACAAGGGCTTGGACATCCTCCTCAACTCATTCAAACAGTGCTTGGAATCAGACAAAGACCTGAAGCTCAACATAATCTCCCAGAAACTCACAAAGAAAGACATCCTTCCCTACGCAGAAGGAATCCCTGAGAAGAACCTTTCAATCCATGAAAACCCAAAAGACATCACAAAGATACTCGAACAGACATCGCTCTACGTCCAGCCATCCAGAGGAGACACCTTCCCAGTGGCATCTATCGAAGCGATGGCATCAGGAATCCCCACAATCGTATCAGACCACACAGGAACCAAAGAAATCGTCAAGCGTGTCGAACCAGAGGTCGATGACGGAGAGCGCTTCATCTTCACCCTGAACCCGAAGACAGCAGTGCAGGGTCTCAACAACCTGACCAGCAAAATCAGGGATTACTTCGACACCCCGCTGTCAGAGCGCCAGAAGCTCTCAGGATATTTCCGAGAGCAGGGCGTCGTATATACGGAAGAGGATACGCTCGAACTGTTCAAGACGGAATATCTATCATTGGTAGAAGAGGTAATGGAATGACAAACTGCAAGAATTGTGGACATGAATTGAAGAATGTGAAAGGCGTGTGGAATCACGATGTAGCACTGGAAGAGAAGGACTGCGGTGCGATGGAAGACGGGAAGTTCTGCGGATGCAGTGACCCAGAGCCAGAGGGTGAAGCATGAGGTGCAAGAACTGCAATCACGGGCTGGAAGCGGAAGAGGACGAAGACCTTGGGAGAGTGACATATCTCCACAAGAAGTTCTTCGGCCTCATAATCAAGAAAGAATGCCATTGTGGATGCAGGAAACCATTCCCAGATGATGAGTGATGAAGGACTTCCCTAGGAAGTGCGGGCATACCAGATACAAGCCAGAACCAGACTGTCCGCACTGCAAAAGACTGGACATGCAGGGAGCATGGCGCAGGTCTACCACTGCAATGAAGAAGAAGCTCCCAATGATGCGGAAGAAGCTCCCAGAGCGTCTAAGGAGGTATTCAATCCCGTGATTTCCGAAATCACCCACAGTTATGGCAACTTTCCCAGACCAGAAACCGCAAGGCATTTAAGTTTTGCCTAGGAAATTACCCGTATGCCTTGGAAACGAGAAAAATACGGAACAACAGGAGAAGTGTCTTTTTCTGAAACAGAGTGGAACCAATTAATCTCAGTCGTTGACAACCTCGAAGACGAGCTTTTGCTCCAGTTCACTGTCACGACAGGACTACGGCGTGAAGACGTGGTAAATGTCCTCATAGAGAACATAGACTTCAACCAACACACACTCACCTATTACGAGCGCAAGAAGCGTCGCACCCGCCAGATACCGCTACAGGAGAAGGTCATCCTCAAGATACGCCAATATCTCAACGTGGTCAAGCGGAAGCACGGGAAGCTCTTCGATTTCTCTGGAAGGACAGCATACAACAAGCTCAACCGATACTGTGAGAAAGCGAATCTCAAGAAGCGCCCGTTCCACTCGCTTCGGGCGACATGCGTCAAGTTCTGCAAGAAAGCAGGATGGGATTTGCTTGAGATAGCCAAGCTGACTGGGGATGAGGTCGAGACTATTGAGACACACTATGCGATTCCCAGTGGTGGGGATATGAGCGAGGTGGCGAAGAAGAAGCCGACGGTGTGAAAATACGGCTTTTTACGTCGTAAAGCTCCAAACGATACCTTTATAAGCATTTACATGCATATATATGTATATACGAGGGATTTACATGGAAGACAACTCAGAAAGGGATTATCAGAAGGACGGGTGCAAGACATGTGGCGGAAGGACAGTCCTTTGTCCAGACCACAATGAGTATATGTGTGTAGATAACAAGTGCGATGGCTCATGCTATCATATAGAAGGGGATGATTGATATGGACAGATGCCTTGACTGCAAGAAGAAGCTGAAAAGCACGGAGGAATACCTGTGCGACCAGTGCTTCAGGAAGCAGAGCGAAGCCCCTTGGGGGGAGTGTAGCACCTGCGGAAAGCCGTTGGAGGCATATAAGGACGGGGCTGACGCTGATGGCCACAGATGGAGGATGCTGACCAGATGCGTGAACCCAGACTGCGAGGAAGAAGGAAACTCAATTCCTTGTGGAGAGGAATAAACAAATGAAAGCACAAGGGCTATGGAGGGATTGATATGGTTCATACTGATACGGTAAGGTGGAGTAGGGTATTGTTAGGTGAAGCTAGGTGCAGTAATGTGTGGTTTGGTAAGGTGTGGTTATGAGGTCTTTCAAATGTACCAAATGTGGATTTGTCTTTCAAAGAAGGCTTCCATGCAGGGGATGCCCCTGCAAAAGATGCGGGGAATTCGCCAGACCGTACTTCCCAGATGAGAATACAGAAAAAGCAAAGACAGGAGTTGAATAATATGGCAATAGTGAAGAAGGGAGAGGCGACAACGATACGGGTGAGCAAGAAGACAGCGCAAGCACTGAAGAAGCTGAAGATTTACGAAAAGGAGACGCCTGACGATGTACTCGAAAGGCTGTTGAAAGACAAGAGGTGAGCGGATGAAGACAAAAATAAACGGATATGAGGTGGAAGGAAGCGTGGACGAGATTCGGGAACTGCTGAGGCTAGGAACTCAGGAGAAACGGACTGAAACACCAAAAAAGGTGAAACCCAAGAGGACAAGGATGCGAAGGCCGAAGCGTGTTCCTTGGACGAAAATCTTAGGGAAGCCTTTGAAGGACAGGATAAAGTCGCTCGAAGCTCAGGGCAAGACCCAGAGGGAAATCAGGGCTGTCGTGAAGCAGGAAGCGAGGGATGCGGGCTATCAGGTCTCGAATAGGAAGCTGAAGGATGCGGTGAAGCTGGCCAGACGGAGGAACGGAAGGTCGGCATCCGCTCCAAAGCAGGGAAGGAAGATGTCGAACTGGGAAGCAGTCCTCGGCATGAATGCAGTCGAGTTCGCAAAGGTGAGGCTCGGTCAGGGCAAGGAACCGCTGGAAATCGTGAACGAACTGGAGAGGAAAGGGACGACAGCAGGACTAGGCAAGAGAGGAACGCTCAGGAACAGGGCATGGGGAATCGTGACTCATGCGAAAAACCAAACAAAGAAAAAGGTTAAGAGCGAAAGCGTATATGATATTGCACAGGATGACGACAGAGCGCTCGGCAATACAGCGAACTTCAGGTGATTCTATGCAAATCTTCCGTGATGTTTCGGACTGGACATTTGGACAACTGGACGAGTTCCTGCAAGACCCAGAGATGGCGTTCGCTTGGCAGAACGGTCTCATATGGCTGAAACGCTATGCTGGGATGGACAAGGATAAGATATTCTTGGTGACGGCATGAAGTGGATTACTTGTCTGTTGGTATTAAGTCTGCTCTTCGCAGGATGTACAAAACCATCATCAGAACCAGAGTCAAAAGAAGAAATTTGGGAAAATGTAAATATAAAAAAAACCTTCGGGCATGAAACTGGCCTGATAAGTTTCCAAGAGACAGAAATGGAGCTTAGTGATGGGAGAAACCTAACTTGCATGGCTATGTATGCTCCAATCCGTGGCGGTCTAAGCTGTGATTGGGAGAGTGCAAACAATGAAGGAGAATGAGATAAAGAACATAATAATCCACAGGTTGCAGAAATTCAGCTACGACAAAGAGCAGTTGGAGCGGATGGAAGCAATCACGCTGGAAGCAATGAGGTAAGATTGAAGATGGCATGGATATTTGTAGTCGTCGGGAAGGATGGGTCAGTCCGTAAAATCCAGAAGGATGGAAAGCTCCTAGAAAAGCATGAAGGCGCTCGTGTCTTCAAGATAAGGGACACAGTGAAGATATGCGAGATGTTCCGCTGGCTACAGATGGGAATGCCACCAGAAACAGATTTCAAGGAGGATTAATATGAAGACTGAAAAGAAGAAACTGGAAGCAATCAGCACGAAGAACAAGGGGATAAAGTACGACGGGGAATGGAAGAACGTAGTCGGCAAGGCAGTCGACCATCTGAAGAACCTAGTGCCAGACGTGGAAGCAGACATCAGTCTGGACGACAAGGGTCAGGTCATATTCATCAAACAGGAAAAACCAGCACCCGACACTCGAAACGATGTAATCGCTCGTCAAACATGTGCAAAAATCGCAGGACGCATCGAGTGCGCCTACGTCAGAGTGGGCAAGGAATACTCGCCAACGAGGTTCCGCAAGAACGCAGAGGATGCATTGAAATGGGTAATGGAGTGAAGCCTCGCTACTGCGTCTGGGTCAATGGAAGCACCAACAGGGACAACGGCAGAAATGAGCATCCGACAGCCTGCAAGGAAATCCGCTGTCTGGGGGCATTCAAGGGAAAGCTCCCGCTCCATCACGGGTATGTGATGGGATGCTTCTTGGACAGGGAGACGGGCGAACGTGGCGATGCGCTCGCAAGAGAGGAAGGATGCGAGGAATTCCTCACCACTGCCCAGAAGCTCAGGGAAGAGCATTCGAAGGGGACTCTACGGCCAGAGGCATCAACTTGGGTAGAAGTCGAAACCGACAGGGGAAATTTACTGGTAGACGTTTCAAAGCTGAAGGAGGGGAAGAATGAAACTTGAAGATGTGCAGAACAAAAAAAGTAAACATACGAAATCTGTGTCAGCAAGAGTAAGCGAGGAGGACTACCGTTTCATCAAACAAAACAAGATTAACATTAGTTTCCTGATACGCAAAGGAATAGAAGAGGTAAAAGGCGATATGAAATGACCAGAGATGAAAAGATACTGACCGTATTGTTGTTTTGTATAGGAATATCCTATCTATGGTCAATCGGAAAATTGGTAAATGCTATGGTATTTCTCGGCATAGCTTTCATATTCGGCGGTCTTGCAGTTGTAACGTTCATGCCAGAAGGTGATATGAAATGACAAAAAACAGAAGCCTCGGAAAAAAACCCCCAGACTATCCTGCGACGGTATATAACACAGATACGACTGAGATTACATACGATTATAGTAATGTAACAGAACACTACAAACAAGCCCTCATCGAGAACAAGGAACGATGGGCTGAGATGGCAGAGGAAATAATGGCTTGTGATGGATTATGTGAAGATGCCATAGCAGAGAATATGGAGAGGCTGGCTAAGATATGCCGTAAGAACGAGAAAGACAATGCCATCAGCGCAGGATGTGATAAAGATGGATAACATTTTATCAGTTATATTTTTGTGGGTATTAGGTGGAGCGACCCTATTACATTCAAGGCAGTTGGATAATCAAGCTGGTGGGACATTTCTGCTACAAATATCTGGCATGTTTGTCTTACTATTCGCCTTAGTTCCGATAAATATACTATTGGCTGATGTGGTTATATCCATTGTTTTTTCCATTATATATATTCCAGTTGTGCTGTTCATAACATATTGTATAATGTATGTAGATGAAGACAATGCCATCAGCGCAGGAGTTGATGACGAATGAGTAAGAAAGTGGATGCGAGGGCAAGAGCATGGAAAGAATACGCCTCAAAACACATGGCAGTATCAAGTGCAGACCACTCAGTATTCATAACAGGATTCAATATGGGCTGGAAAGCAAGAAAACCACATACGAACCTCGGCAAAGTAGAGTGTTCAGAGCATGGGAAAATCTGTGTGCCAGACCTCAGACCTGACCAGCCATTGAACCTATACTTCTGCCCTACCTGTGCCATAGAACACGCAGTAGAGGAAAAAGACAAACGAATCGCAGAGCTTGAAGAACTACTTAGTAGGGCGATTGGATATGTCAATAACGGAAGACTTGAAAAGGAGATAGAAAAAGCACTCAAAGAGGGGAAGGAATGACGGGGATGGAACATCGGTATTTATAAGCTTTGGGTCAGACAAGCGGGCATGAATCGGAAAACGAGGATACAGATAATCCTCATAGCAGTCTTATTCTCTCTCCTCTATCTGTCGTCGATAGAATCGGCATCCTCGCCTGACGCTCCGCTCGAATCAACCCACACATCACCAGTCTCGTTCTACCCGTCGTCAGGCATAGAGTTCACCTCAATCACTGGATTCGGAAGCAGTCTACAGATAAACATAGAGAGCGACAGGCATATAGGAGCCATCCACACGAAATGCACTGGCAGTATGCATCCAGCACAGGGATGCGAGAACACCGTCCTGTATGAGAGGCTGGAACCAGAAGATGAGGTCAACATCGGCGACATAGTGGTGTACGAGAAAGCAGACAACTTCATTCTGCATCAGGTGGTGGCGATAGATGGCGATTGCTACCGCACAAAGGGAATCAACAACCAGAACCCAGACAACATGTGCATACTGAGGGAAGACATACAGTACAGGGAAATCGGAGTTCTCTATACCAGATGACGAAAGCTATATTAACCTTATCTTCCTATACGCTCCAACAACAAAAGTTGGTGAATATATGGCGAATTATGAAATAGGAAAGGTCTATGATGAAACGGCAAAGTCTGGAAATCCAGTCAAGAGAAAGTGCATCGGTCTCATAGATGAGAAGTTCCAGAAGGAACAGGACGAAGTGAGGAAGAAGAACGGTTTCGCACCAGTGTTCGTGAAGGATGGAGCCGTTTTCCTTGGGTTGACACCTCCGACAAGGAACAAGCTCTCCGAAGCTGAAAAGAAGAAGAGAGAAGAGGCAAAGGAAGCGAAGTCCAAGGCATATCGTGACAGGGTAGCCAAGAACAAGGCGAAAAGACTTGCTGAGAAGAAGGCCAAGGCAGAGAAGAAGAAGAGAGAAGCAGAGAAGGTACTCGCTGAACTCGGGGAGTGAACACCCTCACCACATAAGTGAGGGCAATGTTCAACTTCACCAATCTTCTTTATTCTACTTTGTTTCTTATAGCTGGAAGCATAATAATATTGGTCGCCTTCCCGCTGGAGGAGCAGTCGACCACATATATCTATAACTATGATACGCAGATGAACGAGTACATGGCAGAGGCATCGGTGACACCGCTGTTCCTCATACTCATGCTCGCATTCGGAATCTTCGTATGGTTCTGCGCCCAAGACCCGTTCGGAGAACGCTCAATCCTGCGTGACCTGAGCGCAATACTGCACGACCCTGTGTGTTCGCAGATATTGTCGAACCACAGCATCAAGACGCCGTTCCACATCCCGCATGAGCAGGATTTGGGCGAATCGTCGCTTGGGCATCTGGTGTATGGCATGGTATTGAACAGGAACGACCACCCGATACATATGCTCGCAGTGGCGAACGACAACTACAACACCACAGAGACACGGCAGAGGGTGAAAATCCCGATAATAGCTCATTCTTCCGAAGTATTGGCAGTCCAGTCGGCATCATCACTGCTCAAGCCGTCAGAGCGCAAGACCTTCGAGCAGAAGCTCAGGTCGATAAACATGCAGATGAAGGACATGGCTCCAGAGGACAGGGAATACTACAGGAAGAAGACAGAACGCCAAGAAGAGGCGGAAAAGGAGGAATACAATGAATGAGGACGAAGAAGGCGGTGAGTACTCACAGCATCTGCTTGCAATAGTGGGCATACTGCTGTTATTCAGCCTATCATATATGTATTATACAGAGCATGAGGAGCTTGTCGAACTCAGGAACCGTGAATGCATGTGCGATGGCATAATGAATTCAAGGACATACCTGCTGGGCGAGGAGTTCGAGCATCTATTGGGAAGTTATGCGAATATCCTTGGAGACAATGAGACGGAATTGGTCATGGACTGCAATCAGGATTATGTCTTCAAAGACCAAGGCTACGCATTCTGTTTCATCAAGCCAAGGAACCTGACAGGGTATAAACTCATCACAGTAAGGGTGAATTTCTCTGAGAGCAGTTAATTTCCTTTTGCTAATCATTTCCATTGCATCAGCCTGCACATCAGTGACAACCTCATCCATAACCAACACCACACTATTGCTCGACCAAGCGGACTGCATCTACATCTCAGACATCAACGCAACAATAAACATCACGGATTACCGCATCTACAACACAATAAACATGACCCCATACGAGACAGAGACCAACCTGATTACACAGACGACCTACCGTTGCGACTATGACCTCCTCAACATCGACGAATCGCTCCCGCACAGCGGAACATTCACAGAATCGAACCACAACATCACCGTCACATGCGCACCCCCGCCTACAATCGACCAGAACATCAATGTCACCGCAGGCTCGTCCGCAGTATTCGCATCGTACAACCTCACCGTCAACGCAGTCCACCAGAACTTCAGCATCAACAAGACCCTAGATTACAACGAGAGCTACTACAACGAACTCGTAGGAATCCACATATTCTCGCCAGAGACAGGCATAATCGAGGAGAACCTCACAGTAGTCCTCAACTTCAACGAGACCTACGTCAATGAAGACATCAAGCTCAACGTCACAGCCCCAGAATATCCTTACGTCGGAGAGAACTCAGTCCTCAAGTGCGGGGAATTCAAGGAGTACCCAGAACTCGGAATCAAGGTCTCAGCGCCCACATGCCTGAACATAAACCAAGACCTCAAGTTCGGCGAGGACATCATCATGCCAGAGTACGGCCTCCACATCGAAGCCCCAGACCCGTTCGACCTCGACATCACCCTCAAGAACGGCACATCCTTCAACCATTCCGCATCAGTGCTCCACATCGGGTGCGAGACCCCGAAGGACGACTACATACATTTCTGCCAGACCTACGGCAACCAGTCCATCACGAAGCTCTGGGAGGAGGTCAACCTCACGAACTTCACATGCAGGAACGTGGCATACATGTGCGTGGATGAAGTGACCGAATACTGCACAGTGGAGGAGAAGTTCAGCGGTGAATACGGATTCATATCATGCTACAACCGCAATCTCAATGAGATGCAGACGCACTGCACAGCCGTTGAGGATGAACTCAACATATGCCAGACCAAGGAGAAGCGCACAGCGGACATAGCGGACGACTTCGCTATAGGGGGGGAATACACGCTGTATGTCATTCTCGGGCTCGGAGCGATAATCACAGGCATCCTAGTATTCATCATTTACCTGAGAAAGAAGAACAGGGAGAGGAAATCAAATGATTGACTGGCTCATAGTTCTCATAGTATCGGCATTCATCGTGGGCGGGGCAGTCATAGGCGTCATCGAATACACCGATAGCTGGTGGCTCATAGATGAATGGCGTGGCAAGAGAATCCCCCCGAAAGAGGAGAAAGCCCAAGTCCTCACACCGAAGGACTACACAATCAAGATAATACATCCAGAACTCGGGATGATAATACCCAGAGGCATCACCAAGAAGCCAGACGGGAAGTTCGACCTGCTGGACAAGAACTCGCTACCAATAGCGGAACTCAACTGGAAGCAGTTGAGGCTGAAGAACGCACGCTCAATCTTTGATGGAATCACAACGGAATTCGTATTCGAAATCACAGATGATTTGGCACTGGATGCTCTCAGCGCAAGATACGAAGCCCTGTGGCTGAACTACCAGAACACTCTGGCGGAGATGAAAGCCCAGAGCAAGATGCAAGACCAAGTGAGGCTGGACAGGAAGAAGGGCGAAAGGGCTTTATGGGATGCGGAATACAAGGGCAGGTCTAAGTTCCACCCATACAGCAAGGGCAAATCACGCTTAGAGCCACAGATGTCAGATGAAGGCATGGAGGAATAAAACATGGGAGATGCGGAAGATATTGAGGATGAAGAGGAAGCGACAGATGAAGAGGAGTTCGAAGAGACGGATGATGAGGCCGAAGCGAAACCCAGCCCGACCTCTTTCCCTTTTTCACTAGAGCAGATTGCTGAAATCCTCCATAAAGATGAAGAGAAGTTCATCGCAAGCTACAACAAGGACATAGAGGCATGGAAAGACGAAGCCCTCGAACGCTGTGAAGGCCGTCTGGCTGATGTCAGGCGCAACCTCAGCTTGGCGGAATCCATAGAGGACTCCAAGGAAAAGGACAACTTCTGGTCTGCACTGGCGAAAGTCGTGGAGCCATTAATCCGCTACAGAACCATGCCGAAGGACAAGCTATTGACCGATGACAGGTGGGCAAGGGATTTCCAGAAGGCTCAGGACTTAGCACCTAACGTCATGAAGAACATCCAAATCTACAGGACGAATATGGCGGACTTCGAGAATGTCATGAACGCAAAGGCATCAATCTGCTTCCACTACGGAGACATCATGGAGAACTCCAACAGCAATCTCCTGAAAGACAACACTGAGCTTGCGGAAGCATTAAAATCAATCACTGAGAAAAAGGGCATAGTGGACAAGTATGTTCGAAGAGAAGATTGATTACAGGAAATACCGCCACATACCATACCACAGCCAAAACTCCCAATGGTCTCTCGACAATATGCTCGAACAGAAGGAAATCGAAATCGAGCAGTTCACAGAAGTGGGACAGAATGAAATCCTCCTCGGCTACGACCCCGACGACCCGAACGAAATCGTCACCATCCCGTTCAACCCCAGAAAGCGAATCACGATGGTCATACAGGGCGACAACAACAGCGGGAAATCCGTCCTAGCCAGAAACATAGTCTGCGACCAGCTACACGCCCGCTTCGGAAGAAAGGTATTATTCCTCGACCCGAAGGGAGACTCACGAAATCTCAAAATCCCCAACCGAAACGCATCACACAGACGCATCCTGTCCAACTACAACATAATGCCTACTAACTACCACGTCAAGTACATCTCACCCATAGCACTCAACGTGCAGGGAGCATGGGCTAGGAAGCCAGACGGAATCCTCTACAAGATAGGCCTCGACGGCTACAACAAAATCGAGAACAAGGAAATCCGTCTCAACATGCTTCTCAACCTCTTCTTCACGCAGAAAGGGGAAGCATCAGCTAGGGCATTGCAGGCATTTTTCCTTGCTGAGTTCGTTCCGAGCAAGATGTACCAGTTGAAGGAGATGGTGCAAGCGCTTAAACCCAAAGTATTGGTGCTGGATGCCAATGTAGACCTTTACGAGAAAACAGATGTACTGGGAGATAAAGGGATAGACTATGCGAAGCTCCTGAATGAGAATGGGATACTAGCGGTGGAGACAGTTGTTTCAGACCCAAAGAAGGATACATTGCAGGACGTGTTCATAGAGGATACGATACAGCACTGCGTACAGGACAGAACCAAGAGCGTAATCACAGGGAACCAAGAAGGGAACCTCTCACAGCCGTTCACTGTCCTGATGGAAGAATCCGACATCTTCTGCGGAGTGGGTAAGAACACGGCAGGCATCACCGAACAGCTTGTCACCAAATTCCGTGAAATCTCACCAGAGCAGAAAGCGAAAGGGATAGCGACTTATGGATGCGATGCCATCTTCGTCGTCCAGCACTCGAACAAAATCGAGCAGGTTCCAGTGAGCGAAGCGGACTGGGTAATCTTCTCCCGCATCAGCGACGAGCATGACTTCGACAACAGAATCGCCGACAGAGGGTATGACAGTGTTCACAAGTACGACTTCATGAACATGGAATACGACGCTAACGTCTGGCCGAAGCTCCACATGGCAATCGACAAGAACAAGACCATCAAACCGTTCTACCCCCTGCCGTCGAGAACACTGACGTGAGAGCGAGGAACCAACAAGGGCGCACCCCCGTTCAGCCTTTTTACTACGTAAAAAGGTCAGACCAAAAAAGTGAAGCACGCACGCACGAGCCGACCGCACCAAAACGCAGACCCGAATTTTCGGAATCCAGATTTCTACGCTCCGTCGTGCCTGCGTCGTGAGCAATGGAACATGGGAATTTTTAAACCTTGCCTTCGGTAGCAACGCACCGTCTGGAATAATGACGGATGAAAAATTTTGGAAAGGTGAAAAAACTATGGGAAAAATGACCCTATTTGGCTACGGTATCGTTGAAATCGGAGTCGCCCTGATTGTTGTTGTGGTAGCATCCGCAATACTCACAGGAGCGGGACTGATTCCAACTGAATACAATCTGTTGGCCTTAGCAGGAGTTGGGGGAGACCCCACAGTAGGAGAAACGTCGGTGTCCGTCTCTGGAGAAGGAATTCTTCAGCAAGTGACTACCGTGAATATCGAGTCTGCCGTTACGGAATCCGTAGCAGACACGACAGGTGTGAAGAACAAGATTGGTGGCAGTCTGGCATACTACTATGATGGTATACCAAACGCATTCGAGACCACCACTCTGTCAACCACAGCATATGCTTCTTCGACCACAGACCCGAAACCAGGGGACAAGATAATTGGTATTATGACCAACTCGTCATACTACCATGCCAAGCTTGCGAACCCTGATGGCTCTGCATTGGAAGTGCCTCTGGCACAGAACATGCAGATTACGGGTGAAGCGGACTTGCTGAACACAGTGACCGTCTACTGCCAGAACACAACTTCTGGAACTTGGGCTACAACTGGTATGAACCAGACGCTCGGTTCTGATGAAGCTGTGACCCTTGACTGCAAAATCAAAGGTGGCGTAGCAAGAGGTGTGTTCAAGGCTCCGATTGTTGTTGGTTTCAACTACAACAGCACAAACTGGAGCGCAGGTAGCACCTATGTCGTGGGCTCTACAAGGACAGAAGTTCCTTCAGGAACAATGTCTGGGTATGAGACAGCGTGGCTGAGCACAATCCCAAGCGTTGAAGACTTCAACACTGAGTACTTCCAAGTCAGGCTTACACCCGCATCTGGTGTGAACCCGACAGCGGAAATAATCACGCTGGAGTTCAACGACTGCGGGGCTACGTTCACCAAGAACGTGTGGCCAGTCCTGTTCACTGGATGCCAGAACGCTGACACCAGTGCGGCAATCGGCTCGACCGACGCAAACTTCGCAATATATCTGGACTAAACCTCCAGATTTTTTCTTTCTTTTTTGAGGTGTATTGCGCATGACCTCCAAACAAAACAAGACGCTGTTCGGCGTTCTGGGAATCATAGTCATACTTGGTTTTCTCGTTTATAGCGGAATTATTGATTTATCAGCACTGAGCGTGCTGTCAGTCAGCAAAAATGTAGAATTGGGAGCCGATGGAGATGTAGTAACGATAGTGGAACTCAAAGTGACAAGCAGTGATTTGGCGACATACAGAATCACATCGCCAGACGGATTCGAGCTTCCAGACGGAAGTACAGTGGAGAATGGAGATAACGTTCTCGTCACAGTAAAACCAACAACACAGAAATGCGAATATACGCTTTATCCAAGAACGCTTCGTGTAGCTGGCCTTACGATAGATACTTATTATGAGCTTGGGAACCCGCACAGGGTTCAGTCAATAGAAGTCACCACAGACAAAAGCACAGACAAGGTGACAGTGAACGCATTCAGCGGAACAGAAATCAAGACCATATTCGCCTCAGACCAAGGCGGAACGATGGTCGTGGAATCCGCAGGTGCATTCGTAGGCGGAGAGGACTGTCCAGAAGGAACATATGTAGCGATAAACGACAACGGACAGCCGATAATAGTGGACAAGCAGGATTATCTAGCCCAAACAAACCTGCTCGACTGCGCAGACTTCGACCTGCTCAACTGCATACAGGCATTGGATGACCTGATAAACCGCAGATACACAACAAGCTCAGTAGATTTCATAGAATTCTCGAACTATCAGTATAACATCAAGTTCGCAGACCCAGCAACCCAAGAAATCAAGACAAAGCTGGAGGTCTATCCGAGCGGAGGAAACTTCGCACAGCCAGTGATTACACTGACTACGGACGAGGATTTCTTCAACCTTGAAAGGATAGAGCCAGCATCGCAGATAGTGAAACCGAACATCAAGAGCTTCACATGCACCAACCTGTATGAAGGGGAAAAGGGCAACTTCCGTCTCATAGTAGAGAACCCAAGCGAGTACGCAAAGGATTCATTCTACGGCAACATATACGTGAACAAGGGTTCTGTGTCACCGACAGACTTTGAGTTCAACAGCATCTCAGCAGGCGGAGAAGGGATGATTACATTCCTTTATCAAGCACCGTCAGTGACAGCAGACAGCGAAGCGACATTCGAGATAGAGGTCTGTGATGCGTGGGGATTGGATGTGGAATGCGACACATACACAAAGAAATGCGGAGTGATAGATAAACCAGATACCCCAGTACCACCCAACCCGAATGTCTGCGAATGCGGTGATGGAATCTGCTGTCCATCTGAGGACTTCGCAACATGCCCGAACGACTGTGCAACGCCAGTGCCTCCAAAACCAGATTGCAGTGATGTGCCGAATTCACATGAAGTGGATGGAGCGTGCATCTGCGATTCTGGATATGTGGACAAATATGACCCAGAGACAGGTGTACGGTCTTGCGAAGCACCGACAGACTGGGAGACCTACATACTCTACGGAGTCCTCGGTCTTGCAGTCCTCGCAGTGGGATACGCACTCTTAGCACCGCCAAAGAAGAAGGTAATATTCAGGTCAAGAAGGAGGAAGAAGAAATGAAAAAGAATTCAAACAAACGGACATTCGCCATGCTCGCAGGTCTCGGTCTTGTCGTCTTCATAGCGACATTGCTGGTAGACCCGAGCATGTACCTCTCAATCACTGGGGTGACATGCGACTCGGACGGAGTATGGCTGAAGTACTCCCTAGCGGACGAAGCTGACACCTTGGCTGACATCATCCCGACATGCGCAGAAAATCCAGTGGGAGGATGGGTAGGAGAGGTTTATTTCTATGCAGAGACCCCAGCGGGCAATGAGTACCGCATGGGAGGATACACAGCAACCGAGGATTCATCACAGAAAATCTCGTGCGGAACAGGACAGGGCGGAAAGGAAGCCGTAGGCTCAACAGTCCCGAACGAAGGCGTAGGTCTCTACAACATCGAAATCAGGGGAACCTACTATCTCGAGTCAGAAAGCTACAACATCCCCCACTCGTTCCACTGGAAAGAGGGCAAGATAGTCCAGTGCATACTCCCGTCAACCACATGCCCAGACGGGACAGAACTCCGTGAATGCTCGGACACCTACATCGGCAAATACTGCACGGCAGGAGCATACCTCATCGACAGGGCGAGGACATGCGGATGCCCAGAGGGGCAGGAGCCAGACGGAGAGGAGTGCGCTCCGATTCCGACAGAGCTTCCAGTGCCAGACGAGCAGGCAGATGACTCTGACATCGATTTCTCACCAGACCCGTTCGATGACAGCGATGACGGTGCAGACCTCGGCGACAGCGGTAATGGGGGAGACATAGAGTTCTACGGAATATCACACAAAATCATTCTCGTAATCGCCTCAGTAGCACTACTGGTGCTTGCGGTTATGATAAGGAACAGAAAGATATGAGGTGTAAAACACTATGGCACGAAGGAAAAAAAGACGAAAGAAAGCGAAGAGGAGAGGCCGAAGGAAGGGTGGCTGGTACGGAGACAAGGCAGGCCACGCAAAGGCGGCGAGGAAAGGCGCAAGGAAGCGCAGAGGCAGGCGCAGGAGGCGCAGATAGGTTCGGTAGGTGGAGGAGGTCGGCAATATTCACAGGTGACAGGATATGAAGAAAGGGAGCAAGGTATTGCTGGATAAGCTCATGACTGTCGGTGGCTCGGTCATGATGTTCGTGGGCGTATCACAGCTTCTGCCAACATGGTCTCCCTACATACTCATAATCGGCGGTCTATTGGTCGTCGTTTATGGTAATCAGATAATCAGGAAGGTGTTATGATGGCATGTAGGACAAGGGTAAGGAAGCATAGAAGAAGAGGGACGAAGGGCGTGAGGACACACGATAGGATGACAAGCGGAATAAATATCTCAAAAAGAGAAGCAAAACTCTTTTTGGATTATGTCTATGATTTGGAACGATATGCTTCAGACCAATATTTTTCAAACAAATGGAATGAAACTGTCGCAAATGTATTCGAAAAACTTCAGAAAGTAGCAAAATAAGGGTAATAACATGGGATTCTTTGAGAAATGGGCAGGACATGCGGGCGTTTGGTACATAGCAGGTTTGATAGGTATAGCTTATACGTCAACAGTCCCCCCAGATGCTCAAATGGGAATATTCACAATATCGATGTTGTTCTTAGGTATAGGAACGGGCATTGCAATCGGAGAAACAAAGAGAAGAAGGCGATAACATGGCAAAAACACGGGTAAGAGCACACAGAAGAAAAGGAACGAAAGGCGTACGGAAGCACAGTAGGAAGAAGGTAATATTCACTCCAACAGAAGAAGCAATGTGGCAACATATTCAATACAAGATAATTCATGGGAAGGAATTAACACCAAAAGAGAGAAAAGAGAATGAGAGGCAATGGAATATTCGAATACGCCAACCATTGCCAAGAAAAACAAAAGCAGAAAAAGAACTCATGAAGTCATTAGCAAGAGATATACAAAGGGAAAAGGCAAGGAGGAAGAAACGATGAAGAAACTCTACAAGGAACTGTTGCATTATGCGGTTGTCTTCGCAGTCATACTGCTGGCATGGGTTCCAGTGATGGACTACTTCAACGATGACATCTACCTCACATCAGGAGCGGTATTTCTGATATTCATCTTGGCAGACCAGTTGGCTCACAAGATTCTGCTGAAGGAAAAGACATTATGGGAGTGATATTATGGTAAGACGTGTAAGAGTAAAAGGTCATAAGAGGAAGGGAAGGAAAGTCAAGGCGCACAGCAGGAAACTGCCGAGAGTCATCAGGGTGAGCAAGCACCTCACGAATGTCAAGAACTACGACAGGAAGAAGGACAAGCGCTACAAGGCGATGCACGCAGGAGAGAGAATCTCGAAGCGTGGCAAGAAATACAGGGAATACCGCAGGAACCGTGCTGACAGGAACAGGACGAGGCGATTATGATGGGAAAGACCAGAGTACGAGCACATAGAAGGCGTGGAACCAAGGGAGTCCGTAAGCACAGTCGAAAAACCAAAGGCGGAAAGATTACTGCGCAGTTGGTGGTATCGAGCTATACTTACAAAGACTGCGGTTTCCAGACACACACCTACTTCCTGCATGTGAAAGGCGAAGGAAAATCAAAGAACCTCATGCTCGGTCAGGATGCAAAAGTATTCTCCCGTATGCTCGGAATAGACATGCGGGATGCTGTCAGATATTACTCAGAGAAAGCTGGCTCAAAAGACTGGGATAAAGTAAAGAAATATGTGCGTGACGACATAATCCGTGCATTGCTTGGAAAAGAACAGGATGAGCCAATAACTCAGGGAGACCTTCGCAGATTGCTGAAGGCAGAACCTTGGGAGACTTCGGTAGAATGAGAAGAACGAAAGTCAGAAAGCACCGCCGAAAGACACGGAAGGGTGTTACCAAAGTCCGAGACCATTCCAGAACCTTGGACTTCCCGAAGGGCAGGGGCAACGACATCCACATCCAAATCTTCGTCCCATCGACAGAACTCGACAGGAAAATCCCTCAAGAGAAGTTCGAGAGCAGAATCAAGACAACCAAGCGCTTCCTCTCGAACCTCTTCGGAGGATACACAGCAATCAGAGGGACTGGTGGCTTCACAGAAAGAAACAGGCTCATACAGGAGAACGTGGCAGTGGTCGAGACATTCGCAAAGCGGAGCGACTACCTGAAGCATGACAGGGCTATGGCAGGATGGCTCAAGAAGAAGAAATCCGCATGGAAGCAGATTTCAATCGGTTATAGTTACAATGGAAAGATGTATTTCGTATAGGTGTTAACATGGCAACAACAAGAGTTCGCAGGCATCGGAGAAGAACGCAGTCAGGAGTGACCACAGTGGTCAAGCATGACAGGTCAATCAAAGGTCATTCTGTCAGCGACATCGGCAGGGCATTCTGGGCAGGACAGTCCAGAAGCGGGGGGGGTGGAAAGCAGGCGAACGTGACCAGCAAGTTCTACAAGGACGGCTCAGGAATCCTGTACGAATACGGATGGGCAGTCCTCGCAGAGAAGAAGCCATCAGGAAAGGTCATCATCTACGACGGCTGGTACGGATATTCTCCGACAACCAGCAAGCATTTCAGTCAGTTAGGGCTTAACGCTACAGGAGCGAACATCGTCCATTCAAAAGAAGCGAAACAACTCAGTGACATGAAAAGAGGAGTAGATGAACCAAAGAGACAGAGCGAAGGAACAACATTCAGAATAAGCGATACAGAGAAAATAGTCGGAAGGACAACAGGAACCAGCACTGGGTTCAGCCATGTAGTAACCTATTATAGAAACGGGAAAGCACTCAATTCGGCAAGCGTAAGATACATCAACAGGACATGGGAGAGCTTCACCTATCAGACAGCCATAAGCAATCTGCTGGATAAGATGAAGTTCTCTAAGGAAAAGAAGAAGCGTATCATGGACATCTGCTCAGGGAAAGCACACGAAAGACTCGAAAGCCAGTTCCAGTCGACAGCCATGGTAGCATCTCTGGGAGATGTCTTCGGCAAGACGAAGAAAGAAAAGAACGAATGGAAGATAAGGATGATAAAGGCAGGGCTTGGACAGGGATTCCAGTTGCCAGACGACTGGGATAACCTCTCGGAAGATGAGAAGGGGCGAAGACTCGACAAGATAATCAAGTACATGAAGAAAAAGGAGTGATTATGATGGCAAAAAAGAAACCCTCACCGAAAATATGGCAAAACACAGGATTCTGGATATTCGCATCAGTAGTTTTCATATACCTGTTCTACCCGAGCATATTTTCAGGGCTAATCACAATCATCCTTCAAGGTCTGAACCTCTACGACCCGACGCAGTTCGGAGACCCGACAGGAGACCTTCCCACAGCATATGACTCATGCCAAGATTACAGCATCATAGATGAATTCACAGATTACTTCGGAGCATCGAACATACAGGCATTCAACGATGGATGCACAGCATTCGGAGGACGCTACACAGGAACGGACAACGAAGTCTCGTGCCATTTCCCTGCAACAGTCAATATCGACTGCAACAACGCAGGGCTTGCACAGGTGCACTACTTCTGCAACTATCTCCAAGCAACCTATCTCTGCTCCAACACAACCAAATATCTCGGTTGCTACTGCACAGGAACCCCGCCCGTAGAACCGCTCGAGGATGACGACGGAAACGGCGATGACGAAGTTCCAGACGACACTTACACATGCGGATGGAAAGAGCAGACAGCGCTTAACTTGGTCTGCGAAGGAACATGCCCACCAGACAAGGAATGCGTGGTATTCCAAGAGACATGCGACTGCTTCTCCCCAGATGAATTCGGCGCAGGGGTGGGAACCATCTTCGCCTCATCGACCAAATGGAACGGAGCATTCGGAGGTCTCGCAGGCGGTGATGCGAAATGCCAGCAGTTGGCTGACTTCGCTGGTCTTAACGGACAGTGGATAATCCTAGCGAGCGATGACACGACAGACGCCAAGGACAGGCTCCCAGATGTGGTCTACACCAACATGGGAGGTCTCATAGTCGCCAACAACAGGGCAGACCTGTTCGATGGTGCGATAGCGAACTTCATAAACTTCGACGAGAACGGCAATGCCCTCGGCGCAGACGAGGTATGGACTGGAACCGATGTGAGCGGAAATTCCTACTCTGGCGGAGACCTGACGCTGAACTGCCACAACTGGGGCTGGACTTCTGAAGGATACTTCGGCGTTGTAGGGAACACTGGCTCGAACGGAGTCGGATGGATAGAGAACACGGTTGTCAAGGAATGCATCAAGAATGCGAGGATATACTGTGCGAGGGTAAGCTGATGCAAATACTGAAGAACGGAGAAAGCTGGGATGAATATGCGTTCTATTTCCTAGTGTTCGTAGGGGTAGCATGGATATTCGAAGGCATCGTGAACGTGAACAACCTCACATTCACGCAGGGAGTAATCATGCTTATGCCCATCGCATTCGTTCTCGGCATCGTATTGAGGAAAATGTTGAAGATAAGGTGATACTATGGCATACGGACAAGGAATAGCAAGATTCTTCGGGAAGAAGGTAAAGGCAAAGGGCTCAGTGATAGTCATACTGGCACTCATAAGCATCATCGGTTTCATCTTCAGCGCTTTCGATGTATGGCTACAATGGGGTCTGGGCATCTATTCTGCCATCATAGCGCAGTTCCTTCTCGGTTATGCCCTATATCTCGAGTCGAACCCCAAGAGCCTCTGGAACCCGTTCAAAGGAATCACAATCAACGACAGGTTCGGGAAGCTGGCGGTATACATGATAGCTCTGGTCGTCATGTTCACAGCCATAACCAGACTGCCGTTCTTGGCATTCACTGGTCTGGCTGACATTGAGACCGTCAAGAGCCTGACATTCTTCAGCAACATATTCGGTGCGGTAGCAATCGCATACGAGGTATTTGTAGTAAAATGAGGTGTTGATATGGGAGACATTGTAACATCAGATTGGAGTAACTTCGGATACAGAGAAATTGGGGTTAAACCAATCAAAGTGTCACAACATACCCGTAAAGGGCGCAGAGTAAAACCACACAGAAGAAAGAAACCAAGGAGGAAATAATATGAAGAAGAAGACCTTGATGATGTTGGGAGGGATTTTCGTTGTCTTATTGGTATTCATATACTTCGCACCATCGCTAGGTCTTTCTTTAGTGGGAGCGACCCCGATAGCGTGCACCCAGCCACAATTCCTCTCTTCCGACACCTTCTACAATGAAGGCTCATTCATGTGCACCATGGTCGCCTCTGGCTCAGGGAAATACTTGGAAGCGACATTCTCACCGCAGGACGCAGAATCACTATTCGGAGTCACAACAACCAACACTGCAAAAATCACAGTCGAAGTATTGCAGGACGACTGCCGATACGAATTCCAGAATGAATCTATCCCAGTCAAGCAGTACGACATCCGCAGGAGACAGCTTAAATATGATGCCTATTCTGGCTGGGGATGCAGGAAGCAGTATGTGGGAGAAGGCTGGACTCTATTGGGCAACACCCCAGCGGTCTGCTCATCGACCCCAGACGCCTGCAACAACATCAACAACATCCATCTATGGAGCGGTTGCGACTTCGTATTGGAGAAGACCGCAGGAGTCATGCACAGGCTAGACCCGTCAGTCGTATACGATTACCAGATGGAAATCAACATGACGGCAAGCGGACAGAAATACTCATCAACCATAACACAGGACACCCCATCAGTATCGAACCCAGCATTCAGGGCAGAACTCTTAGGAGCATTGCTCGGACAGCAGTCATGCCCCAGCGCACCAGACACCATGGCATTCATAGAGAACGTCTTCGAACCAACCCCAATCGAATACCATAGCTCCTATCTCGGTCAGGCAGTATACCAGAGCCAGTTATCCATAGTGGATGTCAACACAGCACTGATGTACGGTGAATCACACAACACGATGGTCAACAACTTCCTCGCATCCCCAGCGAACCTAGGACAATATTGCAGTATCGCATCATCTCAGGAAACCGCAATACTGGAGGCTCAACTGTCCTGCGACCCAGTTGGGACAGTTGCAGTCCCAGTATTCAATCTCTACATGAACGCAGAGACTCTGGCAATCGGAGTCCCTGAAGGCAACCCAGAGATAGTCGACATAGCAGTGGAGAAGATAACATCGGCGGACAGGTCTGAAGTGACCATGACCGTGACCAACAACGGGGAATCAGACTCATTCGACGCATCCCTCAAGTGCAACCGAGACTTATCACCATTTTCCTCAAGGGAATACATAGAAACAGGTGAAACTGTGGACATAACCATAAACTACGAGGGGGCAGGGGTGATTGA
>Ga0180438_10003530_pt1 | contig 23564 bp, 21 predicted proteins | sample SS_ome_12_FD_132455 | JGI IMG/M metagenome (GOLD analysis project Ga0180438, IMG submission 132455) | Hypersaline lake sediment archaeal communities from the Salton Sea, California, USA - SS_3_D_2 metaG | ecosystem: Environmental > Aquatic > Non-marine Saline and Alkaline > Hypersaline >...
TAATTACCCCGACTTACACAGAATATTCGTTGCTCCGGAAAAAACATGGATCGTGGGTAAGGAGGGAACCATTCTCACCCTTAAAAACGAAGATATCCGTTGACAGAATGAATCCGCAGAGAAGTATGGTCGTCGATCTCCGAGGAAGTGGACGTTTGATATGCCTTGAATTCGATGAGATTAGGAATGTTAAGCAGCGTGATTGATTGGGTGGTATCGTTCTACCTATAGTAAAAGTGAGGGGAAAAATGGACAGGAAGGCGTTTTTAAAGAAAACAGTACAGATGGGAATGGCCTCGGGGAGTCTTTTACTGTGTAAAGCCGATGGCTCATTTGCCCAACAAACGCAACAGGAAGAAAAAGATCGTGTTCAAAAATTTAAAGAGGATTGGCTGACGGCGCTCATCGAGAACATGGATGCACAGTTGGATGAGAAGACTCGAACCCACTTGATGCTGACCTGTGGCCGGCAATGTGCCCGCCGGGGAGCGATTGGATTGGCCCAAAGCTGCAAGGGTGATTTGAAGAAAATGATCGACACATTGGCCCAATACCCTCCGATTGAAGCCTCGTTCGATGGCGACGATACGATTCGACTCGAATACAAACGATGCCTCTGTGAGTTGGTGGATCATGGTCCCGACCGTTTGCCCGATACGTATTGTTTCTGCTCCAAGGGCTGGATACATGAAATGTTTGAGACGGTCTTGGAAAAACCCGTCAAGGTCGATATGATCCAGACCGTGAAACGCGGGGCGCCGTCGTGTCAGTTCGTCATCCATGTATGATTTTTTTAATATTGTCAAATGGAAAAGGTTCCGATATGATGCGAATCCATACGTATTTTATAGGATTCATCCTCGTTTTCTCGGCGTGCGTGCACGACCAAAATCGGGAATCCGACCTGGCCTCTCTAGTGGCGTCGGAACGGGCTTTTTCCCACATGTCAGAGAACGAGGGCATCAGCAAGGCATTCCTGACATATTTTTCGGTAGAAGCCATCACGTTTCGACCGAATCCCGTGGAGGCAAGAAGACGGTATGAGGAGAATCCAGACATTCCGGGATTATTGACCTGGCATCCCGTGTTTGCCGAAGTCTCTTCGGCCGGAGACCTGGGATATACCACAGGTCCGTATGAATTCAGGAACCAGAGTCCCGCTAAAGAGCCGTCTTCGGTCGGTCATTACGTTTCCCTCTGGAAAAAGCAAACGGATGGGGTCTGGCGGGTTGTACTCGACGTTGGGAATGTCTATGATGAGCCCTGGATATGAACAGTCCGCCAATCGATTATCAGCATGTTATCTATCGAGGCCGAGTGGGCACGTGCCACGACCGCTTGCTAATCCGGTGGGATCTCTCCAGTCTTCCTGAAAATGTCCAAATTACCGGTGCGACTATCTATCTCAGATTCATCCAACTCTACGGATCGCAGAGTGGTCGAATGGTTTATTACCGCATATTGGAAGACTGGGATGAAACAGATGTGGACTTCGAGACAGAACCCGAATACACAGAAGAGGATGCCGTATTCTGCGGTTGGACTCCTGCTCCCGATGTATGGCATTCCGTGGATATCATAGGCTTTGTACAGCAGTGGCATGAGGACAGCACGACGAACTTCGGAATTTACGGAACCAGCGTCGATGAGATACAAATGTGTGTCGCGGAATTACGCTCGTCCGAGACGGGAGACAGAGAATTTCGACCAAAGCTATACATTTTTCTACGCGGAGTATTATTAAGAATTATACGATCCTTCTCGGTCTATCACGATAAAGGTCACTCAAATGACGATAGCCAGAGGAGTCGATTCTTTCTTCAAGAATCCAGCGGGGGCAGGACATCCCAACATTTTGATATCCATCGGCAACAGCCCTTGATTTTTTCCCAATGTTTTATTAATATTTTGAATTGTTCCACACTGGGGAGTGTCGATGGAACTTACGATAGACTGGGTATCGATAGTCAACCTGGCCGGCATTCTAAATGGTATTTTTGTCGTCTTTGTCATCCTGGGGATTAAAAAGGGACGGTCGGCCACACGATATTTTTTAACGGCGTTGATCGTTGATCTTATTCTCATCGTTTTCGCTTCCATCCTGTGGACAACCAATCTTTACTCCATTCTACCTCATTTATTCGGATTATTCCCTCAGTTTTATTTTGCCCTAGGTCCGTTACTCTTTTTATACGTCATGGCATTAACGACACCGCATTATGTATTCAGAATACGGTACCTTCTGCACTTCATTCCTCTGGTTTACAGTATACTCAGTGGAATTCCCTTCTATCTTAAAAGCGGTGAGTATAAACTGACCGTGTATAAAAACTTTCTGTTAGAACCGAGTACTAGGCCGATTTTATCCTTGTCTCTTTTTCTCCGATTTATTCATATCGCCGTTTATCTGGTGCTCACGATTAAACTCCTGCATAGGCACAACCGACAAATCCGGGAATCCTTTTCTTCGCTGGAGAGGATTCGTCTGGGTTGGGTGCGAACGCTCGTATTTGCCATTGCTTCTGTGTTGGGTTCGTACATATTTTTTTACGTTGTCACACGTTCAGGCACCTCTTTTGTCAGGCATATAGGACGGGTGTTCACGGTCTGGGAGCCCCTGTTGGTTCTTTATATCGGTTATAAAGGACTGATTCAGCCCGAGATCTTTTCTGATGAAGGCATTCAGACGGGCAAGAAGTATCTCACGTCAAGTTTAACATCGGATATGGCCGACAGCTATTTGAAGGGATTGTTGAGCCATATGGAAACAGAAAAACCGTATCGTCAGGCCAATATCACACTCGGGCAATTGGCAGAAGAACTATCGATACAGCCTCGTCATCTCTCCCAAATTATCAATGATAAACTGCATCAGAACTTTTATGATTTTATCAATCGTTATCGTATTGAAGAAGCCAAACAAAGGCTAGTGGATACCAAAGACCCCCAAAAAATCATTGCCATCGCTTTTGATGTGGGATTTAATTCGAAATCCACATTCAACGCAGTATTCAAGTCGTTGGTCGAGATTACGCCCTCCGAGTATCGCAGGTTGAATTCATAATATTTGTAATCCCCCTTACATGTTGCATTTTTATCGCGTACCTTTTTATAGAAAAGGTACTATTTCGTGTATTCGGACGACTTTTTTCATAAAATTTGGTAAATATAGATATTCAAAATCATGTCACACAATCGTAATACCATACTATAGGCGTTGGATATTAGGGTAGCCTGTAAAGGTGAGAGTTCGGTTGAGAGAATGGGTTCACGGATATATCCCCATCCCCATGCATCATGATCTCTGATAGATAATACTCTTCATCATAACCAACGTTCTTTATCAATCGTTCATCCGTTGAGATTGTGGAAGCGATTTGCCATTTCACGGAATCGAATTTTTATGAGTTTACGGATACATAAGTGAGATGAGGAATGCCATGAAAATCCTAATCGTAGAAGATGAATCCCTCAGTGCACGGAATATTGAGTTGAGTTGTTGGGGTATTTTAGGCAGCAGGATCGAATCTGTCCAAATTATTAAAACTTTAAAGGAAGCATGCACGCATTTGCTCGCGCATTCTACCGACCTCTGCATTCTCGACCTTGATCAGGATGTTGGGAAGGGATATGAGTTACTCAATCTTGCCTTCTCAAAGTCATTCCAGACTATTATTATTTCAGGCCAAAGCGACTTAGCCATCGAGGCTTTTAAGTACGATGTGCTTGATTTTATACCGATGCCGTTCGATGAAGATAGATTGCGACTGGCGTTTAAGAGATACTCCGAGCGAATTCAGAACCACGAATTGACCGCAAAATGTTTACCCGTTCGCCGGGGCAAGGAGAATTATCTGATATTTGTCGATGACATCGAATATATCCAAGCGGATAGAATGTATGTAGAAGCCCACTTAAAAAACGGTAGACATGAAATACTCAATAAGAGTATGAATAAACTTGAAAAAATCCTGCCTTCTGAATTCATGCGTATTCACCGCTCTTATATCGTCGATATACAGGAAATCGAAGCATACCAACACCTGGGGGGTGGTAAATATCAAGTTGTAATGAAGAACGGGGAGATTTTCCCCCTGAGCCGGCAGAAGGTGGATGAACTTCGCAACCGTTTGAATTTATAATGGTACAACGATCGTATTATCCCCGGATCAGAAAACCTCACGATGAATCCTTTTTCCCCATCACGATATTCCTTCCTTAATTAGTAAAAAAACCAACTGATCACCATATAAATGTCATTTGCATGCACATATTGCATTTGGGAAGGTTTCAATAATTTTATGTAGACAATAAGCCGGTGACCAACGTCAACCCTTATAGAAATCCAATATGCGATTTATTGGTTCTCTTTTGAATAACATTTAAACGAGTACGTTCCCGGCGAAGAGATCGACGAAGATATTTTTGGTGCCTGTTTCGGTTTCGGTCTGTACTACAAGCTTCCCAGCATCGACATCATGCTGGACTACTCTTTTCGCCAGACCGAATATTTCGACAACAGCAATGTGTTCTCGTTTAAGTTCGGGTTCTAGGAGAACACGCGGTATCCACGTTTAACTGATAACAATTTAGGCGTCGCTGCCGATTAGGAAAGGCTGTCTTTCATAGAGGGACAGCCTTTCCTGTTTAAAGGTCTGTCGCATCCTAATTTTTCTTTATGATTATCATCCATTCCTGCAAAAAGCGTAAGTATCTCATCCTCTAGAACAGTATCGTTTATCCGATTGAGCACAGTCAAAGGCCAAATATCTTTCGGGTAGTGCATTTCGGAAACTTATAGTGCATTTGGGAAAGTTATTAAGCGCTCGGGCAAGGGGTTATATGATTGAAAACGTCCTGTTAATATGGGAATTTAGAATCGTCAATCCTGGTTTTATTAGAATGATCCGAGTAGTCAGTAACAGATACTTCTTGAATATTCGATTCACGGAAGTTATTTGATTCTTAATATTTTGCTGCATTAATAGTCCGTGAAAAAACCTGATTATGTTTATATATAACATTTTGTTTTAAATTATCTTGAGATTGAATAAGTTGGCCTCGTTGTCAGGTTAAAATATTTGAAGGAGGTAGCTTATGAAGTCAAATGCGATGTGGGTGTTGATGGTTGTAGTGATCCTCGGGACAGTATGGCAGGGATGCGATAAATCGACGGAGACAAAGTACACGCCCAACATAAGTCCTATGGTCACGATACAGCCCGGAACAGAAGGCAAGGATACCTACGTGTGCGATTGTGCGCCGGCTACGAACAATCCGAATGGACCGGAATCCGTCTTATATCAGGGGTATCTCGGGCCGTGGAGAGGATGCCGTGACCGCATCCTGATTCAATTCGACCTGTCTTCGGTTCCCGATAACGTGACGATAAACACAGGACGATTGCAGCTTTACTGCGAGCAAATCCACGGACAAAAAATGGGTTACCTGGTGTATTACAGGATTACCGAGGACTGGGAAGAAACGGAAGTAGCCCTTTCTACACAACCCAGTTACTCCGAAGAAGATTCCGTGGTTACGGGCTTCCCGATTGTCGGAAATTGGCACAGCGTAGATATAACGGATTGGGTGCAGGAATGGTACCGGGATCCATCCACCAATTACGGTGTCTATGGTCATTCACGTGAGGCGACGGGATCGGGATTGGCAGATGTAGAGTTTCATTCTTCCGATTCCAGAGACAGTGAGAAACGCCCTAAACTGATCATCACGTATACCCGGAACGAATGAATTGGGTTAGCAAGAAAGGGCTTCCTGGATATAGTCCTTTAATTAGCATCCAAATTATTTGACCTCAGAATTTCGAGTCGTACATGAAATATTTATTAAACGAGTGCTGAGGATACGATTTTATCATCTTCTCAGGGTATAAGCTATTGATTATACAATCATTATAATGATGTTTGAGATTCGTTAAAAAGGGTCTGAATACGTGTGTCTGGACGAATTTGTAACATTTTTTGTTTACCTTATCGTTGGATAAGTCCGAATGATGATGAGGATTTTAAAGGACAATGATAAGGAGGTCAACCGTGAAGTCAAAGGCGATGTGGCTCTTGATAATTGTATTCATCCTCGGGATAGTATGGCAGGGATGCGATAAATCGACGGAGACCAAGCACACACCCAACATTAGCCCGATGGTGACTATCCAACCCGGTGCAGAAGGCAAGGATACGTATGTATGCGATTGTGCGCCGGCTGAGAACAATCCGAACGGACCGGAGTCCGTTTTATATCAGGGGTACGTGGGGCCTTGGGGCGGATGCCGTGACCGCCTCATGATTCGATTCGACCTATCTTCGGTTCCCGATAATGTGACGATAAACAGCGGACGATTGCAGCTCTACTGCGAACAAATCCACGGACAAAAAATGGGTTACCTGGTGTATTACCGGATTACCGAGGACTGGCAAGAAACAGCAGCCACCTTCGCTACACAACCCAATTACTCTGAAGTAGATTCCGTGTTGTCGGGCTTTCCTATTGTCGAGAACTGGCTCAGCGTGGATATCACGGATTGGGTTCAGCAATGGTATCAGGATGTATCCACTAATCACGGTGTCTACGGGCATTCCCGAGATGCTTCAGGATCGGAGCTGGCAATCGCCGAATTCCATTCTTCCGATTCCAGAGACAGTGAAAAACGTCCGAAGCTGATCGTCACGTACAGCCGGAATGAATAAGTCGGATTTGGATTCATGTTCGACCTTAAAGCAGGATGATGTGCCCAGCAGATATCGTCCTTCGTCAGAATCGATCGTATCTTTCTCGTAGGCATGTAGGGAGGTAGGGCGGTCATCATTTAGGTATATAAAACCCGTGGGGAAATGTCACCATGAAAAAATGTCTCATACCATTTTTGCTATTGTTCGGTTTTTTTATTTTTCGCTGCTCAAATGATGACGATAAGTTTGTCGATCTGGCCGGACTTCGGCGTAGCGGGGATAACTGGCATGTTGTCCAGCTGGACACGCTCTGTTGCGGTGTGCATACAAAACTCTCCAGCGATAAGTGGCTGATGTATTTTCTCCACTGGCGGCCGTTGACAGAGGAAAAGAATACTTTGTCCTTGGAATACGCGCAGAAGTATTTACTTAACTTCTGGGGGCCCAATATGCCCTTCACACTGGATGGGGAAGCTGGGGAAACCATGGTTGCAGGCCACCCTGCTTACTTTGTGAATGCAACATTCCGCGATACACTGGTACGGACGCGGTTTATCGTTTGGAATTGTCCTGAGACTCAACGTCAGTTCGTTGGGGATTGCAATATTAATTTGATAAAAAAGACGCCCGAACCATTGCTGGAACTGCAGTCTGCCATCACGTCGACGATCTCCTGCCACGGACAGGCGAGGGATCACGACGTTCCACTCCTGAATCAGAAATACCAGTCCGATAAATATCATCTCTCCCTTTGGATACCCGAGAACTGGCATACCTCTGAGTATCAGTCGAATAGGTGGTTCCCTGACGGCTTAACTCCGACCAACGGAACGCTCTGGACACTCCTCACCGATTCGAAGAAATACATCGATACCATGTGGTCGATGTTTAAAAAAGAGATCTCAACAGGTACGTTCGAGGAATTCATCGGTCGATTGAAGAATAAGCGTTATATATACGATGACGTCCAGTACCGGATGGAAAATATCGAAGTCGAATCCTACACTGAAAAGAAGGACTATCTGGTCGGTGATGGCCATTATATTCTCGGTTCTACGATGAACGTAGACGGAAAAGAATATGAGGATTCCGAATCCTTCCGCTTTCGAGCGTTCTTGTGGCTCAGGGATAAAAAGACGTATTTCATGATGGCCTCTCTATTATCGAGAGAACAGGTTTGGGATCAGCCTGTGGACTTGTCTCCATCGGACGATGTGTTTCGTCGATTCGTCAAACAGGAGGTACTGCCCAATATCAAACTTTTCAAAGGGGATTACTAGGATTAAGCATTTTAGGATCATCCCTCAATCGGTGGGGGATGAACGATCCGCGTCGGATGGGGTATCTTTCTTCAGGTAGATGAATCGATTCAGCAGGTTCACGTAGTCGCTCCACGTCCGATCCGGTTCCGAGTCTCTCTCGATGATATGCTTTAACGCGTTTGCCTTCGAATCCATCTCATCGGCGTAATAGAGAATCATGGCTTCCAATGTCTGAGGAAGGATGGGGGAGCCATGCTCCAGCTCACCCTGGTGACTAAGGACGAGGTGGATGATTTGCTTTTTTAGCTCAGACGGGAAAGGCTCTTTTTCTTCGAGGTCTTCGATGAACGCCCTCACCCTCTGCGCCCCGATGGAAATATGCCCCCAGAGTCGTCCCTCATCCGTGTAATCAATGAACCCCTGATCGAATCCATATTCCTCAAGCTTCCCGATGTCATGGAGAAGGGCTCCTGATATGAGAATGTCTCTGTCGGCCATGGGATAGAGTTGCGCCATAGTCTCGCAGACACGGACGACGGCCATGGTGTGCTCCAGCAGTCCTCCCAGGTAGGCATGATGCCAGAGCTTACCACCTGGAGCTTCCCGGAACCGGTCGATCCAGCCGGTTTCTTTAAAGATGCGTTCAAGCAACTGGCGTAGATGAGGATTTTTAACAGAATCAAGGGTTTCCATCAAGCGCTGGGTGAGGGAATCGATGTTCACATCCCCCCTGGGGACAAACGCTTTTTTGTCTATATTATTGGATAGTTCGGCTTTTCGGATTCGTTCCACTGAGAACTGAAGGGCATTGTTGTACATCCCAACGGTTCCCCTCACTTTCACGATATCTCCAACCTGCACGGACTCATGAACGGGTATCACGTTATTCCAGAGGGTAGCCGGAATCCTTCCTGTGGAATCTCCCAGTGCCAGCAGCAGGTAGGGCGAACCGTCCTTCTTGGTTTTTAGCTCTTTTTTTCGCACGACGAAAAATCCGGTCACTGTGTCGCCGGAAACCATTTCACGAATCGTTTTACTTTCTTTATCGGTTTTTTTCATCGGATCCCTCCGGTATGAGCTGGAGACAATTCCAGCCTGACTGTACGATTTTGAGTGTGTCTGTGAGGTTGGGATGGTACAGATTACCCACGTAGAGGGGTAGTTGATCCCGATAATGCTCGTCCAGGGGCTGTCCCGATTGGCCGGTGGGTAGGATGGATATGGAGTTGTTAGGATTGCCCAAATCGACGACCATACGGGCAGAGGCTCCCCAAACGACGTGAAAGGGATGTCCGGGATCATAGCCCGTACAGCGTATGGTCGTACCCGATCCCCCGACATGGAAGGGGCCCAGATTGAACTGTTTTTTCAAAAGGGGATGTTTGCCCAGGGGATGGTTAAACGTCAGCGTATGAAGGGCTCCCCATGTCCATCGGGTTTCATCTTCTCCAAGTTGCTCACGAAGGAACGCGGCGGCCTGGTAGAAGCTCTTGACGATCAGTTCCTGCTTTGTCTCCTCGTGCTCCGTGGTCGTGATGTCATCAATCCATGCATGTTTCTCTTGTTTTAAGATTCGATCCAAAGCAAGCAGAGGCATTGATGGGAGTCGGGAAAAGGCGGAGTACAGGGGTTCGCCCAGCTCATCCTGAAAGAAGTTTTTCATCATGTTCGCCAGGAGTGCCTCGAAGAAAACGGCTTCGGTGCTACCGGCTTTCATCTCTCCAGACCATCTAGAAAGCAGATGGACGAATTTTCCTCCAGTAGAATCTTGGCTGATGCGATTCGAGATTTCAGGAAGCACGGTCTCCAAGATGTCCAGGGCATAAAGCGAAAGAATGTCGGATTGAATCTGCTTGCAATCGGTGACCGAGAATTTTTCTTTTTCCTGAAGCAGATGGTCGATTCTCCGGATTTGTGAAGCTGTGTCCCTGGCATACAGCGTCCATGCTTGATCTCTCAAAGACGGGATGTTTCCGTCCATTGTCGCGATAAATCCTTCTCGGGGATTCTTGATCGATGGAAGGGCCTCGTAGGGAATCGTTTTATTCCAGGTTGTTGTCGAGTTCTCACTGGGTATGGGGATATAACCGACGCCCCTGGGTCTTCGTGGGATGCTTCCCACGGCCTGGAGTCCGATATTCCCTTCGCGGTCTGCATAGAAAACACTCAAGGCGGGCACCTGGAAGTGACCCAATGCCCTCCGGAATTCATCCCAGTCTTGGGCGAGGTTCAGCAGGTAAAGCGCCTTTCCCTCATCGCTGATCCTGTGACCCGTCCAGCGGATGGAAACGGCAAAGGGCGACGAATCCTCTGGAGAAGTCGGAGCAATGACAGGGCCGTTGTCGGTTACTTGAATGACCGCCTTCAAGGGAGACCCAAACTTCAGGGGAATTTCTTCAACGATTTGTCGCATCGGTCGGACCGATTTTCCCACGCGTGTCTGCGAGGTGTTGTGGGGATTCAGCCTCTCGATGAAAAAATCGATGTCATCAACACTCCAATCGCCCAAGCCCCAGGCGATATACTGGTTGTAACCGGCCCATACCATCGGTATGCCCGGATACGTAAATCCATGGACTTGGAAGCGATCCCCCACCAGATGGATCTCATACCAGGGCGCTGGATTCCTCAAAGGGGCGAGCAGATGGTTTATTAGGATAGAACTTCCCGTAACGGATCGGCTTCCGGATACGACCCAGCCGTGACCTGGACTAGTAGGCTTGGGCCATGCTTCTACGTTTCGAAGCTGTAATACGGGGTCTAAGATGGAACTCACGTCGGATTTATACCGGGAAACGGTCCTGGGAGCATCGATAAACAGTTCCGGGATCAGGACACGTGCCATGTCCCAGCCTACCTTTTCGACGAGAACTCCCATGATTATATCCGTCGTCCATTCCGAGCTCGACTCCCATCCGAAGAGGCGAAGGCAGGCAACACAGTCTTCGATACGCCATGGGGCCGGTTTGTAATTAAGCAGTTGAAATTCCACGGGGAGTTTGTTTTGATGGATGTCGATATAAGCATTGATGCCGTCGGTATACGCCTGGTAGATTCGTTTTGATTCTGCCGATAAATGGGGAAGAATGTCCTGGGCGAGCCGTTTTAGGCCCAGTATCAGCATCAGGCTGTCCGTTTTTAGAGCCCTGCGTCCGAATACCTCCGAAAGCCGTCCCTGAGCCGTCCTCCTTCTCAGGTCCATCTGCCAGAGTCTGTCTTGGGCCGTGACGAATCCTTGGGCAAAGAAAAGGTCGTGTTCGTTCCCGGCCATAATATGGGGAACGTGATATCCGTCCCTGTATACGCGTACCTTTGCCTTTAAACCCGACAATGCGATTTCCCCCTGCGTAACGGGCAGTGATCCCGTCACGGTTCTGTATCCCCAAAGACACAGAGCCAGCAGCCCCACCGCCACAACGACAGCCAGGGTAATTGCTATTTTTAAAAGTTTGGGCATATCTGTCCATAATTGTAATGATTAGGGCGAAGAATGTCAAGTCGAAAAGCGTTGTTTTATGCTGTTTTTAGCGGATGAACGAAATTCTACTTAACTGAACATCTTTTGTTCGATATATTATCGGAAATTATTATTAAGACTGAGATTGGAATATGATTCATCGCGGTAACGAACAAACTAGTATGGACATGCGGAGTTCCTATGGGTTTGTAGGAGGATTCCGATGATGTAAGTACAACCAAGAATCGAGGAGTCTAACATCCCAAGAGCCCACGATCATGATCGTGGGCTCTTTTATATGCCGTGCGTTGGAACACACATCATTTCGAGAACAAAGAGACGATCGTCACGATACTCTGCCCGGATTACTTTCTGATGTCATATGATAATATCGATTTCTCTGTAAAAGGGATGTAATTAAACCCGTATGCCTCTCGGAAACCGCTTGATTTTTCCGGTGGGTATTTTTATACTAAGGGGAATATGTTCCTTCAGAGGAAAACGCATCCGTTGGGAAAGAAACGATGACGAGATGGTATCGCATCCTTTTCTTTGCCTATTTCAGCCTGGGTCTACCTTTTCTTTATAGTCAGATTATCATGAAGGTGATCCCGGATTATGTGCTGATCGATACAAATTTGGGCATCGGTGAGCGTAACCAGAGGATCAGGGTTTACCGGGCCGTGGGAGATTCCATCGTCACCGTCGGGTTGGTACGTATCATTGAGTTTCGGGATGGAAAGACGGCCGCTCGAATCCTGGTCCAAGAAGGCGATTATTCCATAAGTGTCGGGGATTTTGTGAAGTATAACGTTGCCACGGCAAATGTCGACGCGTCTTTTTTCAACAGACAGTGGTATCACGAACGGGTGTACGGATCGAATTATAATGAGGTCCGGGCGTTACAACCATCGGCATCTGAAGATTCCTCGGCGGATGTCAGAGAAGAGGAAACCAGCGTTGATGGGGATACGGTCGCTACCCATAGGGAGGCCCATCATCCCCTGGGATTGTATATCGGTGTATTTTACCCAGGCGTGATACTGGAAAACTCGGTCGAGTATGGAATCGGACTTGGTGTCTCAGCCGAACTGGGACGCATACACATCCATCATTTTCTTTTGGAAGCCACGTATGCTCTGCAGGTTCTCAAGCCGGACTTGAGGGAGCGTATGAAATCGTCCCTAGGCCTTTTTCATGTCATCGATCATATTCAGGTGGGCGAACGTATTCATTTTGATTTTGGCGGTGGTGTTTATTATACGAAATCCACCATCACAGAATCCGGGAATTCGATGGAAGAAAGCGGATTCCATGCCGGATTTTCCTTGGGACTTTCCATGGATGTTGCGGGCGTCCGGGGACTGCATTACTGCCCGTCGGTGAGATACCATATATACCGCGATGAGGGGGAATGGATCGAGTTTGTATTGGGCGGCATCACCGTCACCTACGCATTATTCTGATTGGAGCGTTGTTTGACATGAAAGCCATGGTTCTGAATTCAATTTGTGATCTTTCAGAGAACAAAGAGCCGCTGAGGTTGTGCACGTTGTCCGATCCGGTTCCGGGGGATGGGGAGATACGGATTCGTGTCACGGCCTGCGGTGTTTGCCATACAGAGCTGGACGAGATCGAGGGGAGAACACCGCCGCCTCGTTTTCCCATGGTGTTGGGCCATCAGGTGGTGGGTCGCGTTGAGTCCATGGGTGCCGGAACGTCCAAATTTCGGGAAGGAGACAGAGTCGGCATCGGCTGGATTTATTCTTCCTGCGGGACATGTCCGTTTTGCTTGGAGGGAAACGACAACCTCTGTGCCGATTTCAAGGCCACAGGCCGGGATGTCAACGGCGGGTATGCGGAATATATGACGGTTCCCGAGGAGTCGGCCCATCCCATACCCGATGTGTTTTCCGATTCCGAAGCCGCGCCCTTATTGTGCGCAGGTGCCATCGGATACCGCTCGCTCCGCCTGACCGGGATCAAAAACGGCCATACCCTGGGACTTACGGGATTCGGTGCCTCGGGCCACCTGGTGCTGAAAATGGTCACGCATCGATATCCCGATACCCGTGTTTATGTTTTTGCCAGGAGTGAGAAGGAGAGGCAGTTCGCCTTAGAGTTGGGTGCTGCGTGGGCGGGCGATACGGCCGAGGATGCGCCCGTGAAGCTCCGGGCCATCATCGATACGACGCCGGTCTGGAAGCCTGTCGTAGAAGCGCTGAAGAAGATGACGCCCGGGGGACGGCTGGTGATCAATGCCATCCGCAAGGAGGACGTGGACAAGGATTATCTTCAAAAACTGGATTATCCAACCCATCTCTGGATGGAGAAAGAAATCAAAAGCGTGGCAAACGTGGCCAACTCGGACATCCATGAATTCCTCCAGTTAGCGGCCGAGATACCCATCAAACCCGATGTTCAAGAGTATGCTTTGGATGAAGCCAACCGGGCGCTTACTGAGCTGAAGGAAGGAATCATCCGCGGGGCAAAAGTCCTCAAGATCGGGTGAGAATGAGGCCAGAAGACTTGTGTGAACATATCCCATGTATGGTTCATCCATGACGACCCGATACACCATCGGATTTTGCTGTATTTTATCATCCATCGTTTCAAGCATAAGGAGTATGGTCGAATCGGTCTTCAATCATATGTCACTCGTTCTTGAAGGTGTAAACGATATTGGTTTTGAGCGTTCCATAAAAATTTATCAATCAGCAGAATAGATATACCTTTCTCAAACGGATTCGGACATAGAAAGCTACTTCCATGGCGAGGGGATCATCAAAACATAAGGAACAAGTATGGCTGAACTTCGAAAAGAGTTGACACTGTATGGACTCACGATGGTAGCCATCGGATCCTGCATCGGATCCGGTATTTTTTTGACGCCTTCCCAGATCGCCGGTTATCTTCCCTCGCCCCTGCTCATTCTGCTCGTTTGGGGATTGGGAGGCCTCATCACGCTGACGGGTGCCCTCACCTTTGCCGAGCTGGGAGCCCTGTTTCCCCAGGCGGGCGGGGTGTATGTATACCTGAAGGAAGCGTACGGCGACCTTTTCGGATTTCTGTACGGATGGGCCTATCTGGTGGTCATCACGTCGGGGGCGATTGCTGCACTCTGCATCGCCTGTGCCAGGTATCTGTCTTTCATCATTCCCCTGGGAAGCAGAGGCATTCAGGTCGTGGCCGTATTGCTCATCGTCATCGTCACCGTCATCAACATCCTCCGGGTGAAGGCGGGGGAAATGTTTTCCAACGTTTTCACAGGGTTGAAGCTCATCGGGATTGTTGGGATCATTCTCGTCGGTTTGCTTTTAGGAAAGACGAGTGCCAATTCCTTCGCTTTCCGGTGGGAAGGCTCGCCGGGTTCGATGCTGGCAGCGTTCGGTCTGGCCCTGATCGGCGTGCTGTGGTCGTACGGAGGGTGGCAGCATGCGTCCTTCGTCGCCGGCGAAGCCAGGAATGCCGAGCGCACCGTGCCCAGAGCCATGATTGTTGGGGCACTGGTCGTTGCCGCGGTCTATTTATTGATCAATGTCGCGTATCTGTTTCTTCTGCCAGTGAAGGACATCGTGACATCCGGAAGCCTTGCCGCCGATGCCGTGACCACCGTGATCCCGTTCGGGGGGCTGTTGATCGCGGTTGTCATCGCCATATCGACGTTTGGAACGGCGGGTATTTACACCCTTTCTTCCCCTCGGATTTATTATGCTATGGCCAAGGACGGACTCTTCTTCAAGAAGCTGGCCGAGGTACACCCGAGGTTCCATACGCCTGTGAACGCCATCCTGGCCCAGTCGGGGTGGGCCGTCGTCTTGCTGCTTTTCTGGGGCACGTTCGAGGACGTGATCACCTACGTGGTCTTCTCCGATTGGATCTTTTTCTGCTTAACGGCCATTTCCGTGTTTGTCTTCCGCGTCAAGAAAAGGAATGTGGAGCGGTCGTACAAAACCTTGGGATATCCCGTGACGCCTCTCATTTTTATCCTGATAACGAGTCTCTTTGTCGTCAATACGCTGATAGAAAAACCCATGCACGCGTGGGCGGGTCTTATCTTAATGGTCATCGGTGGGGTCCTCTTCGCCTATTTCAAGAGAACATACCGGCCGTCTGTCAAATGATGATCGTCTTATCCAGGGATAACGATTTCGAGGAGAGAAAAGATGAGTGTACGACGGAAATTCAGGATCGTCTCACCGGTCATCATCCTGGCCTGTTTTATGAGTGTCACCGATGCGAATGCGAGGCCATCAGGAGTGCCTTTGGAACGCATTCCATTCGATCTATCCCGGGTGAAGATCGAAGGTGATCTGAAGAGCTTTACTCCGGCATGGGAAACGGAAATCATCGAGGACGGGCTTCAGGTTTTCATCCTGACGCTTCGGTCTCTCCAGCCGGAAGTGCCGGCACCCATCACCGTCGTGTGGAATTTTCCCTCTTTGGATATCTATGCTTTCTGGAATTCCGACATCCATCCCGATAAAGTCAACTACTACAATAGCAGCATCACATCCCGGGCTTCCAGTCAGGCGCCCGTCATCACGCTGATGAACAATGCGGATATCAATCGTTTTACGTTCGCCTGTTCCGATGCCCTCAACAAGATTACTCTGGGATGTTACTTGAAAGAAGAAGACGCCCGGTTTTACTGCTCCCTGAAGTTCTTTGACGAGATGACACCGGCCATGGCAGAGTATCGCGTCAAGATTCGTATTGATACCCGGAATATCCCCTTCTATGCCGCGCTGCGGGATGTCTCCGATTGGTGGGCGGCTCAAGAGAATTATTTGCCGGCACCGGTTCCTGAGTATGCCAGGCTGCCCATGTATTCCACGTGGTACAGCTTCCATCAGAATCTGGATGTGGAGGAAGTGATGGCCGAATGCAGGCAGGGCAAGGAAATCGGACTGGAGGCCGTGATCGTGGACGACGGCTGGCAGACACTGGACAGTCAGCGCGGGTATGCCTATACCGGCGACTGGCTGCCAGAGCGCATTCCTGATATGCGGGAATTCGTGGATCGTATTCACGAGCTGGATATGAAGTTTTTACTCTGGTACTCGGTGCCATTTATCGGTGAGCATGCCCGCAATGTGGAGCGGTTCAAGGGAAAGTACCTTCGGTACTGGGACGGTCAGGGAGCCTATGTGATGGATCCGCGTTATCCCGACGTCCGGGAATTTATCATCAACACGTACGAAACGGCGTTGGAGGATTGGAACCTGGATGGCTTCAAGCTCGATTTTATCGGGTTCTTCGGAGCGACGGATGAAACGAAGATGACGGCAGAGGAGGGTCGTGACTACGCCTCGGTTAACGAGGCCGTGGACCGGCTGATGACGGACATCATGGCCCGTCTTCGCACTATGAAGCCGGATATCATGGTCGAGTTCCGCCAGCGGTATATCGGACCGTTGATGCGGAAGTACGGTAATATGTTTCGTGCCTGCGACTGTCCCAACAACGCCGTGGTCAACCGGTACCGGACGACGGACTTGCGTATTCTATCGGGGAACACGGCTGTGCATTCTGATATGTTCATGTGGCACAACGACGAGCCCGTTGAATCGGCGGCCCTTCAAATCCTGAACATCCTTTTCAGCGTGCCTCAGCTTTCGGTTCGTCTGGTGAAGATTCCCCAGGATCATCTCGATATGGTCCGGTTCTGGATCGGGTACTGGAAGGCGAACCGGCATGTCCTGCTGGACGGTGAATTCGTTCCGGTGAATCCGGGAGCCGTATATCCGATGTTGAAGGCCGTGAAGGACGGAAAGATGATCGTAGGCTTGTATAACGATATGCCCGTCGTGTATGACGATCCATCGGTATTCAAAATCGATGTTGTGAATGCCAAGAAGAGCGAGGCCGTCATTCTGGACATCCAGCAGGACATGGGAACTGTCCAGATGGACGTGTACGATTGTCTGGGACGCGTTCAGAAGACGGAGAAAAAAGAACTGCATCGAGGATTGTATAAATTCACTGTTCCGGTATCGGGATTGCTCCAGATAGCATATCTTAGATGAGCCATATCGTTTCCATCTCCTGATGGCTCACAGAACATAATCAATCTTCCTCACATTTCAGTCAAATCCTTTTTATGGGTGTGTCTGGTGCCATCGATTTGTATCTGGCACAGATAGACGCCGGAGGCCGCTGGTTTCCGGGTGTGATCAAAACAGAATCAACCTTATCCACAATATACATCAGATATGCCATAACGGTCTGTTTCAAGAATTTAAAATTTTATCTTGACCTCTTCTCTAAATTCGTTTATATTAATATGCAATTGGTTTGCGTAAATGGTTGGGAGATAACGATGAGACCACGTTTTACGGATTTAAGGAAAGAAATCCTGGATATCATCAACAGTGCGGATACACCCATCAACGTCAAGCAAATCGTCCTGCAGATGAAGTCGCAGCCCGATCTATCCACTGTGTACCGGGCATTGGATTTTCTGGAGAAAGAAAATCTTATCCAATCGCTCTCATTCTCTCGCATAATGTTTTATTACAGCGTGAATTCTGAAGGATGCGGCCATTTCATCGCGTGTACCAATTGTCATGAGATCCGATGCGTGGAAGGATGTGTTTCCCAACGGCTTCAGGATAAGCTGGAAAAGGAGTTCCAGTACCACATTCAGAGTCATGTGCTTTACTTCCAAGGGCTTTGTCCAGACTGTCAACATCATAACCATAAGAAGCAACTGGCGCCTGTATAATCTGTGATAGGAGGGAATATGTTCATAACAAAATGGGGTGCTAGGGTATTCATCGTTTTCCTCATTTTGGTGTCCTGCAACAGGCCGACGACTCAGACCAATATAACACAGATCGCCACATCCTTATTCCCGATCTTTGACATGGCCCGGAATATCGTAGGCGACCGGGCGGATGTATTCTTTGTCGTGCCCATCGGTGCCAATCCCCACACGTATGAACCGATGCCTTCTGAGGTTCAACGCATGCAGCGGGTGGATGTCTGCATCGGTATTCACCCCGAATTTGATGGATGGATGAAGGATTATATACCTGCATCGGCACGAGTCCTGTCCCTTCAGGAAAAAATCGACTATCATGAAATGGAAGAAAGTGCGCACCCGTCTCACGATACAGGGGGTGAGGATCATCATCACAATCCCCATATCTGGCTTTCCGTCAGGAATGCCAAGGCCATCGTATCTCAGATCACGGAGATCATGGTCGAGCTGGACGTTGAGAATCGGGATGTTTATAAAAGACAGGCCCAGGAGTACCTGGAACTGCTGGATCGGCTGGATGTCGAGATCGATGGATTGTGGAAAGAGGTCGAACAAAAGCGATTCATCCAGTGGCATCCGGCGTGGGATTATTTCGCCCATGATTACGGTCTGGAAATCGTCGGGACGATCGAGCACGGGCACGGGGATCAGCCCTCGGTCAGAGAGTTCAAGTCTCTGGTTGGCGAGGCAAGGCGGAAGCACGTGAAGGTCGTGGTCATTGGATTAAACCTGGAGAGCAGCGCAACCCAAGCGCTGGTGGATGAGATTGCAGGAACTCTCGTACGACTCGACACCATCGGCGATCCGGAAGACGAAGACAGAAACAGCTATATACAATTGATGAGACATAATGCCCGGTTGTTGGTAAAGGCATTCAATCCATAAAAATCGAATGTGATCAACACGAAGGGATGAAGCATGGCGTCAGATACAGTGATTGTCCTTGACGATGTCTGGGTCCGGTACGGTTCGTCCATCGTGCTGGAGAGCATACACCTGACCGTCCAAGAGAAGGAGATCGTCTCGATTGTCGGGCCCAACGGTGGAGGCAAGACGACATTGCTCCATGCCATTCTTGGATTCAAGGAAGCATTTCGGGGTGAGATCCGGGTACTGGGGAAGGAGCCGGTCCAGATTAAGCAGTCGGGCCTTATCGGCTACCTGCCCCAGCAGAACGCACACGACCGATTGTTTCCGGTCAGTGCGTACGACGTCGTGGCCATGACGCGTCACGCCCGCCATGGAGTCGGAAACAGGCTCGACGAGAACGACAAACAAGTCATACTGGATGCCCTGGATAAAGTCGAGATGACGACGTGGCAGAATCATCATTACGGCAGCCTATCCGGGGGGCAGCAGCAGCGCGTACTCATCGCCCGGGCCCTGGCCGGCAAGCCGAGGATTCTCATCCTGGATGAACCGTCCACGAGCCTGGATGCGGTGGCCCAGGACAGCTTTTATCATCTTCTGAGCACCATCCGTGATGAACAGGGCCTGACCATCCTGATGGTTTCCCATGACATCGGTTCCGTTTCCCGAGTGGTGGATCAGATCGCCTGTCTGAACAAGAAGATACATTTCCATGGGAAACCGACAGAGGGTATTCCCTCGGAGATACTGGAAAAAACCTTTGGGAAGCACATGCATTTTCTGGTACACGACGAGCACTGCCTGACGTGTGAGAAGAGACGATGATGGACGTTTTGAACATGGCGTTTTTTCGGAATGCATTTTTCATGTCTGTCCTGCTCAGTTTCTTATTTGGATTCCTTTCCTTCTTTATCGTCATGCGTAGAATGGCCTTTCTGGGAGCTGGCATCGCGCATACCGCCTTCGGGGGAGTGGCGTTGGGCATACTCCTGGGCATTCATCCTTTCTACACATCCCTGGTATTCTGTGCCCTTTCGGCCCTCCTCATCGGCAGACTCGTGAGGACGGGTAACCTTTCCTACGATACAGGGATAGGCATCTTTTTTTCGTTTGCCATGGCATTGGGCGCGGTTTTCATCGCCCTGAAAAAGGCATACACGTTCGATCTATCCGGATACTTGTTTGGCAACATACTCGGCGTCAGCCGGACGGATCTCCTCCTGGTGCTGGGTACGGTGTTGGTATTCATCCCTTTTTTCATCCTGTTTTTCCAGAAGATTCTATTCATGGCGTTCGAAGAGCAAGTCGCCACGGTCAGTGGTGTGAATACGCATGTCCTGGACTCGTTGCTCTTGATTTTTCTGGCTCTTATCATCGTTGTCAGCATTAAGATTGTGGGCATCATCCTGGTTTCAGCCCTGGTGGTACTGCCGGCGAGTTTCGGTCTGCTCATGTCTAAAAATTATCGAACCGTCATCGCCGGCAGTGTGGTGTACACCTTGGTTATCATGCTTGGCGGGTTGATGCTTTCTTATTTTCTCGATTTACCCACCGGTGCTACGATGGTGGTGTTGGGGACATGTTTTTATTTTATTGCAATGATAGTCAGGCAAACTACTCTAAAACGTACATGATATGAGCAAAATGGTCGCAGACGATAAAAATGATCGAATCACAGAGTGGGTACGGGCGTATATTCGTCCGCCCGATGACACGGAAATCATCGTCGGTGGATCGAAAAACGATCCTCCCATGGGTACATCCCAACAGACGACTATTACCCTACACGTTCCAAGCGGTCATGAGCTGTCGTTCATCGTACGTAAACCCCCGGATCGGGTGTCGGAGAGGGACGTCAAAAGACTCCGGTGGTTGTATTTGAGAAGACGGTATCCGTTTATAGCTCCTGTATTGCGTTTTATTGGCTGGTGGTTTGGATTTGCCGGCTTGTATGCCATGACGGCGGCCTGTCCTTGCTGCGGGCAGATCGGCTGCCCGGTTGGCGTCAGCGGGGCAGGAGTCGTGGGCGGAATCCTGGCACTGGCGATGCAGAATGGGTCAAACCTGATAAACAGGATAAAAGGAAAATCCTGATTTGAATGCCATGAATGTTTCGATCCGAACATTCCCTTAACTCGGCGAACCGTTAACTTTCATTTGCGTCCCTCATCCAGAATGGCTATATTATCAAATGGTTAATACGGTTGTATAATTCGAATGAACGCGTGATGAAACGTTGGATGATGTACATACCTCTGTTTTTCCTCGCTGTCACGGCCCCGTTGCATGCCCAATCCGTCAACGTTCCTCTGGAACACTGGGTGTACGACTTTTTGGATCGCATGCAGGCCAGGGAGATGGTTCGAAATCTTGTGCTCGGCTCCGGGCCGTATTCACGGGATGATATCGCAACCATGCTGGCTGAGATTGAGGGAAACGTCCAGAACGGGAAGGGCAGTTTGAGTGCCACAGAATCATCTGTGTTCGAGCAGCTCAAGGGGGAATTCCACGAAGAACTGGCGCCGATGAATGTGTCCTCCGATCCCCGATGGAACGAAAGGCATATAACCACCTGGACAGAGAGTGATCATCGCATCCTGGGCGATGCCATCTTTCATCAGACATTCGATGGGAAATGGGGCGGGCAGGTCGATCCTGCAGAGCACGTGTCGCAAACGACTCTGGGCGGGAGTTTTCGGGGGCGATGGAAGGATACGTTCGGATTCTTTGCGTATGCCACGAATACGTTGACCAAGGGCGATGACACGGTACAGGAGAGTTTCGATCCCTCTCGAGGCATGCCGGTTACGATATCCGGGCAAAATGCGTACAGTGACGATGCAGCAGCCTATCTGGTCTGGAAGCTGCCCTGGTTTCGGATGGAATTCGGTCGCGACAAGGCCCAATGGGGACCGGGCGTACGGGGAAGCCTGATGCTGTCGAGTCAGAACCCTCGATTCGACATGCTCCGGTTGAAGGTGCGGTTCCGCCGGTTTCGGTTCACGAGTATTCATGGGAAACTATCCAGCGGTCTGGGCTCGAAGTATTTTGCTGCCCACCGTCTGGAGATCACGATTCTACCCTGGCTTATCGTAAGCGGCAGTGAATCCGTGGTTTACGGCAACCGAGGGATTGAGCTCGCCTATCTCAACCCCATCATGCCGTATCATGTGGCCGAGCATCATCTGGGGGATAAGGACAACAACGCCATGGGCCTGGACGTTGTTGCGTTTCCGAGAAGGAATCACAAAGTTTACTTCGAACTCTTCCTGGACGATTTTACGACGGCGGAGAATCCATTCACCTATTACGGGAACAAGTTTGCCTTCCTGACCGGATGGCGATGGGTGGCTCCGTTGGGCATCACCGATGCAGACCTTCAACTCGAGTACGCACGGGTGGAGCCGTATGTGTATACGCATAAGGATTCCATCAACGTCTATACAAACTACGATCGATCCATCGGGCACTGGCTGGGGCCTAACAGCGACGATTTGTATATACGGGGGAATTACTGGGTCTGTCGGGATTTCAAATGCGCCATCGTCGCAGAGAGAATCCGGCGGGGTGAGGGAACTATCGATACGCCCCACGATATATCCGAGGGTACGCAGAAGCGATTCCTCTCGGGAACAGTGGAGACCCGATGGCTTTGGGGCGTGGAGATGAGGGCGCAGGTTTTCAAGGATGCGTTCCTGTCCTGCCATTACTATTATATCGATACGAGGAACGCAAAGAGGATTCAGGGCCAACGGACAAGGGATCATCACGTTTTCTTACAATTCATGGTTAACTACTAACGATGCTTTCATTGTTGATTTTATTCTTTCTTCTGGCTGTTTTTTATCTTGGGGTTATGGCCGGAGTCATCGGCGGTCTGTACCGGCTGAAACCCGGTGGCGAGAAACATAGGCCGTTTGTGTCGGTGGTGATTGCAGCCCGGAACGAAGCCGGGATTATCGGCTCTTGTCTGGAGTCCATGGCTTTGCAGGATTATCTTGCCGACAAACATGAGATTATCGTTGTGAACGACCGTTCCGAGGACGATACGGCCAGTGTTATCGAGGCGTTCATCGAGAAGGATCCCCGTTTTCGATTGGTGACTATCTCCGCTCCCCATCCAGACATGGCCCCGAAAAAATGGGCTCTTCATCGGGGTGTCGAGAGCGCCCGGGGTGAAATCATCCTGACGACGGATGCCGACTGTGTGGCTGAGCCCGGATGGATATCGAGTATGATCCGGTATTTTGAAGACGATGTGGGATTGGTTGCCGGATACTCACCGTTGCGCCATGCGTCGCCTTCGGTTTTTCACCGCCTCGTTGAGCTGGATGCTTTGGCTCTGGCAGGGCTGGCCGCCGGAAGCATGGGCGCTGGGTTTCCCCTGACATGCAACGGACGGAATCTGGCATACCGGAAATCGGTGTACGAAGAGGTCGGCGGATTCGGGTCCATCGGCCGCTTCATCTCCGGCGACGATGACTTGTTCCTTCATCTGATTCGAAGGCGTACCGACTGGA
>Ga0180438_10003531_pt1 | contig 23563 bp, 20 predicted proteins | sample SS_ome_12_FD_132455 | JGI IMG/M metagenome (GOLD analysis project Ga0180438, IMG submission 132455) | Hypersaline lake sediment archaeal communities from the Salton Sea, California, USA - SS_3_D_2 metaG | ecosystem: Environmental > Aquatic > Non-marine Saline and Alkaline > Hypersaline >...
GTTCGGTCAAAACCACGGAGTTGAGATCCTCAAAGGCATATTCAGGATTGCCCTTGACAAAAGGGAAGGTGAACATATCCAGAAATTCGTTTCCAACCAAGGCCGCATTTTCAAAAAAACTCTTGTTTTCATACCTTGCGAGGAGAGGAATCACGCCATACCAGCTTCCCTTCACAATCTCGGGAAAATCATTCTTCAGTGAGGGAATAAGGGCCCAGGGGCTGGACGTCCATGTTCCGTGTTCACCGGATACGGTTATGAGGTAGAGATCATCGGCCTTCTCGTGAAATCTGTCGTAGCTCAGCTCATGCTGCACCCAGAGAAAAATCAGGATGCAGCAGGCCATCCCTATGGCCAATCCCAGGATATTTATCAAAGAATATCCCCAGTGCCTTCTCATATGCCTTATCGCCAACTTTAGATAGTTAGTAAACATACAAACCCTCCAATAAATTAAATTGAACAGAAAAGGACGGATAGAGCGTATAATATGCCCCCAATACCAGATTTTTGCCTTCAGATTGCCGGATGAGTACCGCACTTGTCCGTATATTTCTCTCAAATCTCCGATAATGAATTCCCGTTCTTCTTTTTCAAGGAGGTGATACAGGATCCATTCGGAGAATCTTGGCGGTGTTCTCATCTTATCCTTTATCTGTCAGCCCGGCCAGGTCCACGGCAGATAGACGCGACCACATGGAATCGTTGATCCGTTTTGTATAGGCCAGGGCTTTCATCCCCCTCTGTGTCAGGCTGTAGAATTTCTTCCGTTTTCCCCCTCTCTCAGGTGTAGGTTCTCCGATTGTTGTCTCCAGGTATCCATCTCTGGCAAGACGGTTCAAAGGGACGTAGATAGCACCGATGGTCCAGTCCACACCGGTTTTATCAATGATATGTTTTCTGATGGTGACACCATAGGCATTGTCCTTTAAGCTGAAAACAGCCAGGAGAATCAACTCTTCAGGTTTGGATAATATCTTCATTTCATCCTCATATACGATTTTAAAAATCTTTATGCGGTATTTTTTCTCATTTGAGAATAAACTTCATACATTTATACGCAAATGCACTTATTTTGGTTGCAATTTTTTTTTAAAAAAAGAAATGGGCAGGAAAAGCTTATTTCCTGAGCCCCATTTTCTTGAGGATGGCCTGGCCTCTTGGATGGGAACGAAGGGGTTCCCACTCCCTGAGCCACATTCAGAACATGGGTGGTGCCTACTTGATGTTTGCCGAAGATATCCTGGGATCAATCGAGGTCGGGAAGCTGGCTGATTTTGTGGTCCTTCCTGTGGATTACATGACCATCCCGGCTGAGGATATCTGGAAGATCGAACCGGAAATGACAGTTATCGGGAGTGAAGTCGTCTATACAAGGCCAGTACAAGCGCAAAAATGACCTGTTCCCTGTCAATGCACCACCCGAAAAGTTAGATTTTTGCTCGTTTTCTCTTTCTGCGCTTTTTACACACGGGTGAAGCCGCAGGTTCAAATCCTGTATCACCCATTAAATCATTTACCCAACTTACTCGATTCCCCTCTTCGATAAAACCTCAGGTATGATCTATATTAGGGATATATTTTGAGAATGCCGCGTAGCTAATTATTTACAAATAAACCGGATACAAAATTTGCTATCAATATGGCAAAGAAACTATAATAATCATTCGTTGACCATATGATTCATAAACTCCATTCTTTTCTTCAGCAGCCATTCCCGTTTGGAATGCCCCGAATGCAGCTAATATTCTCTCTTGTTGGGGTCGGCCTGTTTGTTTCGTTATTTCTTGTGATTTTTCAACCTTTTGGTTCAAGTAGTTATATTCAGGAAGGCAGGATATGGGTTTTGTGGGGCTACGGATTTGTTACTTTTCTGGTTTTAATGTTCGATATGCTTCTTTTGCCGAGAATCTTTCCGGGAATTTTTGACGAAACAAAATGGAATGTGTTCAAGGGAATACTTTTCCAGTTCTGGCATATTATTTCTATTGGAACAGCTAATATTTTTTATTCGTTCTATATTGGTGGTAGAGAATTAAGTTTTTCAACAGTTGCAGGTTTCTTCCTGATAACCTTATCCATAGGTTTTTTCCCAATAACAATCAGCATTTTATCAATTCATTATTACCTGCTAAAAAAATATGCTGAATCAACAAGAAAAATAAACGAAAGAATTATTTCATCTGAGAATCAGAGAAAAGAAGATATTGAAAAGCTCCCAAGCGTTGTTATCACTTCTGAGAGCGGGAAAGAGAAAATTGAAATAGACTTGAATGACCTTCTTTTTATTAAATCAATCGACAATTACGTTGAAGTCTACAGGAAAGACCGAGAAAATATAAAAATAATCCTCCTGAGAAGCTCATTAAAACGGATTGAAGAGAACCTGAAAAAGTATCCATTCTTATTCAGGTGCCACAGGACATATCTGGCAAACGTAAACAACATTTCCAGGGTCACAGGGAATTCCCAGGGATATAAGTTGATTTATGATGGTGTCGAGTATTATATTCCGGTCTCCCGCAGTTCATCTAAAAGACTTCTTGGTTTATTCTCCTGAATTCCTGATCAACTGCTTGGCTCCCCAGGCATATACTCTTTTTTGCCTGAGCGTGTCTTATCTCAATCCCCTGCCATTACCCTGTGCAATTCATCCCAATTCTTTGCATTTCATACCAGGTTTGTTTTTTCCGGGTTAAAAGTGCCGTATATTATTTAAGAGAACGTAAAAAAATAAAATAAAAATTTGGAAAAACACAAATTAACAATTTGAAAAGGAGAAAAAACATGATAAGTCTATTTATATTCTTGCTATGTTTGGTACTATCCCATCCCGGTCAAGATCAAACCAACATCTTGCCAAGGCCCTCAGGAGAACATTCTGTTGGTGTATGTTATCTCTATTTTACCGATGAAAGCCGGAAAGAACTGTTCGATAACAGCGGGCAAAGCAGCAGGGAAATTACAGTAAAAGCGTGGTATCCGACAGATAAAAAATCAAATCCGCAACCTTACTTGCTTAATGCTGAATTTGCTATAAAATATTGCATGTTTCCTGAAATATTCAGAGACCTCAAGACAAATTCCGGTCGTGACTTGCCTGTATCATCAGTGGAAAAAAAATACCCTGTTTTAGTCTTTTCTCATGGATGGGGTGAACATTTTTCGCAAAACTCAATTCTAATGGAAGAACTTGCAAGTCATGGATATATTATTTTTAGTATTGCTCATCATTATGAATCCAGATATTCTGAATATCCTGATGGGCGAATAATTCATATTGATTTTAACAGTCTCAGGTTCCAAAAGATCTGGAAGGAGCAGCAAAATCCAAAAGCGATGGAATTGCTACTTAAACAGTATAACGCCAGAAATGACGAGGAACGCATACAGATTTTCCTGGAAATTAGCAACTTATTACCTACAACTTTAAAAGAAAGTCCGAAGCACTGGGCGGAAGATATTTCATTTACTATTGATCAATTGAAGGATATAAACAGTGAAAATAATATTTTAAAGAACAAATTGGATTTAGACAAGATTGGCGTATTTGGCATGTCCATGGGAGCTATTGCATCAAGTGAAATCTGTCTGACAGATAAAAGAATCAAAGCAGGTATCAGTATTGAAGGCGGATTACACGGTTCATTATTGACCGATATGAAATTGCAGCAGCCTTTTTTATTTCTGAATGGCAAAAAGTTTTTAGGATATGGTGAATTATTTACCGGCAAATCATTTACGGATTGCTACTCAATGAGTGTAAAAAATGCGGATCATTATAATTTTACAGATTATTCCATTTATCCCTATCCACTTGCAAAATCATTAATGGGAACCATCGATGGTAACAGAATAATTGAAATAACGAATGTAATAATCCGTGCTTTTTTTGATAAATACCTCAAAGAGAATAAAGAAATTGACTTAATAGTCGAGGCAAAAAAATATCCGGAAATTGAGGCAGTTACAAATATTGATCAAAATTAAACTTTAACAGCCGTTGAAACTTAACCTGCAGTCAGCTTGCTTTTTGTATGCCGGCATGTCCACTCCAGTGAGATTTTGACATGCTACCTGGACCGCTATTAGGGGGGGCAGCTCAAAAAGCAGGCCTTCGTCAAGCCCCCAGAAACGGGCACTACTTCCTCAGTGAGGCTTTGGTAAAAATATGCTCCGGGATGTCTGCATCGAGCTCAATGGATTCGAGGAAAAACTCCGTTCCTTTCCCGCTTTTGAGTTCATCCTTAAAGACAACATGCGTGGGTATCCACCGGTTTTGGGTCCGGCTGACTTCCATCACGGTAAAGATCTTGAGGAGTTTCCCGCTCTTGGCAAAACGTTCCTCTTTCAGGGAAACAAACCTCTCTTTATCGACCCAGATCTTCCGTGAGTGATAAGCGATATCGCCTCCCTTTGATGTCAATTCGAGCACCCAGCAAGGACGTTCAAGCAAAACTTCTTCCGCAACAACTTTGGCTTCATAAAGATTGATCAGTTTAGGATCTTCCATAAAATCTTCATAAGAAAGATCCGATCCCATGACCGACTGCCGCAGCATATGGCCTGAGATCTTTATCGTCCTGTCAGTGGAAGGCATGTATATCCATAGCTGGTCTTCGAGTTTAAGCATCTTGGTTCCCTTTTCACGCGCAGGGGCCAGATATTCGGTGAAAGATCTATCCATCCCTTGAAGCCATGATTTGGACTTGATCGAACGGCTTCCCCTCCGTCCGTGGATAACCATCTCACTGGTCGAGACTTTATTATCTGACCCGATGTTTTCATCCACACGCTTAAGAACCCAATCACCCGAAGGCCATTCTTCCGATATACCGCCAGCCGCCAAAAGAGCAAGCAGACACAATAGACCGAATATTTTTTTCATACTTCCAGCTCCTTCATCAATTGGGATGTCTGTCGCTTATAGATGCCGAGGCCTGATATGGATGTTCCCAGAAAGGTGGCGATAAGGCCCGGGATAAAACCGATGACATAACTCAATGGGGTGACCCTGGCTCGTACCACATCATTTATCACGGTGGACGCGCTTTGCATCATGTTCCCCAAATTGATTCCTTTGACCTGAAGATAATAAGAAAAAGCCAGGCCCAAAGCCGTTCCGAGGATTGAGCCGATAACACCGATCATCAAGGATTCGGTGATCAGGGAACGGTAGAGATGTCCTTTGTCTTCCCCCAGGGCCAGGCGGACACCGATCTCTCCGTATCGTCTGAGACTTCCCATGAGACCTGCGTTCCAGAGGACAATAGACATTACGGCAATGAAAGCAAACATCATGACACCCATCATTGAATTCACCAAAGCCATGTAGTCAGCCATCCCTCCCTGGCTGTGAAAAGTTTCCATCACCGGAGAAAACTCATCTTCCTCATCGGAATATTTCGTATTAAACGTTTCGGCAATTCTCTCTGCCTCATCTTCCTGGTAGACGAAATCATTGAAAAAAACCAGGATCTCACCCGCCGCATCTTCCATATCCAGAGCCGCCTGGATATCGGATAAGTCTGCCACCATAGTACTTCGGTCCAAAGCCGTTATACCGAAATGAAGCATCCCCACGACTGTGAAGTTCGCCGTGGCCATGTTCCCGTACATCGTCGAGCCGATGAGAGTGGCTGTTTGTCCGGGCATGATATCCAAACGGCGGGCAAAATCATCGCTGATGAGAATCTCTCCCTGTTTTTCAGGCAGACGCCCGCGGACTACAGCGTTGGCAAGGTTAAGCATCTCCTTCTCAGGACTCTCTTCAGAAAACAGATCCACAGCCAGGCCGGCTACAGGACCCTGAGCCTTTGTCTCTCCCTGTTCATCCGGGACATCAAAAAGCCCTCCGAACCGAATTCTAGGGGCGACAATAAGACCGGGAAAATCCCTCCTGAGGCCAGCCATGAGATCGCTGACGCCGATAAATGCCAGGTCATTCGGCATTTGGTCAGAATTCTCCGCATAAGCCCGGGACATGATTTTCATATGTCCGGTTTCAAATTTGGCGCTGGTTTGAATCCAGCTGGTCATAACTCCGCTAAAATAACAATATCCCAGGACTGTGATCGCCACTCCGAATATAACGGTTAATACCGGGAACAGGCTGCGGGACCTGTCCCGGATTATTCCTTTGAGTATGAATTTAATCATGACATTTTACCTCTCAAGGCATCGGTGGGTTTGAGTTTGGCTATTTTGCGCGTGGGCAGGAAACTGACGATCGTCGTGACCATCAGGACCAGGACAACCGTTCCCAACACCAATCCAACGCTGTAGATGGGGAAAAGTTTCTCTCCCAGCGCAAACCCAAAGTCTTCTGTTGCCTCTGGCAGGGCCCAACCTGTCTTAGCAAACCAGACCAAAAAGGGAATCCCGTAGACGGCAGCAATTATGGCAGCCAGAATCGAATGCATGGCTCCTTCCAGGGTGAAGAGTTGAATGACTTTGGATCTGGTGAATCCCATGGCCATCATCGTGCCCATCTCTTTCCGCCTCCGGAAAATAGAGAGAACCTGGGTGTTGAAAATGGCCAGCATGGCGAGCGAGAGTAAAAATATATACATGATGGAACCGCCTGCCGTTTTGGTCTTCACCAGGGATTCGATATCTGCGAGAAGGAATTCTAAAGGCTTGAAATCCCAGCCGGGAACAGCCGGGATTTCCTCTGTATTTTTGGCCACAACCACAAGACTCGACTCATTCTCCATACCCATCAGTTCTCTCATTTTCTCCAGAGGAATCCAAATTTGTCCCTGGTCGACCGTACTCACCGAGGTTTTCATGACCTGTGTGATCTGGACATCACGCGCGTCAAATGTTCCCTTTACATCGCGCCACCGAACAGTCACCATATTGCCCAACTTAAAACCGGTGTTTCTCGCCATTCGGGTTCCGATGAGAGCCGGAATGTCTTCACTTTCCTGTTCAAGAAATTTTGAAGGAAGATTGACAACCGATTGCTGAGGATCGATTCCTTTCAGAAGGATCGTACGGAGACGGCCTTCGGGGTAAACGGTCGCTTGAGCCACCAGTATGGGCGTGGCTTTGCCTTCATCTATTTTTTTCTGTAGAGGACCGGGAACGACTCCATGGGCGTCTTCCAAGGTGAGAGGGTCGAACGGATCATAATTTTCATGCCAGTACTGGCCTCCTCCGAATTCAGTGTCTATTTTGGCCTGTTTTGCCTGATCACCCATCCCTTTATACAGGCTCTGCAGGAAAATGATGAGCACAAAGGAAAGGGAGAGGACCACCGCATTCAACCATGTCCGGAGTCCTGCTCCCAGCAGATTTTTGAGTGCCAGGCGGGGAATGATCATTGTTTCTCTCCTTTCACATTTCCGCGTTTAAAAACTTCATCCTTGGCCACTTTCCCGTCGACCAGAGTGATTTTCCGGCGCAGGTACTTGATGACTTTTTGATCGTGAGTGGCGAAAATGAAGGTTGTTCCCAGCTTGCGGTTCAGCTCTTCCATGGTGTCGAGAATGTTGAATGAATTCTCCGCATCCAGATTGGCTGTCGGTTCATCGGCAAGAATAATGGGCGGTTCCTTAACAATTGCCCTGGCTACGGCCACCCTCTGGCTTTGTCCCCCGGAGAGCTGCGCGGGTTTGGATTTTGCTCTGTCTGCCAGTTTGACCCACTCCAAGGCTTTCATGACTTTTTCTTTGCGTTCTTTCGGGGACAGATTGAGCAGAAGTAAAGCAAATTCCACATTTTCATAGACAGTGTAAACCGGAAGCAGGTTGAACGTTTGAAAGATAAATCCGATATTCCTGTTGCGCAGCCAGGCTGCCTGTTTATGCGACAGCTCTTCGATTTTTTTCCCCATAACAACTGCGCTTCCTTCTGTGGGTGAGTCGAGAGAGCCAACGATGTTGAGAAATGTCGTCTTCCCCGAACCGCTCGGTCCCACAAGGCCGGCAAACTCTCCCGGCATAAAATTAAGGTTCACTCCGTTGAGCGCGAAAATCTTCGTCTGGCCCATGGGATAGGTCTTGACAAGATCTTGAGTTTTGATCAAATAAGAGTTTTCCATTATGACCTCTCTTCCATTTTTAAAGCTTAATTCTGTCCATAAAAATTCTCAATGATTAAAAATAACCATGATCTGGATCCCTTTTCCGGCAAACATGTTGTTCTCCGTCAGATTCTGATAGATCTGAAAAATTTCCGGATTCCAGAACCCGATGACATTGATGATCCACTGATCATAGGTTCGTCTCCAGTTGAGGAAGCTGTAAAGATTCTTGTTTCTCCAATCATAATAAAGAATACAGCTCAGAGTATCCAGCATGCTCAAGGGGTAATTCAGAGACAAGGCCGAAAATTTCAGACTATCGCCGGAACCCAGGACCTCCTGACTGCTTGTATAGACAAAATATTCCCCAATCAGATTCAGGCCGTTGCCGATACCGAAGGTATAATCGAATCCGACAGTTGCGGCTCTCTGCCATGGGGAGGGCAGTTGCTCGCTGTTCTGGTGAGTGAGCGCTCCTTCGAACCAGATTCCGATTCCTATGTCCCATTTTCCGTCCAGCGCCAAACGGTTCTCCGGAACAGAAGAAACATCTGCCAAATCCAGACCGGGGATATTCTGGTTTGGATCGATCTGTCGGTGATGATAGGTGAGAGCTATCTCTCCGTTTCCCACTGGGTGCTGGAAACGTCCTCCGAATTCAACGGATCGAGCCTTGGTGGAAAGAAACTCCCATCCTTTTGTGTTGTTGTTGCCGTATAATCCCCAAATCCAGATGTTGGCATTGCTCAAGAAGTAGTACCTCATGAGAAGGCCGTAAACGCCATCCGTGAGCTGCAAAGGATCGCGGGGATCGATGCGGTCAAACCACATCAGAGGCCTCAAAAGGGAAGCCGAGCCAAAATTTATCTTTTGGAGTCCGAGCCTGGCTTCAAACCGGGAGGATGATAACCGCCCCCACATTCTGTACAGTTTTATGTCGCCGCTTGTTTGAGTCCCTTCCTGGGATTGCAAATGTATTGTTCCATTGGTATTCAAAGAAAGATCAAAATCAAGGGCATAATTTTGTGAGAGGGATTTGTTGACCAAGAATTCAGGAATATAGTACAGACCGAACTGTGGTTCGGAAATATTTTCCGTATTCACAGTGACCCATCCGGACAGGAGTCCTTTGAGATCGAAGGTCTGCGAGGATGATGAACTAGCCAAGATCAGAATGAGACACACCACGATCATTGATCTGGCAAATGGAGAGTGCGGAGTTTTCACTTTCAATTGCTGTTTTAAACACTAGGTTCGATCCACTGAACCTTTAGCCTCTTACGATTCTCAGCACAGTCCTTCAGATAGAGATTGATAAGCGTCTGGTAGGAGAATCCCGTTTCTCTGGCAAGCTCTTTAAAATATTCTATGGTCTTATTATCCAAACGGATCGTTATCTGTTTTTTCAGACGGCTGGCATAGGGATTTTTTCGACTTTTCATTTTTTTAAGCTCATATTCTTTTTTCATAATAATCTCTCAAAATAGATTTTTTGTTCGTTTTTTGTTGCTTTTCGGGAAGATATTATTCGGATAATATCCTCATTTTTTTCTTCCCTCACTGCATAGCTCATAAGCAGTATTCTCAATTTTGAGCTCAATCCTATCATCAAAAAGCGGGCTTCCTCCAAAGAATGATTTTCGTCATAGAATTCAATGGAATTTTCATCATAAAAAACAGTTTTGGCCTCTTCAAATGCAACACCATGATTCCGGAAATTCGCTAAATCTTTTTGTCTATCCCATTCAAATCTTAACTTTTTCATAATTATTTTATAGTTATTTTGTAGTGCAATGCAAGAATTAAATCTTCATGAACCTTTCACATATTTCAGCTTTAGTTCAGACGATCTGTCCGAAGAGAAAATCTCAATGTGATATCTCGAAGGATTTGGGAAGGGACTTCTAAATATTAAGTGTGTCCAAAAAATTTCAGAAATATAGAAAAATCCGTAAAAATACCGAAAAGCTTCAAAATCCCAAACGCTTGATTCTCGACAGCCTTCTGTGGAAATCCCTTATTTTTTCCTTATTTCCTTTTCTTTCGCCTTTTGCGCTCGGTAGAAGTCGCAGGTTCAAATCCTTTATCGCCCTTCATCTCTTTCCCTTAATCCTTCCTTACTAAAGGTAAGCATTGGGTGAATTGAATGAATTCGGGAATCAGTTCATTCCCATCTTGAATGGAAATAACATTAGTGCTAAAGTCGATATATTCCTGAATCAGTGGCCTAGACAAAAACTGTGCTTTGGCTTTAAGCCGAGAGCAAATAAAAACTCGGAGGCACCGATGAAGATTAAGTTAAATAGTATCTTTGTGGAAGATCAAGACAAGGCCCTCAAGTTTTATACAGAGGTTTTAGGCTTTATTAAAAAGACAGAGATCCCCTTAGGGGAATTCAAATGGTTGACTGTCGTCTCGCCCGAAGAGCCTGATGGGACTGAGTTAGTCCTTGAGCCAAACAGCAATCCAGCGGCCAAGGCATTCCAATCCGCACTTGTTAAGCAAGGCATCCCTTTAACGGCATTTGCTGTGGAGGATATTCAAAAAGAGTACGAAAGAATGAAAAAGCTGGGCGTAGTGTTCACTGTCAAACCCACACAAACAGGAACGGCAACCATTGCCGTGTTTAATGATACTTGCGGCAATCTCATCCAGCTCTATCAAGTTGTTAGTGCTTAGAAAAATGGTTGGATCATCGATAAATTCTTGGTTATCTTGAGAGCAACAAGTGTCCCCCTCAAAATGGGAACTGCTTCACAAGCCGTCTTTATTCTGTTATTCTGTCAAATTCAAAATGAAACTAAGTCATAGTGATATTTTCGAGACAAGAACAAAAATCTTTAAAGCACTGGCTCAGCCAAGGAGGAAATGATGAGCGATTCAAAGGAAAATTTATGTACTTCAGCTCCCACGCTGATTTTCGCCTGCTCGGGCGCTGCTGATGTAGGAGCAATCTCTGACATAGCTGCAAGACAACTGACTTCAGAAGGCGTGGGTAAAATGTTCTGCCTTGCCGGTATCGGAGGCCGAGTGAGCGGAATCATGAAATCCACTGAAGATGCGGCTAAAATCCTGGCCATAGATGGGTGTCCGCTTGATTGCACGAAACTCTGCCTTGAAGAGGCCGGTTTCACTGAATTTGAGCATATGAAAGTGACAGATCTTGGTTTGGAAAAAGGCAAATCTCCAGTGACAGATGAAAATATCGCAATAGTGGTCAGATCCGCACTGGACAGGCTGAGCAGATGATGCTTCCCTGCCTATGAACGAATCTTCAAATAAGGAAACTTCAAATCCAGCTCAGTTTCTTTCTTCCACACAGTAAAGATTTTTATATCCACGCAAGTAAAGCGTATGGCCCACGATCGCAGGTGAGGCACTAAAATTATCATCCAGTGTGTTCTTGGCAAGAATTTCAAACTCAGGGCCGTGCCTGATCACATACATGGTGCCTTTTTGGCCAACCACATACACTCGGTCTTGAGCACCGACTGGTGAGGCAAACACATTTCCCATTCCCTCGAGTCTCTGGCTGCTGTAGTATTCCTTCCCTGTCCTGGCATCAAAACAGGAAAGGATCCCATTGTTGCTCCGGAGAAAATACAGTTTACTATCAAACAGCATCCCTGAAGGTGCGTAGGGCGTGTCTTTGTCGTGTTGCCAGACTATGGCATCCGAATTGACGATATTGCCTTTGGCTTTGGATAGATCGATGGCCAGCAGGGCATTCCCCCGGAATCCGCTCATGACATAGAGCATTCCATCGGCCGCCAAGGGCGACGGGATGGCATTCTGAGTCATTCCGCTGCATTCCCAGATCAACTCTCCCGTAGCAAAGTCATAACTCCGCACAAGCTTAGTGGCGCTGGTAACGACCTGGAGTTTCCCGTCGTTCTCGACAACAAGAGGCGTGGCCCATGAAGTTCCTTCATCTCGATCGACCTTCCAGATGTCTTTGCCCGTCTTCTTATCCAGAGCGATAATGAACGATTGCCCTTCATGGTCCCAGTTGACAATGATTCTATCCTCATACAGCGCGGGTGAGCTTCCTTCGCCAAAATTCATCCTTTTGCTCAGTTGGCCAAAATCCCGCTCCCATTTGAGGTTTCCTTGCATATCAAAACAAAACAGACCGCGGGAGCCAAAGTAGGCATAGACATGCTCCCCATCCGTCACGGGCGAATGCGATGCCCAGCTGCCCATTTCATGTGTCCCTTCTTGAGGGGCTTCTTCTTTGACTGTCCGCTGCCAGAGAATTTTTCCGTCATGGCGGTTGATGGCAATAATGACAAATTTATGGACCTTTGTGGTTCTGTTCACAGGCATGCCGCGATAACCCTCCTGGCGGGAGCCACTTTCTTCAACTGCATGGGTATCTTTATCGGTCTCAACCGAAGTCAATATGAATATCTTGTCCCCCCAAATGACTGGAGATGCATGACCCTTTCCGGGAATGGCGATTTTCCATTTTATGTTTTTTGTCTCACTCCACTCGAGGGGCGGATTCCCATCGGGTGATACGCCTGTCATATAGGGCCCGCGCCATTGGTGCCAGTTTTTCTCAAAATCGGGATATTTGCCTGCCGCAAAAAACAGGCTCGAAAAGACAAACGCACATGCCACCAAAACTGCAATTTTTTTCATCCTTTTTGTACTCCTTTCCATTTTCAATCGAATTTTAGCCAATTATTTGACATAAAACAGGATTTTACCATCTCGAAGAAAAAGCTGGTACGAATGAGTCAGGCTATTTAGGCTTTTCTTCGATGCAATACAAGTGTGTCGAAGTCCGAATGAAGAGCTGGGATCCGGAAACCGCGGGTGACGCGAGTGTGTACGTTCCGTCCAGCTCATTCGTCTCCAGAAGTTTGAATTCCGATCCCACAGAAACGATGGAAGTCACGGCATTTTCGTTCAAGATATAAAGCTTGCCGTCAGAGAGAACCGGAGACGCGCTCACAATACCTTCGGTTGTCGCCTCAGGTCCCCAGGTCACTGTTCCTGTCTTGGCGTCCAAACATGTGACCAGTCCACGGTCGTCGACCATGTAAAAATACTTTCCATCACAAATGGGAGAAGGAACATCCGGAGCTCCTGACCCCTCATACTTCCAGACAAGATGACTCTCTGTGATATCGTCAGTACCGCCCACTTTCAGCGCTATAAGAGGATTTTTCCGAGTGGGCGCATAGATCAAACCATCGACGATAATGGGAGTGGGCACAACACGATAATTGGGCCGATTCAAAGGATTCAAACCGGCTGCCCGCCAAATCTCTTTTCCCGTTTTAAAGTCATGCCCCGTGACATAATCCCCTCCGGAAATTATGATCTGGGTTTTCCCCTCGTATATGAGAAGAACAGGTGTTGTGTACGCATCGGGGGATTCTCTTTGTGCATCTGTGGGCCGTTCCTGCCGCCATTGCACCTTACCTGTCTTGGCATCGAAAGAAACAATATAAGAGGGGTCGTCTGTTTTCATGCCGTGCAGGACTTCAACGATCAGACTGCCTTCGTGCAGCAAGGGTGAAGAACCATAACCCCAATTATGACCGAACGGACCATACTCCTGCTGAAGATCCTTCTTCCAGATTTGCTGGCCCTTCATGTCGAATGCGGTGACCTTGCCGGTGCCCGTGACCACCCAGACATGCTTCCCGTCAGTCACGGGTGAAGGTGTGGCATCGTTTTGTTTGCGGTGTATCTGGTTTTTATCGTCCAGCTCACGCTGCCAGAGTATCCGGCCATCTTTTTTTGAAATGCAGATCAAGAAGAGCTTCGGACCTCCAGGGTCAAGACCGGGTCTCCTCGGTCTTCTCTGTTCTTGTTTCTGTTCTGGTTGTTGCTGAGCGGGAGGCTCGGCTTTCGGCTCGAATTCAGAGGGCGAGGTAATGAATATACGGTCGCCCCAAATGATCGGGGTGGCGGCACTCCATGACGGCAAAGCTGTCTTCCAGATTATATTCTCCGTCAGGCTCCACTTCATGGGAAGCCCGGTGGAATCACTGATTCCATTGTGATGGGGACCTCGCCAGTGGGGCCAGTTCTCCTGCGCCTGGACAATACCTGCGGTCAGCCAAACAGTCAGCATCACGGCTGTGTAAACGACTTTTCTCTTCATGATGTCCCTCCAGAGTGCTATTTATTCATTTCACACTTTCTGTTTAGACGCTTAAAACGTTCATTCCTTCCTTAGAGCCGGGAGAAGGTCCTCTTTTGTCGCAAAATGCGCTGCCGAGTACGTCCAAATGACTCCGTTCAGCCCGACAATTATTAATACTATAAGTATAGTAGGATACGGGATTTCCGCGCCGGGAGTCAAGAGGGATGGGAGAGTCGCCACCAGCGCAGCGAGAATTCCGTAAAAAATCCCTGCGATCAAAAGGGCTATGTGTTCGGATAAGATAACGGCTTGAACGGATTTCTTGGTGAACCCAACAGCCCGGAGCAGTGCCAGCTCGCCCTGGCGCTCCTTGATATTGCGCCAGACGACTATCCCCAGCCCCACACTCCCCAACAATAGACCAAAGCTGCCAAGGATGAGGAAAATGGATAGATAGGTGTTCTGAACCGTGTTGAACTCTGCCAGCCGGGTGGAGACAGGCATCAAATCCAGACCTTGATCCTGCATGGCCCAAGACAGGCTTTCTCGAACTTCATCCATTCTTTCAAAGGGGGCATCGACGAGAAAGATCCGGTATCCGCTTACGGAAGGAAATTTTTGAATGAGAGCGCTTTCGGATATGATGATCTTCCCTTGAAATACCGAATTGGCCAATCCCCCGACAAGCTTGAGCTGAAATGGATTGCCTTTTTCATCCAGATATGTCAGGGAATCACCCACAGCTTTGCCCAGTCCCCAGACAATAACGGATTGATCGGCAACGGCAGGGATTGTTTCGCCCGATAAATTTTGTTCGAGGACCGACCAGGGGTTTTCCGGTTTCACCTCACCGCTTATCTCCGCAAAGGTGAAGGCTTTTCTCCTGGAAAGTTCTTCTGGATTAACGCCGATCAGTTGAGGGGCAGAGACGCGATTGAGGTTCAAACAGCTCGCATCATCTCCTTCCTTCAGACGTAACTGAACAATACTCACATCTTCTGTGCCTGGGCGATCCAATCCATAAAACTGTTTTCCCTTTAGACTGTTGAGGTCATAAAGCACAGGGATAGGGCTTTCCCCATAGAGGGCGAATCCACCCGTGCCCGAATCCCTTCTCTCTGCATCTTTCAAGGCACTGATACGGTTGGCGCCGACAGTGAAGACGATGAATAAACCGCAAGACAGAAGTCCTATCAGAGTGATGCTCCGCATCCGCTTTCTTGCGTTATTGCGGACACCGAGTTGAAAAGGACCCAGAGAGGCTCTGCCTGTGCCTCTCCCCAACCTGTAAAGGATGACACTCGTCAAGGCCAATCCTCCGATGAGAAGCAACGATCCGGCCATGAAGAAAAACGCAAAAGCGTCCTCACCCCTCCCAAAATCCGTAGCGACCAGGATGAACAGGACTGCGAACACGGATAAGAGGCCAATAACCAGGCTCTTCCGGGGCTTCTTTTTCCACACTGTTTCTATCTCCGCCAGCCCTTTCTGTAAGCCGGAAATGGACTGACTGATCTGTCTCCTTATCACTAGCCACATGGTGAAGAAGGCAACGCCCATTCCCGCCGCTCCACCGAGAAGGATAGAGGGTAGCTTAAAATGCATATGGAGCGCTGAAAAGCCCACTGCCCCGCGCCAGACTGTTTCTAGGGCTTTGAGGATGAAGAGGTTATACAGAACTCCCATAAAAATCCCCAGCACACTGCCCATCACCACGAGCACCGCACCTTCTCGTAGAACCAGCCACCTCACGGTCTTCGTGGAGAATCCCAACGCGAGGAACAATCCGTTCTCCTCTGATCGATTTTCAGCGTTGAAAACAAACAGCAAACTCGTCAATAACAAAGCCGCGATGATGATGAAGAAACTCAGCCCGAGGAAAAGCTGAGTAAAGTTCACGGACTGTGAACTCGCCCGCAGCCCTTCGTCTCTGACTTCCCGGAAGATAAATCCAAGGCTAGCCGGGTCTAAGGCCTCCTTAAGATTCTGCTCCACATCGTCCTTCTTCATCCCTGAAAAACGCACAGCGGTCGCATTTCCGAAGCGGTTGGCCCACATCGCCTGAGCCGCGCCGAGAGTCACGAATGCCTTGGGAGTCCCCCTGTGATCGTCCCAATAATCCTCATCTTTATCCCGGATTTTATCCAGGTCGATGGGCACTCCGGGATTCCAATCGCGGCAGTCTTCCTCCTCGGATAAACCGGGAAAGTCAGGCAGTAAATCTTCATCCGCATAAACGCCCCTCAGCGGCACAACGTCTTTCACCCGAAAATCAGAGCTCAACTCTTCCAAATCCCGTCCGGGGCCGAGAACATAATAGGTCATGCGGATCTGGTCACCCGCTCCTGCCTGCAAATCCCTGGCAAGCCACTCATTGATGATAATCTCATCATCTTTCATCTCAGGGGGAACGACGGGAGTTCCCGGAGCAGAGACAAAGGAATACGGCGTTGACCTGTCGCCTCGACACAGCTCGTTGACAAAATAGGTCAGTATGGGCTGAGCAGACTCGCTCAGATTCAATGCCGCTTCAACAACAGAAGGATCGAGGAAGACCCGTTTCGATTTGAGCTCGACAATGGTCCTGCCCTGAATTTCTTTTAATTCAAAACCGGCATCGGCCAGTGTCCACGCGTCCTGAAAGGTATCATTCACCATCTGGATGTCCAGAGGATTTCCTGGTCTCTCTGAGACAAGCAGAACATTTGCCCTCTGTTCAAATCCCATTTCTCTCGACAAGATAGACAGGGAGACACATGCGGTGTTGGGTGTGACTTGGTCGGCCTTGAGATTAAACCTTCCGAAATCAGAATTCGAAGCAATGCCTCTCACACGAAAACGCCTGGCAACCGTGGATTCAGAATCCAAAGACAGGGGCGCATCTTTGGGCATTACATCCAGTTTCTGAAACCGGAGCAATACCTCATCGTTTTCTTCTATCCCCAGATTTTCTGCCAGCTGACGATTGACGATGGTCTCATCGGGAGCCATTTGACCGTAAAAATCTCTGGCCCCGCCAATCTCACCAAAACGGGCATCCATACCGACCACTTGAATGTTGTTGACTCTTCGCTGCCCACCCTCGGCTATGGCAATCCCTCTTGTTTGCAGCAGAGGCGCAACAATGGTCTCCAGGGAATTTGAAAGGTCATCTGCCATTCGTGATTCGAAGAAACGATCTCCTGAAGACAAGGCAAACTCTGTCGTTCCGAGCCTGTCATATACAATCTGTTGAAGGCTGTGGCGCACAGAATCGCCGATGACCAGGGCGCCGACCAGTACGGCCGTGCTGACCATCGTCCCCAGGACAACCCAGAGATGTGTCTTCCGATAATAGGCAAGACCGCGGAAGAGTAATTTCCAGATATTCATTCGGTCGGGTAATTCTCCAGCATTCCGTCCCGGAGCCTGTACACCTTATCCATGAGCCGGGCAATCTCGATCGAGTGAGTGACAGTGATTAAGGTTGTTTTTTCTTCCTTATTCACCTTAGTCAGAAGCTGACCCAGATTCTCGGAAGATTCCCTGTCGAGAGAGCCTGTCGGTTCGTCTGCCAGGACCAGTGTCGGCCTGTTTATTAGGGCCCTGACGACCGCCACACGCTGCATCTCGCCTCCGGACAGTTGGGCCGGGAAGTGATCCATGTGTTTTTCCAGTCCCACTCTTTCCAGCAAATTTTTGGCTCTTTCCTCAACATCCTCATCTTTCTTTTCCATCCCAAGAGGAATCGTCGGGATCAACACATTCTCAAAAACAGTGCACTGGGGGAGCAGATGATGGAGCTGGAAAACAAAGCCGATCTCCTGGTTTCTGATTCGAGAGAGAGCTGAATCATCGAGGTCAGCCAGATTTTTTCCCGCAAATGTCACCACTCCCGAGGTCGGTTTATCCAGGGCACCGATGATATTCAAAAGAGTGCTTTTCCCGGATCCAGATGGGCCCACAACAGCCACCGATTCGCCCTGAGTGACCTGTAGAGAAACATCCCTGAGGACGGTTGTCTGACCCTGGCCGGACGGAATGTCATATTTTTTTGAGATATTTTTAAGTTCTAGCCACATCGTTATAAATCCCCTCAATATTTTTTGCCATCTGGTCCATGGAAAATCGTTCCAAGACGACTCTTCTTCCCTGTTCGCCCATCATCCTCACCTTTTCCTGATCAGAAAGGAGGGAAGCGATGGTAGCCGCCAATTGTTCGCCTGTATTCGGCTCATAGATGACACCGCCTTGAGTCACCTCGATAAATTCTGGATAACAGCCCACATTCGGCTGGACGATCGGAACCCCGGCCGCTAAAGCTTCGACTTGATAGGCACCGAAGGCTTCTCCGCTGGGGACAGGCACAGAGAGCAGAGTCAGTGACTTGAGAAATTTGATCCGGCTTTCCTTGCAGAAGTCCTTGAACACTCTGACATCTTCGGTGAAACCGAGATCAGATATTTTTTCCAGTTGACGCTTTACAAAATGTTTATCTTCGCCCGAGTAACCGCCGGTCAGGTGCAATTTTATACTCTTAAACCGGCTCTTCTTTTTCAAGGTTAAAAAAGCGTCCACGAGTATCCCCAGCCCAAAATATTCAGCCATCCTGCACAAATAGCCGATGACTGGAGGCTCAAAGGGAAGCGGCGATCGTTCGTACCCGGTAAGGTCAATCCCGCCATGTATCACTTTTATCTTGTCCGCAGGAATCTTCAACTGCTTCTGAGATTGATCGGAATAGAACTGACTGGCTGTCACGAAGAGGTCGACATCAACCGCTTTTTCAGCCATCAAGTTCCAGACTTGGCTCTGGTACTGTTCGTCCATCAAATCGACCCACTCATTCTCATCCTGGAGTGAGCACACCACACCTGCTCCCAGATCATTTTTGAGCCTGTGGGCCAGCCCGAGCAGCAGGGCATTGGAGAGATGGACGACATCCGGAGCGATCTCATTCTTTAGGTGTTGGATGAGATGGTCCAACTCAGAGGCCTGATGCCCTTTCTCCCCCAGCAGCATGGAAAGCGTCATTTCTTCGAGTCCGGTGGGGCGTGTTGAGCCCGATTTTTTTGCCGCTAAACTCAGTAAAAGAGGGGAATCCAGAAGTCGTTCCATCCATTCAGGCGCATGCCTGTAAAAAGGCAATTTCTCTTTAAGATAGACATTGATAGCTCCATAAAAAACCGGGCTATCCACAACATTCTCACCGCTGTCCAGACCTGAAGGAAGATACATCGGGATATTGACCACATCATGGCCGAGGCCAACCAGGGAGTGGAGTAATGCGGTATCCCGGAAACAGTTTTGACAGTAGAATTTTAAGCCGGATCCGGGAGTCACGTAGGCCACTTTCATGGTTTTTCTCCGAAGGCATACACTCGTCCGTCGTCGGCACCGATAATGACGAATCCCCCGGCCACAGCCGGACAACCGAAAATGGCAGCCCCGATCTCATAAGACCAGATTTCCTTCCCATTTTTTAAGTCAACCACATAGAGCCTCCCATCCATCGACCCAAAGACAACTTTATTTCCGGAGATAACCGGAGAACTGTCTACATCGTCGCGACTTTGGAAGGCCCAAATTTTTTCACCTCTATTCCGGTCCACACAATGCAGGTATCCATCCCGCGACCCGATGAGAACACGATCTTTTCCCACGGCCGGAGATGAAAAAAAGGCATCCGGATGATCTTTATCCTCGTACTCCCAGACTATTTTTTTCTCATCCGTATCAATGCACACTAATTTATTTCCATAATGTCCAAGGTAAGCCCTGTTTTCCACAAGAGCTGCTGAGCCGGGAATGTATGAGCCGGCCCAGACCTCTCCTGTCTTTTTCCCATCGAGGGCAGATAAAATGTGGAGCAATTCATCACAGCCGCCAAAGACGACATGAACACCGTCTGTGGCAGGAGCTCCGTTGATATAGTTATCGGTCTCGTATGACCAATTCAGTTTTCCTGTGGCTGCATCCAAGCAGTATATTCTGTTGTCATAGCTTCCGACCAATATCAGATGCTTTTGATCTTTCGGACTTCTCACCCAATTGGCTGAGCCGTAGATAGAGTTCGTGCACTTGTATCTCCATCGGACCTGTCCTGTATGCGCATCCAGGGAAAAGAATTCTCCGCTCAGATTTCCCACGTAAATGGCTTCATCCAGGAGCAGGGGTGAGGCTTCAATGTCATCCCCTGTATCGAACTCCCAGACTTTGCTCCCATCTGTCAGGCTCAACGAATACAGTTTTCCGTCGCTCGAACCGATGTAGACGCGGCCAAAACCCAAAACCGGAGACGAGATTATCCATGACTCTGTCTGGAACGACCACAATAAAGTCAGCTCTTCAGGAAGCTCACCCTCCGCTATTCCAGACAACCTGGAATCTCCTCGATATATGGGCCATCTCACCGTCTCAACATCCAGGACCTTTTCTTGGCCTTCTTTCTTCGAGCAAGAGGCCAGCAGAACCGGGATTAAAAACAGGAGCGCGATATGTCTACATTTCCTCATGTTTCATACCTCAAGTCGTGGCATCTTCATTCTTTCTCCGGTCCCGCCAGGAAAGCGCTCCTGTGGGACAGGCCGAGATGCAGTCCCCGGCCACTTTTTTCAGCCCCTGGCTGAGCGGCTCTTCAAACGGTGTCTCAACACGAACATCGAATCCACGGCCGACAAAAGTCAATCCGAGTTTCTCACCCGCCTTTTTTGTGATTTGCACGCACAATCCGCATTTAATGCATTTTCCGGGTTCATAAATGACATGGTCATGCTGGATGTTCTTTTGAAATCTCTTCCTCTCCACGTAGGTAAAACGGCGTTGATCGGCATTGTACTCTTCTGAATACTGCCGCAATTTGCAGGAATCCGGCTTTCGGCAGTCACAGCCAAAGCAGCGTCGCGATTCCTTGACAGCCTCTTCATCTGCATAGCCATCCTTGAAACCGCCCCTCGGGATTATTCTTCCGTGCTCTTCCGCTTCTTTCATGAATTCGCCGACCTCTTCTTCACGAATCTTCCCCTGCATGGATTGGAATCGCCGCGATGGGCCGGTCACAGACTTATTTTCTAAAAACTGGTTCACAGAATAAGCCAGGTTCTTTCCGTGTGCAGCTGCCCGGATGGCCATGCGCGCTTCTGAAACGGCATTCCCGCCTGCAAAAACGCCCGGAACGCTCGTTTCAAAAGTCTGGGTGTTGATCTTGATGCCCCGGGAGGAGAGCTCGAGCCCCGAAGTCTCAAACACATCGGAATTGATTTGACCGACAGCCAGGATGACCGCATCGTAGGCCTTTCTCAAGTCACTCCATCCCAATTCCTTGCCCAGAGAGTGTTCCATCGAGAACTCAACTCCCAGCTCTGCGATGCGCTTGACCTCTGAATCGAGGACGGATTTGGACAGGTCCTTATCCGCAATACCATAGCGAAGCATGCCGCCCGGCTGGGGATTCTTGTCAAACACATGACAGGCATGGCCGTCTTGACGAAGATAATAGGCTGCAGAGAGGCCTGTCGGCCCTGCCCCGATGATGGCGGCTTTTTTCCCGGAATTGGCTTTGCATGCGGGGCAGAAGGGAGATTTTTGAGCCAGGTCCACATCCGCCACATACCTTTTTAAAGAACAGATCGAAACAGCACTGTCATACGACTTTCGATGACACCCATTCTCACAGGGAGCCGGACAGATGCGTCCCAAGACCGCTGGCAGGGCGATATCTTTCTTCACTGTTCTGATCGCATCCTCGAGCTGTCCCTCTTCGATCTGTCTGATCATCAGCGGAATGTTCATATGGGCCGGACAGGCGCGAAGGCACGGCGCGTCACAATCCCCGACATGTTCACTCAATAAGAAATCCAACGCATCTTTCCGCGCCTCCCGGACTTTTTCATTTTCGGTCTCGATCTGCATTCCTTTGGCGACAGGGGCCGAACAGGAAGGGAGCAGACGATCCGAGTTGACCTCATGAACGACACAGATCATACAGGACGTGAACCGCTCGTATCCGTTTAAATAACACAGGGTGGGTATGTGGATATTCAATTCCCTGGCTGCATCCAGGATCGAACTGTCTGCAGGAACAGAAACGTTCTGATTGTTGATGGTTATTTGGATGGACTTCATGTGACGTTCACCGATTCAGTCGGGCACACCTGTTGGCAGGTCCCGCATTTTGTGCACTTTGTCTGGTCGATCATGTGTCTTTGATAAGGTGTGGCCGAGATCGCACCAGTCGGACATTTCTGGGCACAGACTGTACAGCCGATGCATGTCTCATCGATGGTGTAGGTGATGAGTGCCTTGCACCTCTTGGCCGGGCATGTTCCGTTCAAATGAGCTTCATACTCTTCTCTAAAATAATTCAAGGTCGTTAAAACAGGATTCGGGGCTGTTTTTCCCAGCCCACAGAGACTGCCTTGTTTTGTTTTATGTGCGATTTCCTCCAGTTTTGCCAGGTCTTCCTCTATCCCTTTACCGGCACAAAGGTTCTCGAGAATGCGAAGCATGTGTCGTGTACCTATTCGGCAAAACGTGCATTTCCCGCAGGATTGGTTTTGTGTAAAAGAGAGAAAATAGCGAGAGATATCCACCATGCAGTCCGAATCATCCATGACCAATAATCCACCCGAGCCCATCATCGCTCCGACCTTGGTCAGGTCTTCGAAATCGACTCTGGTGTGTGCCAGTTCAGCCGGAATGCAGCCGCCGGATGGCCCGCCGATCTGGACGGCTTTGAATGGCCTTGCATTTTCGATGCCGCCACCGATGTCTTCGACAATCTCTCGAATCGTGATCCCCATCGGGACTTCGATTAGACCTCCGCGGGCAATTTTCCCGGCCAAGGAAAAGACTTTGGTTCCTTTACTGCGTTTTGTTCCCAACTGGGCAAAGGCATCCGCCCCATTGCGAATGATCCAGGGCACTGTGGCATACGTCTCACAATTGCTCACCAATGTCGAATGCCCCCAGAGTCCCTTATCCGAAGGATAGGGCGGCCGATAACGGGGATTGCCCCGCTTTCCTTCTATGGAGGCGATCAACGCGGTTTCTTCCCCACAGACAAAGGCTCCGGCCCCTTCAAGCATGTTCAATTTCAAGGAAAATCCTTTTCCCTGTATGTTATCTCCCAAAAGGCCTGCTGCCTCACATTGTCTGATGGCATCCTTAACCCTTTGGACAGCGAGCGGATACTCAGCCCGAATGTAGAAATACCCCTCATTGGCACCCACGGCAAAAGCGGAGATGATCATTCCCTCGATAACACGGAACGGATAGGATTCCAGGATCATCCGATCCATGAAAGCTCCCGGGTCTCCTTCGTCTCCGTTGCAGATGATATACTTCGTGGTATCCTTCGATTGACGAACGATCTGCCACTTTTCTCCCGCCGGGTATCCGGCTCCTCCTCTTCCCCGCAATCCACTGGCCTTGATTTGATCGATAACACCAAC
>Ga0180438_10003533_pt1 | contig 23558 bp, 17 predicted proteins | sample SS_ome_12_FD_132455 | JGI IMG/M metagenome (GOLD analysis project Ga0180438, IMG submission 132455) | Hypersaline lake sediment archaeal communities from the Salton Sea, California, USA - SS_3_D_2 metaG | ecosystem: Environmental > Aquatic > Non-marine Saline and Alkaline > Hypersaline >...
GGCGGGGCGTGCGGACGTGCAAGAATCGACAGCCTTGCGCGCGGCGATTGAAAGGATGAAGCTGTTCGGTGTCGGAGCGGGCGGGCAGTTGAAAGAACTCAGTGAAAGAATAATTCGTCGCGGCTGCGCCGATGATGTCGAGCTTGTATTGTCGCTTGCGTTTCTTCATCGACGACTCAATGAGGCGGAGGGGCTTGAAGGGATATTCAGGGTGTGTCCGGAGGCGGAGGACTTTGTAGGGTCAATGTTATTGTCGGAGTTGTCGGCGGCGTTGGAAAGTGGAAAGGTGGTGGATGCGATTCTAAATGAGATGCGTGTTTTGGATGCGGAGCTTGCAGCACGGGCGGCGTGGAAGGGGGGCGTGCAAAGATATTCCGGGGTTTTGAACCGTCTGTACGGAGAGAAAAGATTTCAGACTCCTTTTATTACTTATGTTCTGGGTTTGTCGGTGGGAGAGTCTGAAACGGGGCGTGCGGTGTGTCTTTTGACCGAGGCCAGCGGGAAGCAGCAGCGGGCGGGCGTTGAGGGACGAATCGGGGCTGAAAGAATGGCCGAACAAGCGGCCCGACTGTCGTATAGTTTCTTGTTGAAAGGCAAGGAGGGCTGCGGGCTGGTCCTGGACGCGTTCGAGAACTACAGAGAAGCAGCAAAGGGCCGGATGGACGAGGAAGTCGAGTACCTCCATGCGGTTGCGTTGAGCGAATGCGGTGAGCAAGCAAGAGCCGAGCAACTGTTGAGGAAAATCTCCGAGCGGGTCGGGGGCAAGCGGTGGGCGCGAGCAAGGCTGGACATCATAAGACGAGCGCTGCGAGAAGAAGGGCCTGATGGAGGATATGAGAGAACAGTTCGTGACTTAGGGGAATTGATTGCGGATTGCGACGGGCAAACGGGTGATAATCAACAGGTTGGGACGGAGGCAGTGGAGCTATATTGCACGGTGCTTTTGGAATCGGTCGATGAAAGGGCGCCGCAGAAGGTTTTGGACATCCTTGGCGGAGGCGAGATGGAGGCGAGTGGGGAATTGAGCTTTCTAAAGTCGCGTTCGCTTCGGCGGCTGGGAAGGTTGGCGGCGGCGGCGGCGAGTATGCTGCGGGCTTTGTCGGTTAAAAAGTGCGAATACTGCGAAGAAGGTGCGGGGCTGCTATCGCAAATCCTTGAGGAAACAGAGGTTTTTTCAGAAGAGAAAGCCAGCTTTATTGAAGACTGCCGAAGAGTGGCAGAGGTCTGTTACGGGTGTCTTGAGGGGCCGAAAAAGCAGAAAGCGGGACTGTTTTTTGCGGAACTATCCGTTTATTCGGCCAGAAAGGTGGAAAAGAGTTTATCGGAGCTGGAAGAAGTGGTCGATAAGATAAGCAGGGACGGTTTTGTCGAAGAAGTGGACTTGCTTCGGTGCCGCGCGAGGCTGAGGGGCGAGCAGTGCAGGTATGACGAAGCAGCGCGTTATTGGGCTCAGGTCGGTCAAATACGGGGAAAAGAACAAGTGGGCGTGGAAAGGCGGAGCTGGAAATGGTGGCGTGCGAGGTTTTATGAGTTTTATTACCTGTCGAGGAGCGGCGAGAGAGAGCGAAAAGATGTAATACATGCAATTGAGGTTCTGGAAAACAGTTTCTCTGAGATTCCGGGATTCTGGGGTGAGAAGCTGGGTTCGCTGAAACAGTGGTGCGGCCAGCAATAATTAAGGGAAACGGGTTGCATCAGGAATGCGGTAAGGTTAGAATATACGGGGTGAGCGGATTGCATGTAACAGGTGAGGTTATAAAGAGGATATTGTGATGGCCAAGCAATCAGGGGGCAACAAAAAAGGACGTGCGATATGCAGTTTTTGCGGTCGGTCAGCGAGCCAGTCCGAGACGCTGATAGAAGGTCCGAACAACATTTTTATCTGCCCGGAATGCGTTGACCTATGCCATGACATAACTCAGCAGAATGTCAGGCGTCTCAGCCGTCCGTCGATCAGCCTGAAGGAGATGCCGCGTCCTCGTGAGATAAAGGAGTATCTTGACGAGTACGTGATCGGCCAGGAGCGTGCGAAGCGTTATCTTTCGGTGGCGGTTCATAACCACTACAAGCGTCTCTTGCACAGCGACAGCAACGACAGTGAGGTTGAGCTTGACAAGTCGAATGTCCTTTTGATCGGGCCTACGGGGTCGGGCAAAACCCTTCTTGCGCGGACACTTGCGCGGTTTTTGGATGTTCCGTTTGCGATATGCGACGCAACCACGGTCACTGAGGCCGGCTACGTGGGTGAGGACGTCGAGAATTTTCTTCTGCGGCTTTTGCAGTCGGCCGACTACGATATCGAGGCTGCGCAGCAGGGGATCGTTTACATAGACGAGATCGATAAGGTTGGCAAGACGAGCCAGAATATTTCGATCACCCGTGACGTATCCGGAGAGGGGGTTCAGCAGGCTTTATTGAAGATGCTGGAGGGGACGATTGCGAACATTCCGCCTCAGGGTGGTCGCAAGCATCCGGAGCAGGCTTACATACAAATCGATACAGCTCAGATACTATTCATATGCGGAGGAACTTTTGTGGGTCTGGAGAACATCGTGAAGAAGCGACTTGGTCGGAAAATGATAGGATTCGGCACTGAGCTTGGGGGCGTGGTCGATGGAAAGACCGAGTACAGTGATGTAATCGGGGAAGTGATACCGGAGGACATTATCGAGTACGGGATGATTCCTGAGATGGTGGGTCGGCTTCCGGTTATCACGACGCTGACGGCGCTTGACGAGAATGCTCTGATAGACATACTGACGAAGCCTAAAAATGCGCTTATCCGGCAATACAAGAAGTTCTTCGAGATGGAGCATGCGGAGCTGGAGTTCACGGACGGTGCTCTGCGTGCTCTTGCTCGGAAGGCACTGAAGCGTGATACGGGGGCGAGGGCGCTTCGTTCGATAGCCGAGGAGCTGATGGTGGACCTGATGTATCAGCTCCCGGAGCAGCGCAAGGGCACAAAATACGTGATAAGCCGGGAGATTGTGGAAGGCAAAGCGGACCTTTTCACGGCCAGGAAAAAGGCGAAGAAGGAATCGGCGTAAGGCGTGAACGGGCTGTTTATGCAAGTGAGAGGGAGGTTACGTTGCGCGGCGCGAGGAACCGAACAATATCGCTGGACGAATCGGAAGCACGGCGTTATGCAGGGAAGGCGGCTGGCATTACCGGGGCGGTGGGTGTCGGAGGAATTGAAAACAGGATAGTGAACCAGGCCATCCTGGACGTCGTCGATTTTCTTCCGCCGGGCTTTGCGGATTTGTTGATATTAGACCCGCCTTACAATCTCAATAAGACTTTCAAATCGACCGCTTTCAGGAAAAAGAGCATTGGAGAATATGCGGAGTGGTTCGAAAGGCAGCTTGTTTGCCTGCTCGGTAAATTGAAAGAGACAGCTACAGTTTATGTCTGTAGTGATTGGCGCTCATCAACGGCTGTTCACCTTGTTCTGGAGAAGTTCCTTAAAGTGCGCAATCGCATCACATGGGAGCGGGAGAAGGGCAGAGGGGCGAAGGCGAACTGGAAGAACGCTTCGGAGGACATCTGGTTCGCGACCGTTTCCGATGAGTATACGTTCAACGTGGAGGATGTGAAGCTTAAGCGGAGAGTCATTGCGCCGTATACCGATGACAATGGTGCGCCGAAGGGGTGGGAGAGAACGGATAATGGTCGGTTTCGCCTGACGTATCCGTCAAATCTGTGGAATGATATAACGGTTCCTTTCTGGTCGATGCGGGAGAACACGGAACACCCGGCACAAAAGAGCGAGAAGCTTGTGGCGAAACTAATCCTTGCGAGCACGAACGAGCACGACCTTGTTTTCGATCCGTTCATGGGCGTGGGAAGCTCGGTTGTAGCGGCCAGGAAGCTGAACCGTCGATTTTTCGGGGTGGAGGTTGAACGGGAGTACTGCCTGCTGGCTGCAAAGCGTCTGGAGCTTGCCGAGTTCGACAGGACGATCCAGGGATACGACGAGGGAGTCTTCCGGGAGCGGAACACACCGGGGGTCCAAAGGCGAAGTCACTCAAGGAGCGAGGCTGGAAAACTTTCCGGGAGTCGGCGCTGAGGAGTGCGCATCAGGGGTGATTGTCCGCGGAGCTTACGGGTCGGCGGTATTGTGCCTGAGGGTTGCGAGGTGGATGTCGGTTGCGGAGCTTTGGGCGATGGCGGCGAGGGCGTACTGGGCGTGAGAAAAAGAGATTTCCTTGTCGGCGCGGAGTGTGACAATCCTTCTGTCAGTCGGCAAATCACGTAGACGAAGGTCTATCAGACGGGCGAGCTGATCGATTATGTCGGTGGAGGCAAGTGCGTTGATTTTTTCCGGTCCGACAGCAAAATGGACGGTTGCATCTTCGGCTTTCATGACGGTGACGGTTGTTGCGCGGTCCGGTGAGTGGGGGTCAAGTTCTGCAAATTCGCAGCCTGTGGGGACGGCGACGGGGAAGTTTTCGGCTTCGATGAACTTGGAGACGACCATGAAGAAAATTATCAGGAGGAACACGATGTCGATAACAGGCGTCATGTTAAATGGCGTTGCGGGATGATCGCGCCGGCGGTTTTTTCCAAATGGGATAGTCATCTTGCTGTCATCCGGTCATGAGGGCTGGATTTTCCTTTTGACCACAGGTTTCGACTTTGGTGGAATCTCGCGAATGGGCTGACGAAGCGGGGAGCGGTCGTGGTCCGGCGTCGGCTGGGATTTCTTGAGGTTTAACCTTATCCGGGGCATGAGGTTGTCGGCTTCCGTGACGGCGTCGCCTATTAGAGTTTCAATTCGGTTTCTGAATATTCCATGCAGCGCCAGAGCAGGTATAGCAATAAACAGTCCCCAGAAAGTTGTGACCAGTGCGACGGAGATTCCGTCAGCGAGTTGTGCCGGCTGGGGCTGACCGCCGGCAACGACAATTGCATTGAAAAGTTTTATCATGCCGAAAACGGTTCCGAACAGTCCGACCATCGGCGATACGTTTCCAATCAGGTTGAGCCACTCGATTTTGCGTATGAGCCTGAGGGCCTGCTCCTGGAGGGACTCGGCAAGGACGCTTCTCATTCTGAACCAGTCGGCGCTCGCCTTTTCGAGCGCCTCGGAAACGGCGACACTAACGAGATCGTCTTTTTCGGCAAGCTGAGCCTGGAGCTTTGCGGGGTCTGCGGTTCGTATCATCTCAACAATGTCGTGGGTGATTCCGCGCGGGAGGAGTTTCTTGCGTCGAATTGTCAGGCCGTAATCGGCGGCGAGATAAACCATGACAAGTGACATAGGCAGAAGAACGAACCAGACGATGGGTCCGCCGGCAATGATAAACTGTTCGAAGAAGGTTTGTGAGGGGGTCGAGCGTGGCGGTGTGAGCCGCGTGCGCGTTGCGGCGAATATCACGGCGAGCACGGCGGCCAGGGCGAGCAGCAGCAGGATTGTCTTTAGCAGTTGTCCCTTGCGTATACCTTTTTGTTCGTGTGTCATCAGCGGCATCTCGGTCAATTACCGGCGTTTTGCGTTTCACTATTGTCTGAAACAGCGACGAACCTGCCGCCGCTGCGATGTGCGATTGTGTTCAGGACTTTGCAGTCGTCAGGTTGGGGCCAGAAAGCTATTGCGTTGATTTTTGTCGTCGGTGCGAAGTTTTTGAGCATGGTGAGGATCTTCCGGGAAGTTTTGTGCGTGTCCCTGCCGTTAAGCTCGAAGCCATCGGTGAGAAAATAGATGACCGAAGGCCCGACGCTCCGGTGGTCGCGAATCTGCATCGCCCTTTCCAGGGCGGGCATGGCGTTAGTGGTTCCAGCGGGCCGGATGGAATCGATAAAGGCACATGCGGCGGATTTGGTTTGGGGTGTTGCTCGAACGAGGGTTCTGCGGCCGAATTCGTAGAGCTTGTCGCCGCCGAAAAAGACGATGTGAAAATACTGGTCGGGTCGCAGGTTTTGGACGGACTGCTTAAGCTCGTTTCGGACGCGGGCGAATATCCCGCACATACTGCCGGAGCAGTCCACGAGATAACAGAGCTTGCGTTCGTCGGTGGTGCTTCCGAAGAACCTGGTGTCGGATGGCGAGATTTCGTCGTCGGCCAAGGCTCGAAACACCGCGGAGGCTGAAGGCCTTGTATGCTCGTGGGGTGCGGGCGATTGGGGTGCGGCGTTTGTGCTCATTGGACCGGGGGCAAGTCTGGTTTGTACAACCGCAGGCAGGGTGGTTTCCGCCGGCTTTTTGATTTTGGGCTTGGGAAGCAGAGGCGAGGGGCGCGTGACTCTGTCAATTCGCGCTATCTTCGCAGTCGGGACGGATTGGGATTTGTCGAGCGTCTCGGAGCGTGAGAATTTGACGATGCCAAAGGCAGTCAGCACCGTGAGGTGCACGACTATCGAAGCGGCCCATGCCCAGAATTTGACGCCAACTCTTTGCAAAGTCCGAGTACTCCTTTGCCTTTTGCCCCAGCTTTCTTAAGTCCGCTTCGTTACAAGCACCGATTCATAGCCCAGGAACGCATAACCTGGGTGTGAATTCAGATTCCAGGCGGTTCTTAAAGCTGCAGCATTCCTTTGCAACAAGATGTGACTCCCTTGTATTTACTCCACTATGACTCGAGACAATTCGGGTGTCAACATGTCGTAGACCTTTATCGCGTCGCCGTTGTGCAGGCGAATGCATCCTCTCGAAGCAGCGGCGCCGATTGTTTTTGGGTCCTTTGTTCCGTGAATACCGAATCCGGTCCGGCCCAGAGCATTTCCTCCGATTCCTTCGAGTGCTATCCATCTTGAGCCGAGGGGATAATCGAGGTCTCCGAGGTGGTATACGTTGCCGGTATCCGGGTCGGTCCAGGGCGGAGAGATGAGCTTACCGCCCTGTTTTACAATCCAAAGGCCGGTGGGCGTGTCCTTGCCGGAGCTTCCGAGTCCGACGGGGAAGCTGCGAACGAAGGTTTGCTGAAGATAGACGTCCATTGTGAAACTGGCCCGGTTAACCTTGGCGTGGAACGGCCCGTCGACAACTTTTATGACCTGTCCGGCCTGAAGAGCTTCAGGTTTGGGCAGATAGTTTATGCGCTGGAGCAGTTCCCATGGCACTTTGTGCCTTTCAGCGATTTGCAAAAGTCTGTCGCCCGGCTGGACCTTATAACTGGCGCAAAGCGGGTCCAAAGCGAACAGGTCCCTGCTGAACAGCCACTTGTCGGCAAGCTTTGAGAGCTGTTCCTTGACAAGCGCGGTCTGCTGAGGGCTCATAGGCAGCTTGAGGGCGTCATTCAGCGTATCGCGGGCCTTTATGATTCTGGCGGGATTTGCGTTCAACAGAGCGTTGGCCTCTTCTATGAGTTCGGCAGCCTTAGCGTAGGCTCGAACAGGAGTGGAGGGGGGCGGCTCTTGTAGTTGTGGTTCGGGTTGGGTCGGGGGCTGCGGGCGGGTTTCAACGGTCGGTTTTTCTTCGACTACGGGTTTTTCGGCGGGAGGCTGCGGTGTCTGTACGCGGCTGTTGGTGGTAAGTACTTCGTGCTGAGGCTCGGAAGGTGCTCGAACAATCAGGACGATTGCCACAATGAGAACGAGCGCGAGCAGCGACGAACCTATGTAAATCCATCTTCGCAGCCGAAGCCTTCGGTAGTACAAAGTATTAGGATAACGGGCCATCCTATTCTCCCTGGAGGTTTTTAAAATACTCTATCTTCTCGTCAGTCACGAGGAAATCGATGGGGACGTCCTGGTCGCTGGTGGGCAGTTCTTCGACGAGCTGTTCTGCGAAGGCAAAACCACATTTTGGGGCTCGCAGGTCCTTGTTGGTAAAGAACCTGTCATAATATGAGCCGCCCCGACCAAGCCGATTGCCTTTAGAATCGAAGGCCAAACCGGGCGCAACCACAAGGTCGATGTCGTCGAATGGTACAGGCGCACCGTTAATCGGGTTTCTCAGGCCTGTGACATCTGTGGAAAAGCCGGTGGTAAGCGAGTTTATCACGACGGGTATAATGTGTCTCTGCTGCCAGGAAATTTTTTGCAAAACGACCGTTTTTCCGAGTTGCCAGGCAGAAAGTATGGCCTCGTGGGTGTCGACCTCGTGCTCAAAGGAGAGAAACATCATAATGACCTTGCGGGATGCATCCTTGAATTGTGGGGTGGAGACCAGATTTCGGCATGCTTTTTTGCTTTTTTCAATCCTTTGCAGGTCGCTCATCTCAAGCAGGCGTTTCTGCATTTTCTGCCTGAACTGCTTCTTGTCCATAAGTCGAATCTCGTATTTCCCAATTTGCCTCAAGTATCAGGCTTATCAAGTTTGGTATTTTTTATCAAGGTCTGCAGCTTTTGTAAATAACGCCTAATATTTTTTTCGTACCCGGAGTGCTTGGGACTGTAATATTTTTTTTGTGCATCAGCGGGTAGATACACCTGAGGCACGAAACCGTCCTTGAAATTGTGTGGGTATTTGTAATCGAGACCGAATGCAGCCTTTTTTGCGGCTGGGTAATGGCTGTCCTTGAGGTGTTTTGGTACGGCAACGGTCGGCTGGGACTTGACGTCCGCCGAGGCCTTCCAGATTGCCGAGGCGGCGGCATTTGATTTGGGTGCGCAGGCGACGTAGATAGCGGCCTGCGCGAGTGCAAGCTGGGCCTCCGGGAGGCCGACAAACTCCGATATCTGAACGGCAGCGGCAGCCAGTACGGTCGCCATAGGGTCTGCGTTGCCGACGTCTTCAGCGGCACAAACGGCGATTCGCCTGGCGATAAAACGTATGTCCTCGCCTCCTGCGAGCATTCGAGCGAGCCAGTAAACGGTGGCGTCGGGGTCCGAGCCTCGCATACTTTTCTGCAGTGCGCTTGCCAGGTCATAGTGTGTATCGCCGGTACCGTCGTAGCTGATTGTCTTTTGCTGAATGGATTCTTTTGCGATTCGCAGGTCGAACACTACTTTGTTGTCTTGCCGGCGTGCCGCCTGTGACAATACACCGATCTCCAAAGCAGTGAGGGCCTTTCGTGCGTCGCCGTCGCTGGTAACGGCGAGAAACTTGAGGGCCTTCGGGTCGGCCTTGATGTCAAGTGTGCCGAGTCCCCGCTCGGGGTCTGCAATGGCCGCATCGAGCAACTGAAGGATTTGCTCGATGGTGAGCGTTTCGAAACGAAAGACGGTGCTGCGAGAAATCAGAGGGGAGTTCAGGGCGAAATAAGGGTTTTCGGTGGTTGCGCCAATAAGTATTATGACGCCCTCTTCAACGTCATTGAGCAGTACGTCCTGCTGGGCACGGTTGAAGCGGTGGAGCTCATCGATAAACAAGACGGTTCTTTTTGCGTTTGCGGCGAGTCTGTCCTTTGCGAGGGCAATTATCTGTCGGATGTCTTTGACGGAGGCGGCGGGTGCGCTTAGATAATGGAAGCTCGCCTTAGTGTAATTGGCAATGACGGCGGCCAGCGAAGTCTTTCCGACGCCGGGGGGGCCATAGAATATTAGGCTGCTGAGCCTGTCGGCCTCGAGCATTCTCCTGAGCAGCTTGTCGGTGCCTGCAAAATGGTCCTGTCCGACGAATTCGTCGAGGTTTCGGGGTCTCATGCGCACGGCCAAGGGAGCGGCCGCGGTAATATTACCCCGTTCCAAATCGTTGAAAAGCATTTTATCGCCCTTTTCCTCGTACATTACAAAATATTATACGTGCGAGACAGGCAGCTGTCGAAAGCCATTTTGCATTGGGCAGCGTGCGGTTTACTGTTTCACAGATAAGACGTCAGCTCTAACTCATCTGGGCTCACGCAATCACGGCAGCAGTAATGGCACAAGCGGGGCATTACGCCTGTGCTTTTGGTGCAACCGGCGAGCGTGGCCCGGAGGAACGGAACTGGTGAGTGTTCTTTTTTATCGGGCAATTTTTCGCGAGACGGATTCCGGGAGTTTTTTGCGGGCGGGCTTTGATGTGCGCCCGGTTTTTTGTTTGTCCAACCGAACGTCCGAAAAAAGCTTTTTTCTGTGGTGATGATTGGTCGAGCAAGGCATACAGTGGTTGTTGAAGAGCGTATGAAGCTTTCTATAAGGATTATTTTGGCAAGATAGCCTGGAGCGGTTATGCGAAAAAAACTGAAAATTCTTTTTTTTTCATTTGATTTCAGGTGGGGTGCCGATAAACTTTCTGGATAATCGGCAGGGTGGTGGGCTAATACGGTATCTAAATCTGAATATTTGGACAAGAGCAGTTAGTGTAAAGGAGCCAGTCATGAGAAAAGGAATCTTATTAGCGGCGGTGGTATTATTGAGCGCGTCGGGTCTTTTGCAAGCCCAGGATAAGTTAGGTGTTACGCTCGACATGACCTTTGCGAGCAAGTACATCTGGTATGGTTTTGATCTGATGGACAACAGGGCGGTGTTCCAGCCGGGGATCGACGTTGACCTTTATGGTTCGGGCTTTGGTTTCAGTTTCCTGACGGTCCAGCCGGGATCGAGCGGCTCGCGGGAAAACAGCACGGTCAACGCGGAAGAATGGGATTACGGGCTAAACTACAGCAACAGCTTTTTCGACGGTGCGCCTTTCAAGACGGACTACTCATTAAATTACATCTATTATAATTTTCCGGACAACCCTCAAAACGCCCGTGACAGGCAGGAGTTCAATGCGATTTTCTCATGGCCTGATATTTGCCCGATGGGTATCGTTCCTCATTACGCGCTTGTGAGGCTTTGGCCTTCTAAAGGCGGTGGTCCGTCCCACGATCTGGGTGGTTTTATTCATGTTTTCGGTTTTGGTTACGACTTCAACGTACCGGGGATGACGGATCAGGTCATGAACTTCACGTGGGACATTGTTTACAACGACGGTGCAGGCGCGGGTGACGGTTCCGTGGACCACGACTGGTCGCACACGCTGTTCGGACTTTCCACGTCGGTGGATTTAGGGCCCGGGACGTTTACCCCCGGGGTGTACTTCCAGAAATCGTTCGAGGATTCGGTGAACACGGAGGATGAATTCTGGACGACATTGTCGTACGCGATATGCTTCTAAGCAAATAATTTGATGTTCCGAGAGACAATGACAGGCCGGTTCGTAAGGAGCCGGCCTTTTTTTTTGGCCAAGAAGCTCAAAGCACTCTGTGCCGCACAAATTCGGCTGTTTGAACAAGCGCAGCAACGGCGTCATTTTTTTCCATTGTGCCCAATGCCTCGATCGCCTTTTCGACAAAGGTGTCGGCACGATCACGTGCGTATCGAAGACTTCCGTGAGAGTTGAGTATTTCAACCATCCGGGTATGTTCGTCCTTGTTGTGTGTAGCGGCGTTCAAGGTCTTAATGGTGGCCGCCCTGCGGTTTGGCCCGACTGCTTGCAGCAAGTGTATTATGCTGAGGGTGACCTCGTTTTTGTTAGCGTCAGAGCGGAGCGTTTTGCCTGTTTTTGTTTCATCGCCGATTATGTCGAGCAGGTCGTCGACGATCTGAAACGCAACGCCAATATCACGTCCAAAAGAGGCCAAGGCCCGGATTTGTGCTTCTTTAGCCCCGGCAAGGATCGCTCCGAGGCGGGAGGAGTCAGCGAAGAGGGAGGCACTTTTTTCGGTGATTATGTGGATGTATTGCGATTCGCTCAACTTCCAGTTCCGCCTCTGAATGATCTGGATTAGTTCGCCTCGACAGATTCTGTGGGTGGTTTGAGCAATAATACCCGCCGCTTCGGGCTGTAACTTCGTACACATTTGGAAAACCGTGCTGAGAAGAAAATCGCCGAGCAGGATTGCGAACTCATTGCCCCATAAGCTGTTTGCAGTCGGCAGCCTGCGGCGCTGGCGTCCTTCGTCTATGACGTCATCGTGGAGCAGGGTGGCGTTGTGAATCATCTCAACGATTGCAGCGGCACGTATCAGTTTATTGTGGGCGGCCGGGTGCGTTTTCCGGTGTGAGTCGCAAGAAGGGCGACACGCGTGATACGACAATAAGACCAGAGCGGGGCGAATCATCTTGCCGCCACGGAGCTGTCTGCGCAGATGTAATATTGCTTCGGTCATAGCGGGAGTGTTCGCCGCAGCTTCTTTGCAGGCCGACAATCCATGTTTGGAGAGATGTTCATCCACCATATCTGCAACCTTTTTCAGACCATCTTCTATCAGTCTGAAGGCGGGAATTCTGCTGTGGGGCAGACTGCCGGATGTGCGTACTTTTGCGGGTAATTGCATGTTGCTTAGCGTTATAGACCGGTGATGCGCCTGCTTTTACGAGGCGCTTGGTCGCAAGCTATTTCTCCTTTCCGTGGGCATACTCGAAGAACTTTTTGCTGAGCAGCTTTGTGACGGGCCCCGGCATTCCGCCGCCGATGGTTCTGCCGTCAATTTCGACGATTCCAATGACTTCGGCAGCGGTGCCTGTAAGGAAAAACTCGTCAGCAACGTAGAGGTCGAATCTTGTCAGGTTGTTCTCGACCACGTCTATATTCTGCTGAGTGGCGAGGTTGATAACGACGTTTCGTGTTATGCCTTCAAGGGCGCCGGCCTGAATGGGTGGCGTGTAAACGACACCGTTTTTTACGATAAAAACATTATCGCCGGTAGCCTCTGCGACGAAGCCTTCGTGGTTATACATAATCGCTTCGGGCACATCGTTGTCGAGGGCCTCAATCTTGGCAAGGATGTTGTTTAGATAGTTGAGGCTTTTGACCTGAGGGGGCACCGTCAGAGGATGGTTGCGAACGGTGGTCGCACTGACCACCTTCATGCCCTTTTGGTAAAGCTCTTCGGGATAGAGCTGGATACTGTCGGCAATGATGAACAGTTGAGGATTTTCGCAGATGAAGGGGTTTAGCCCGAGGGTTCCGACGCCTCGTGTAACGACCAGGCGAATATAGCCGTCGGAGAAGGCATTGGCGGTGACGGTCTTCCAGACGGCTGCGGTAAGTTCCTCTCTGGTCATGGGTATTTTGAGGCGTATAACTCGTGCGGATTCGTAGAGCCTCCTTATGTGAGCTTCGAGTTCAAAAACGCGTCCGCTGTAGACCCTGATTCCCTCAAATACTCCGTCGCCATAGAGCAGACCGTGGTCAAAGACGGAGATTTTCGCATCGGCGTGGTCAACAAGCATGTCGTTAAGCCAAATCTTCAATCCCATAACTCAGTGTCTCGTCTACTTTATATCATACTTGGTTTGGGTTCTTACGTTATTTTTCCATCAGCGAGTGTTATTATTCGCCTGGCCCTTGCGGCAATTCTTTCGTCGTGTGTTACCATAACAATCGTCTGTCCGGCCGCGTTCAAGGTTTCGAGAACCTTTAGTATACCATTTCCGGTGGCGGAGTCAAGGTTTCCGGTGGGTTCATCGGCCAGGAGCATTTTGGGCTGATTCATGAGCGCCCTTCCTATGGCCACTCTCTGTCTCTCGCCGCCTGAGAGCTGATAAGGCTTATGAGCAGCCCTTTCTCCCAATCCGAGTCTGTCCAGCAGTTCTGCGGCGAGTTTTTTCGAATGCTTTCGTCCCGCAAGCCATGCTATGACGCCTCTACCGGCCATGGCCGGCAGCAGGACGTTCTCCAGCACATTTAATTCGTCCAACAAATGATAGAACTGAAAAATAAAACCGACGGTTCTGTTTCGGAATGCGTTCAATTCTCTGATATTGAACAGGTTCAGATCGCGTCCTTCGAAGCTTACGGCGCCGGTGTCGGGAGTGTCCAGGGCGCCGAGAATGTGCAAAAGGGTGCTCTTGCCGCTTCCGGAGGCGCCGACAATTGCGACAAAATCGCCTTTTTTTACGGCCAGATTCACACCCTTGAGCACTTCGACTTTCGTAGTGCCCATTCGGTAGGACTTATAAATGTCTTCGGTTTTTAATATCAGATTGTCACTGCTCATAGCTGGTTCACCTGCAAGGTTTTTGCGGGCGGAAGTTTTGCGGCCCGCCAGCTCGGGAATAATCCGCCCAACAAACAGGCGGCAATTGCCGCAAGCATTATCACGGCCAGAACCTTTAAGTCAATAGCGTTCGGAATATCTCCGATGGCGTAAAGACTCCTGTCCCATAATTGAAAGTCAAATTTGTGGAAGAGCCAATCTTCGATCCGGTTGATTTTTCTGAGGAACAACCAGCCGAAAAACATTCCTGCGCCTGCGCCGAAGAATCCGACGAGAAAAGCAAAGCCGAGGAACAACTTTATGACGTTTGGATTGGAGACGCCCACGCTTTTTAGTATTCCGATGTCCTTGCTTTTATGGGTGACAATCATGTAGAAAACGACGAAGACGATGAAAACGGTTATGAGTGCGATCATCGCAAAAACAACCATCATCATTACCTGCTCTTTTTCCATGGCTGCAATTGTCTCGCGTCTGTATCCTTTCCAGCTTTCCACGGTGACATTGTCCAGGAGGCCGGCCAGCGGGGAATCCTTTTTGCTTTTGATAAAGCGCTGCCAGAGCGAGTCAACTTTTCTGCAACCGCGGTCAAGCTTCACATCTTGCGCAAATTTTATATAAATTGCGCTTGTTCTTTTTTGCTCACCACCCATTCCGCAGAGCTGCTGTGCATCTTCGAAGGGCAGATATGCGAAGGCGCCGTCGACCTTCGCCAGTCCGGTGAGCGAATCGTCGCTGAAATAGAAGGTTTTGGTGTTTACCAGTCCGAGGCCGGCCCTTGCGAGGGCGCCTTTTGCCGTGAGGGGGAAGCAGTTGACCACAAAGGAAAATCGCGGCGTATCAACGCGCTGCCTGAAACTGTCGAAATCTTCGCGTGGTACGAACAGGTTGAGGCCCAAGACGGCGCCGGGAAGATCGGCGTCGTAAATCGGCTCGAATGCTTTGGAGCAGTCGGCTCTGTGGTAGTGAAGGCTCTCAGCAAAGCCGGTGGTGGTGCAGTGCCTTTTCGCATCGATTCCCATAATCTCGACGTTTTCATTGTAATCAGAGCGTTCAAAGGTCAAAAGCGCGTAGCTTTTTATCACAGGCGATACAGCGTCTACAAAATCCTGGTCCTGGAGAATGCTCATGAATTCTTCGTAATGTGGGAAACCAACGAGCGAGTCGGTGCTGATGACGCAGTCGCCGACCCACTGGTGGTTTTTTATTTTGAAGTCTCTCAGCAGGCCGGTCATCACGGTCATCACGACGAGAACGGTGAACGCACACAGCGCAACGGCCAGGACCGCAAGATAGGCTATGCGGCGTTTCAGCAGATACCTCGATGCGAGTATGAACTTGTACATATATTTTGACTATTCATAGCGAAGGATATTTACGGGCTTTGTAGTTGCCGCAACGATTGCGGGCACGAGCGCGCCAACGGTAGCGGCGAATATCGCAACAGCGGCGACCCATACCGCAGCGTTCCAGTCAACCTGATTTGGAATCTTTTCGAAGGCGTAGACGCTGCTTTTCCAGAGCTTAAGTCCGAAGAGTATTCTGACCCATTCTTCGATGGTGTTTACATTAGTGGTAACAATATATCCGAGGATTGTTCCGAGCGCAGAGCCTATCAGGCCGACGCAGGCGCCGAATCCGAGAAAGATAGAAGCGACCGAAGCACTGCCGGCGCCGCAGCTTTTTATGACCGCAACATCCTTCCGGCGTGTTTCGACTATCATATAGAATATGCAGAATATCAGCAGGACGACGGCTGAGGATACAACGCCGAATATAATGATGAGCACCTTCATCTGCTTTTGTAGTTCCGCAACGAACTCCTGCTGCATCTGCCTGGAGGTTTTCAGGATTACGTTGGATGCGGCGTACGAGGGGAGCTTTTGCGAGCGTGCGAATTCTTCCCATGCGCCTTTTACAGGGTCAATCATCTCTGCCTGGTCTGCGCCGTCTGTGAGTCTGATCTGAAAGACCTCGTGGGGTCCGAGGCGTCCGGGCTGGTGTGATCCTATCAACTCTCTGACCTGCTCGATGGGCAGGAAGACGTCCATGGTGTCGCGCAGGTACATACCCGTGAAAACGATATCGGCGATAGTGAACCTGAGTGTTTTGCGTTTGAAGCGCCTCTCAAGGCTTGAATCCTGACTTTCGGTTTCGACGACGGCGCCGGTAGTGAGCACAACCTGCCTGCCAATCCAATCGGCTTTCAACTGCTCGAAGTGATACTCGTCGGTTTGTTCATCGGGTTTGGCCAGGACGCCGACGGCGACAAAACCACCTTTGCGGTCGGGTAGCCGGTCCACGGCAAAGCTCGGCGGATGGGGTGAATTCTTTTGATTCAGCAGGGAGTCTTTGAAACCGGTGGCGCGGTGGTAAGTCTGGGGGTCGATTCCGAGGACCCTGACTCCGCGGACATTTCCCGGTCCCAGGTGCAGCAGCCCGTAAGTATCGAGCACGGCCGCGGCTGCTTCGACCTGCGGGAGGGCCTCGAGACGTTCGATAAGTTTTTCAGAGCTGTCGATCTGGACCCAGGGGTTCAGGTAGACGTCGCCGAACGCTTCGCGGCCTGTCTGCTCGATGGCCTGGATGAAGCCGTCGAATAAACTGGCGACTACAATAAGAAGCGCCGCGGAAAGAGCGACCGCTGTGATGCTCAAGAGTACGATCTTCCTCTTTCGCAGGTATCTGAGCCAGAGAAATAATTTCAGCATTTCAGGGCCTCAAGGGCGGCTGCGGTCCGCACAATTACGTCGACATATCTTACTGCCAAGCGTCGAACAAGTTCAATCCGATTTCGAGGCGTCAGTCACAGGCTTCAAGAGTGGGAAAAGGACGACATCGCGAATAGTGGCGGCGCCGGTGAGGACCATTATGAGTCTGTCAATTCCGATACCGAGGCCTCCGGCGGGCGGCATACCGTATTTGAGCGCGTTTATGAAGTCGAGGTCCATTTTTGCCATTGTCTGATCCTGGCCTCGCAACTGTATCCGGAAATTTTCTTCCTGGACAGCGGGGTCGTTAAGCTCCGTGTAGGCGTTTGCCAATTCCATTTTGGCAATAAACAGCTCAAAGCGCTCGGCCCATTGGTTGCTGTCTTTCCTGCGTTTTGTAAGCGGGCACAGCGGCGCGGGGTAATCAATCACAAAAGTGGGGTCGATGAGATGGTCCTCAACGGTGGCCTCAAAGAGTTCGTTTACAACGACCACGTCGTCCATTTCGGCCTGATTGATTTCGAGCAGTTCGGCCTTTTTTCTGATTGCTTTTATGTCATCAATATTGCAGCCGCTGTACTCTTTCAGCAGTTCGGCGTATGTGGCGCGCCGCCAGGGGCCGGCGAAGTCAACGGTCATATCGTCGAATGTAACCTGTGTGCTTTCACAAAACTTCTCGACCAGCCGGGAGATGAGCTGCTCGGTCAGCTCCATCATCACGTTGTAGTCGGCGTATGCCTGGTACAATTCGAGCATGGTGAATTCCGGGTTGTGCTGCCTGCTGAGGCCTTCGTTTCGGAAATTTCTGTTTATCTCGAAGACCCTCTCCATTCCACCGACCAGGAGGCGCTTAAGGAAAAGCTCGGGCGCTATGCGCAGGAACAAGTCCATATCCAGGGAGTTGTGATGTGTGATGAACGGTTTTGCGGCTGCGCCTCCGGCGATGGTCTGCATCATTGGTGTCTCCACTTCGAGAAAGCCCCTGTCCCTGAGAAATTTGCGAACGGCGGAAATAATATCGCTTCGCATTTTGAATCGCTGCATAACCTCGGGATTTGCCCAGAGGTCGACGTATCTCTGGCGGTAGCGCAGGTCTACGTCGGTGAGGCCGTGAAACTTTTCGGGCGGCGGGAGGAGTGACTTGCTGAGCAGCGTAAGGCTGTCGGCCCAAATCGTGATCTCACCGGTTCTGGTCTTTCCCAACCGACCGGAAGCACCTATGATATCTCCAAGCTCGAGCAATCCGGCGAGCGGCCATTGGCGGGGGAGCAGCTTTTTGCTCAGGCCGACTTGGATTGTTCCCGTCCAGTCGCGCAGCGTAATGAAGATGAGCCTTCCGATGTCCCTGAGCAGTACGATTCTGCCGGCACATGCGGCGCGCTGGGTCTGGTCGTCATCTTTGAACCTTGCCTTGATGTCTTCGGCGTTCTGAGCGTCATCGTATCTTTCGCCATAAGGGTCAGCGACGAAATCCAGTCGCCTTATGCGAGACAACTTTTCCAGCCTTTGCTGCTCGAATTTACTTTTTTCTTCCCGCTTGGCCATTCAATTAAAGGCTAACTGTCAAGAGCTGAAAACCGTTCTTTTTTTTCTTTGCTTCAAGTTTCTCGCTTTGTTCGATCAGCTTTGTTTTAACAGCGAGGATGCCGACAGCCAATTGCGGGTCGGCGTTGATGGTTTCGGCGGCGGTTCGTTTTTTTAGCGGTTCGCTGACGTCCAAGTGACCGGCTTTAACAAGCACGTCGTTGTCTTTCTGTGCTTCCAGTCTTTTTTTGACTTCGTCGCTTCTCAGTTTTATTTCGATATCAGGCGCGACGCCCCAGTCTTCTCTACCAAGTTTTTCCATCACATCGCGGCTTTCGACCCTCTGGCCAGACGGTAAGATATAGTATGCCATGGTGTATTTCAATTGGGCTTCTCCACCCAGATAGGGAATTATTCCCTGCACACTGCCCTTTCCGTGGGTTCTTTCGCCAACGAGGATCGCTCTTTTGTGGACTTTGTCTGCGAGGGCCCCGGCGACAATCTCCGAGGCGCTTGCGGAAACGGAATTTACGAGTATGACAAGAGGATAGTCAGGGTGCGTTCGCGTGTTATGTGCGACGGCATTTGTTCCGAAGCCGTATCGCGGTCTTGTTCTGACGATCCAGCCGGCTTTGATGAACTTGTCGGTGATGTTGACAGCACTGTCAAGCAGGCCTCCGGTGTTTGACCGCAGATCAAGAATCAGCGCCCTCATCCCCTGTTTTTCGAGGTTTTTCAGCACGATTTCAAGGTCAGAAGGTGTTTTCTCGGAGAAGCTGGTGATCCGGACATATCCGATTTTCTCGTCGTCGTCAATCATGTACAGCCATCTGCCCAGCCGGGTGCGCTGCCATCCGCGAATCGTGGGTACAACTATCCTTGCCCTTGTAATTGTGATATCGCGAGTTTGTTCTTCCCCCGGTCGTTTTATGGTGAGCTTGACGTCGGTACCGGCGGGGCCGGTAATGTTTTTTACCGCGCAGGTGAGCGTCATATCCTTTGTAGGCACGCCGTCGACCTTTTCAATTACGTCCTCCGCATCGAGACCAGAGTTGTACGCGGGAGTATCCGGCAGGAGGCTGGCGACAGTCAAGAGTCCCTTATTCTTTGAAATCTCTATACCGACACCTGTGAACTCACTGGTCATTATTTTCTCGAAATCCTGTACCTGTCTGGGCCAGACCATAACCGTATAGGGGTCGAGCGAGGCGAGAGATGCTTCGGCAAACTGGGCTATAAGCACGGGTTTTGGAAGCTTTGCGGTTTTTTTGTTGAGCTTGAGAACCTTTTCGAGAATCCTTATAAACCTGTCCCTGCTGACACCTGAGAACGACTGGTCGGTCTGGCTCTGGAGGTCCGAAAGCGCGGTGACCCATGCGGCAAGCTTTTGACTGTCGGGCTTTGTAAAAGACGATTCGGAATCATCGCCGGTGTAAACCATGCTTTCCTGAATCTTCGCGAAAGATTTATCGACTACCTCGGCGAGCAGTCTGCATCGCGTTATTGCCTTTGCGGCCATCTGTCGATAATCGATAGTCCCGACGTACTTTGAGTCGAGGTCTTTAATCGCCTTGACAAAGAGCTCTTCGTCGACGCCCTTGTATCGCTCCTGGCGTGTTTCACAGGGACTGTCCTGGAAAGACGCCACTATGCCGGCCTTGTCTATAAGCTGTTCGGTGTAATCTGAATATGCCTGATTGTCCTCTTCGATGACCTGAAGCCAACTGTAACAGGTTACGTATGCTTCAAGCCATTCGCCCTTTTCCTCGAATTCAGCGGCTTTATCCATGGCTTCCTGGAAAACCTGTTTGACAAGGGGTTCCGCGAGCAGTTCGGCTTTCTGGGTGTCGTCTGCAAACTCTTCGACGCGTGCAATTACGGAAAGCCTGGAAGTAATCCTGCTGACATCATTCGCATCATCGACGTTATTCGGATCGGCGACAACGTCCTGGTTGCTATCGATTCCGGTCCGCAGTTTTTCCAGTTCGTCGAGTCTTTCCCGGTATGCGGCCTGGCGGGAAGATTGCCGCTGTTTGGTTATGGATCGATATTCTTCGACAATTGCGGCCAAACGGTCAAAACTGGAATCCGGTTGAAATTTGATACTTTTTATGAACTCATCGGCGGCATCGAATTTCCCCTGGTATATTAGGGCACAGGCCTTTTGAACGGCGGTTTCGGGTTCGTCAACTTCGGCGACAACACTGCCGGAGCAGCGGACGGCGGTGTTTTCAGGAGTTCTGGGCTCCGGGGATTGAACGGCAGACAGAGGAGTCCGGGCCATGGCCGCGGGGCTCGGAAGTTGGCTGGCTCGCGAGGACAAAGGCTGGGCTGAAGCAAATTCTGCATAACCGCAGCCGGTCGAAACCAGTATCGTTATGATGAGGCAGCTTACGACTGCGAGAAATGCATTCACAGGCTCGCAGGGTGCGATTCTTGATTTTCTTTCAAGCAAAGATTTTACCCTCGATTCAACGGTTAGTCTTTTTCTATTTGCTGTACATTATAATCGGCTGTTCGATTACATACATTCAGCGGCTTTTCCCGCACAGCCCAGGACATGGACCTTGTGCTTTACCATTTGTTTAATGGCCTCCCTGCCCGGTCCCAGGTACTTACGCGGGTCGAACTCGCGAGGTTCTTCGCTAAGAACCTGTCTTATCTTTGCGGTGAGCGCCATTCTGAGGTCTGTGTCGATGTTTACCTTGCAGACGGCCATTTTTACGGCCTGGGCGATGGCGGATTCGGGAACGCCCATAGCGTCGGGCATGTCTCCGCCGTATTTGTTTATCAGGTCTTTGAATTCCTTCAGGACGCTGCTGGAACCGTGCATAACAAGCGGAAAACCTGGGATTTTCTGCTGGATATTCTCAATGACGTCGAAAGCAAGCTTCGGCTCTGTCTTGAACTTGTAAGCGCCGTGGCTGGTCCCGCAGGCGACGGCGAGAGAGTCGCAGCCCGTTTTTTCGACGAATTCGACGGCCTGGTCGGGATCGGTGAGATGCCTGGTTATATCTTCGGCAGTAACGCCGACGACATCCTCCTCGATGCCTCCAAGCTGGCCGAGTTCGGCCTCAACGACAACGTTGTTGGCGTGTGCATATTCAACGACGCGTCTGGTGGTTCGAACGTTATCGTCGAAAGGCCTGCTCGATGCGTCGATCATGACGGAGGTAAAGCCCTCGTCGATGCACTGCTTGCAGACCTCGAACGTATCGCCATGGTCGAGATGCATGGCGATGGGAATATCGGGATTCTCTTTGACGGCGACGTCGATGATCGCCTTCAAATACGGCATGCCTGCATAGGCGCGTGCTCCTCTTGAGATCTGGAGAATAAGCGGCGCTTGCTCCTCGGTTGCGGCACTTACGATTCCCTGTGTTATCTCGATGTTATTTACGTTGAATCCGCCAATTGCATATCGGCCCTTAAGGGCCATCTCGAACATTCTTTTTGTATCAACCAAAGACATTTCGCTCTCCTTCCAATCCGAACATTCAACATATAGGGTTTCTGATTTTCAGGTTTTTCAATAAGCCGGCGCGCCTCCGAGCCCGATATATCTTCGCTCTCCGATAGCCAACTCCGGCACGCCTTCGGGCCATATGCTCACGGAAACCGATTGTCTCTTCAGCGTTTCGTCGGCGCTGAACGTCAGGCCGCAGTTGACCCTGTGATATCGTCTTACGAGGGTTACGTCGGTTCTGACGTTTGCCCCGTAGTCAAAATCATACTGTTGAGCGAACACAATGGAATATCGCGGGTCCAGGACGTAATTGGCTGCGAAAGTGAATGCATTTGAGCCCTGCTCGTCGAGGATATTAACCCTCCTGAGATACCTGTTACCTATGTAATAGCTCAAGTTGGGCCATCTCAGATGCATAAAACCGATGTTGTACTGCTGTACCACGTCGCTTTGCATATCGTAGTTTATGTCACTCAATATCGCGGAGGTATCACTCAGTCGCCAGACATAGTCGGCGCTGGCGTAGTTACGTCTGGGACCCCACCTCTCGAACCTGTGCAGGCTGTTTATGAGGTCGCCCTGGAATATCTGTGGTGCGGAAAAGACGCGCAGCGGTATTAGAGGGCGGTTCCAGAGAAACCTGTCGGCGCCGGACTGGCCGGCGCTCTCGGAATTATTTACCAATACGACATCGGTGTCGAGCCGCATCCAGTCGACCGTTCGCTGTTTGTCGCCGACACCTCGTTTTGTCTGGAGCCGCTGGGAAACGCCGACATCCAACGTGTCTCTCTGCTCGACAACTGAGTCGCTTTCCTGATAGAGGACGCCCACAAAATGCGGCTGAATAATGTGTCGCAGCTTGTTCAAATCCCAGAGTCGCGACCTGACGTTGGGGTAGACCTTCCAGTAAGCCCTTGGGGTGAGACGAAGGCCGACTTCTCCGATAAAAACGCTGCGCTCGCCGAAATGTCCGGTATTGCTTCCGTCAACGAGTGAGCGGGTGAAACCGCTGCGGTCGTCGTATCCGTAAGAGCCGGCGATGAAAGGGACGACCTTGAGAGGTGCGATCTGGAAAGGCATGTCCAGCTCGGTGCGGTGCTGGGCAAAGGTAAACCAGTTCTGATCGATTTCTATGGTGTGGTCGTCGCCGATTCTCTGTCGCAGGCGTCCGACGTTGGTGTCGCTGTAGAGGGTGAATCTGTCGTCAAAAAGCGACTGGCCGGTCAGGTGATACTCAGCTTGCGGGAGCTGCTCGAGCACGTCTTGAAAATCGTTTATCCGCATTTTGCCCAGTAGAGAAAGGCCCCAGTTGTCCTTTATGCGTTTTAGATGCAGATATGTTTCCCGTCTGCCCATGTTGAATTCTCTTCGATAAAAGGCCTCGACGAAGTTTTCGTCGGAGGCCCATCCGAGTTCGGTGGTGAGCTGCCAGTCGGAGGGCAGGAACTGTCTGTGGAGCCAGTGCAGGCGGCCTCTGATGTCCTTGTCGGGGTCGATGTTTCTGCGGATGCGGTTTCTGCCGAGATCGTCCTCGCCTTTGTCGCCAATGACGTATCCCAGGAACCTTCCGAAATGTTTCTCGCGGCTGTACTTAATATCGACACCGTTTCCGATTCCGCGTTCGCTGTAATAGTCAAACGCATAAGTGCTTTCGGTACCCTCCGGTTCTTTCAATCCAAGCAGCCTTGCGAGGTACCATCGGGTCTCAAGGGTTGCGCCCCAGTCGCTGTCATAGCCGGCGTGGATACTTTTCAGGGGGACATCTGGCCTTTGGAGGTTGCTTCTCATAAACGGCCAGTAGAAAATGGTGGTTTCACCGAGTTTCAAACGAATGTCTCTCAATTCGGCGTCATAACTGTCGTTGGAGATTTTTCCCTCGAGACCATCAAGGTCGGTGGTATCGGTGACTATTACGCTGGAAGCGGTGAGGGCGATCTGTGGTTTGTAGAACTCACTGCTGGTGAGCGTAACGTTTTCGGCAGCAAATTTATACTTTGCAATCTGCCTGAGCTTTGCGGCCCTGACATAGATGGGAATGCCGCGTTCGGGGTCGAAAGTACTCATGAC
>Ga0180438_10003534_pt1 | contig 23554 bp, 21 predicted proteins | sample SS_ome_12_FD_132455 | JGI IMG/M metagenome (GOLD analysis project Ga0180438, IMG submission 132455) | Hypersaline lake sediment archaeal communities from the Salton Sea, California, USA - SS_3_D_2 metaG | ecosystem: Environmental > Aquatic > Non-marine Saline and Alkaline > Hypersaline >...
CAGCAGATGACCACCGCACCCGCGGAAAACACCGCACAGCCTGAAAGCCAGCCTGAAAACAACCAACCCAAAGAAACCACCAACACAACCGAACAAACCTGTTTTGAAGAAAACATATAACAGTTGTTATATGGCAAAGAAGGATAAACAATGGAATTGATAACAAATATTGTGTTTACTGTCGTGGCGGTTTTACTGGTAGTAAAGTTCTTGGTTTGGACATGGACCTCGCATATTGACCTCAAAGCCACATTTCGTAAGTTTGTAAACCAGCAACCGAAGATCACGGACACGGTGATTACCCGAGATTTGAATAAGCTGTATCAGAATGGTGTAACTGTTGCCGATGTTACTGGCCCACGCAGGCCAATCCGACCGCAATGGCACTCCGGATGACGACGGATATACAAATCTGGAAGAATATCTCAACGAAATTGCAACATAATGTATAATTATTAAGGATAATCTAAAAAGCTAAACACCATTGTCGTTGGGCACCAGTCGTTGCGGGTTCTCGAGCAGGCCCACTACGCAGGCAAGAAAACCAGCCGCATAATCATAGGTAACTATCCGGGCGTCCGCTGCAACTGTCAAACTCACCTTTCTCCTCTCGAAAAAACGATTGCCGCTGAAAACCGCTTCTCTGTAAGGATTACCAACCGCCAATATAGAAGTGGCACGAGGCGGTACTATTGCAATGAACGAATCCACTGCGTAAACGCCAAGATTACTGAGAGCTATCGTCTCGCCATCCAAATCCGCGAGAGACAATCTATTGCTGCGAGCCTTTGCTGTCAGCTCCTGCTCGAAAACAGCAATCTCACGAAGCCGTTTGTCCTCAACATCTTTTATCACCGGAACCACAAGCCCATGTGGCGCATTGACCGCAAAACCTACATTAACCGAATCGGCAATCCTGATGACATCACCTTGAAGCCGACCAACCATCAATGCAAATCGAGCCGCTGCTCTGCCCATGGCCTCGATGTAAAAGGCGTTGGTGGTTATTTTTACCCCGTAGGCCCTTTTTAATGAGTGACGCATCGACATAAGCTCCGTTACGTCAGCAAGGGCTTCGATATAAAAACATGGCTTCGTACGCTTCGACAAAAGCATCCGCTGAGCTGTCAGACTCTGGATACGACTCGCAGAAACCTCCCTTTCAAAATGTGTGTGAGAAATACCCTCAGACATTTTATACCTCTCTCCCCGCTTACTTCATCTTCAAAGGCAGGCCTTTTTCGCGGGCCTCCGCTAAAAAAAGATTCAGCTCACGGAACAGTTGTTGCATCTGCTCGGCATCTTCTATCAGCTCCTCGTACAGCTTGGCATCATTTAGAAGACGTGACGCCGTCCCGCTGCCGTTATTTATCTTCGCAAGTATCAGGCCGAACTCCCTCGCCGTTCGATTTAATTGACCGCTTGCTTCCGCTATCGAAGCCGCCGTCTTATCAACCTTGACATCTGCATTCTTTATCGCCTCTGTTGCTGCAGCGGAAAAACTCTCGATTTCTTTGAGTGTCTTATCTGCCTGCCGCGTTGCACTGGCAAGGTTACTCAGAGCGCTCTTGAAATTGTCCTGATTGGCCTTGTCGCCGACAACGGCATTTGCGTTCTGGATAAACTTCGTTATCCTTTCGATAAGCTGGTCAACCTTTTCCTGTGTCTCCGCCGGAAAAAATTCACTCGCCGAAGAAGTCGAACCCTGAACCAGAGTCCCGTTCTCCAAAAACCCTTCCACTGCCGCGACGTGGTCCACAAACAGCTCGATATAACTGCTGCCAAGACCGCGCTGCATAAGCTTCACCTCAACGTTATCCGGTATATTGGGATACCTATTGTCTATGGCTAATATCACCTGTGTCTGATGGTAAACCTGACCTGTACTTAAATCCTCGAGCCTTTCAGGCGGGATAACGTCAATAACCCTCCCTATCCGATAACCACAGAACCGCACTGGAGTATCTTTCTGCACACCAGGCGCACTCGGAAAGCGAACCGCCACCTGGAATGAGTTTAACTTACTCAATCTAACCGGCAGGTCGCCAAAACTAACCACCATCCAGACGAATGCCGCTAACCCTGTTATTACAAAAATCCCGACGGTGATATTACGTCTTCTCTGCCATGACTCATAATCACTCATTCTATACGCCTTTCAGATTTCAACGCCTGACAACACCGTTATTCAAACAACACACTCAGCCGAAATCATCAGCCGAGCCCGGACTCCCCGCAGCCGCGCTCTATAAAAATCTCCCTGATGTCTCTAAGCGAATAACCGCTCTCGTTCATCCTCTTTATCAGCTTTATCCGCTCCACCGCCTTATTATCGAACATCCGTCTGCCGGACTCCGTACTCTCGGTCGGAACAAGCAATCCAATCATCAGGTAATATTGCAAAGATTGCCTGGAAATACCAGCTTTTTCTGCCGCTTCACCTATCTGCATCAATTTACGTCTCTCACTCACTATAGCAGGCTTTCAAATACTTTTCCCTTGCTCTATGCCTCGCTTAACCATTGCCTTATCGAGGAGTTTCAGCAGCGACTCCGAAACCACGTGAAAATTCAGCTTCTTGACAAAATCACTATCCCGCCTCTCTCTCAACTCCCGAACGGCAAAAGGAGATATCATAATCACATAATCAAAACCGCCAGGAATCCTGTCCTGGTTCTGGCGAAACGCCTCTCGCAAAACTCGCTTCAGCCGGTTTCGAAAAACCGCCTTCCCGCAGGATTTACCAACGGAAACACCCAGCCGACAATACCTGAAATTGTTCTCAGCTACACAGACCGACAGCAAATCGTCGCTGACTCGAACTCCACCTGCTATCACAGCTTTGAATTGCCTGTTGCCTCGAAGCCGCTTCTGCCTCGACAGAGTCAAACGCTTCAATCTGACACCTTTTTATCAAAATCCACCAGAACCATTCTGATTATAAAACCGCTCCTGGTACAGCACCATCCGCTGAAAACTCAATGCAGAATCTCCGCTTTACGCTGCCTGGAAAGAACCTCCGCACTAAGCTTACGCCATACAGCTCGCTTATTGAGTCCACCTATAAGCCTGTTGCCGTGCTGCACGTCAACAACCGGCATATATTCGGTATCCTTGCGTCTCATCTGTTCAAGGGCCTCGGATAAAGCCGTCTCAGAACTAAAACCACCCGTTACTGCTTCAATAACGTCAAGTGCTACCAGCCAGTCATTCAGCTCCTGAACATTGAAAGTTTTGCGAATCCCGTCTAATGTGATAATCCCGATCAGCTTGTCACCATTGTCAACCACGGGGTAGTGAGAATCATCCGTGTCGCTTACTATATTTATTACCTCCTGCAGAGACATACCAGCCATTATTACAGGCACTTCGGTCTCCATTACATCTCCCACCTTGTATGTCTGGATAAGGTCGTCCTCGGTAATATTCACTCCTGCTTCCTTGGCTTTCGAGATAGCGTATTTCGCACCTATCGGGCCTATAATCTCGAAAATAATCGTCGTCGCCATTATGGTATTGATAAGCACCAGACCAACCTGCCGGCCTTCATCGCCGAACGAACCGAACTCGCCCGCCGCAAGAACCGAAAGACCTATGGCCACTCCTGCCTGCGATAGTATCCCCAGACCTAAGTATTTGCGTATCACCGAACTTTGTTTTGATAAAGCAGCTCCTATATATGCACCACCAAAAAGACCCACAATCCTGCAAATTATATACACCAGACCGATAATGCCCAATTGCGTCAGCAAACTTATCCTGATATGGGCCCCCGCTATGAAAAAGAAAATTATATAAACCGGCAATGAAATCGACTCAATCTTTCGAGAAGCGCGGCGATTCGCTGCTGCAAAGACATTCGTGAAAGTCATACCAAGACTCAAATTCGCAAGTATCAGCGAAAAACCCATATAATAGCTCACGCCGGTGCACAAAAATATAGCCGCTAAGCTAACTGCTAATACTGCCTCTTCACCCTTCATCCTTTTTACGACATAGCCGGCCAATAACCCTGTAACAACACCAGCCGCTATTGACCCGATTATCTCGACGACCGGGCCGCCAACCACACCGGCCACAGTTCCTGCCTCACCGGTGAAAATAATCTTCGCTGCGGCTACGGACAGCGAAAAAATCACAATAGCTAAACCGTCATCCAGACCCACCACCGCATAAAGTGCATTCGTAAGACGTCCCTTCGCCTTATATTCCTGCAATACCGCAACCGTTCCAGCCGGCGCAGACGCCGGCGCAAGCGCACCGAACATCAAAGCCAAAGCTAACTGACCCGTCAGAAGATATATCCCCCCCGCGACTATCAAAAAAGCGCCAAGCGATTCGAGTACGGTGATTACACCGATACCTTTTCCCATTTGCCTGAATGTGCTCAGCTTCAGTTCACTGCCTATGGTAAATGCGATAATCGATAGAGCCAGACCGGTGAATATCTCAAGCCTCGAACAAAGTGCTTCATCGAACACCCCAAGAAAGGAAGGACCGAAAAAAAGACCGCCTATCAAATAGCCGACCACGCCAGGCAGCCCAATTCGCCGAGTGATACAACTGCCGATAAAACCAAAAATAATAGCTATTGCTATAAAAAAAAACGCATCCATCTGTCACATGTCCCGTCCGCTGTCTTGCCTGCAAAAAACCCCATCCTAACCCACAAACCACCTTTGTCAAACCTTTTCCAATCCCAATACGTTATATGCTGTACGCTAACAGCCCTAAAGGTGAAAGCGGACGGCATTGGCCACTTTTGTTGTCTCGAACATTTCGGCAACATCATGAACCCGAACAACCGAAACGCCGGCCAGAGCGCAGACTGCGACGGTAGCGGCGGTCGCGAAGGTGCGCTCGGCGGGTTCTTTTTGGCCCGTGAGACTGCCAAGAAAACTCTTGCGGCTGGTCCCTGCCAGAACACGGTAGTCGGTGGCGACGAATTCGTGAATGTTTTTAAGCAGGCTGAGATTATGGCGGACTGTCTTTCCAAAACCGAAACCGGGGTCGATAAATATATAGTCTTGGCTGATGCCGAAACTTTCCGCACGTTCGCCGCGTGACAGCAGAAACCCGAGAATTTCGCCAACGACGTCTTCGTAAACAGGATTTACCTGCATATCAGCGGGAGTCCCCTGTATGTGCATAAGCACGACAGGGACACGAGCTTCGGCGACTATCTCTGCCATATTATCGTCCTGCAGTGCGGTAATGTCGTTGAGCATAGAAGCGCCGGCATCCAGAGCAGCCTTAGCTACAACAGGGCTGGAAGTATCGATACTGACAGGAATGTCAATCTCAGCGGAGAGCTCTTCAATTACCGGAACCACTCTTCGCATCTGCTCCTGGGCTGTAACAGGTTTCGCACCCGGGCGAGTGGATTGGCCGCCGACATCTATTACAGAAGCACCCTCGCGAGCCATTTCCAGTCCATGCCTGACCGCAGATTTGCTATCCAGAAAAAGACCCCCGTCACTGAAGGAATCCGAAGTAACATTCAGGATGCCCATCAGGATTGTGCCGGCTGAAAAATCAAGCCGACCATTTGACCATTTAAGTATATCTTTGTCTTCAGAATCTTTCATTTTCCACCTTAAAGCCGATGCCTTTCAGCTTGCGGCTTAACCCGTCGTCGCCTTGTTGGAGCGATATAGTAGTATTGTGAAATTCCCTGCGGATGGGATAGTTCTTTCGCAGGCTGTCAAAAAATGGCCCTGCCTTGTTTTCGGGCATGGTCAGAATTTTTCGCAGACCTGCACTGTCGTTTTCTATGTCGTAGATTTCTTTTACGCACCGACGGATGCCTTGCTCGGTGCCTGCCTGGCGGGGGTCCAGGGAGATACGACTTACCTGCGGCGACGGAAGAAATAAGTTGCTGTTATGTACGGCCTCGATGTCGAAAAATCTGCAGACAGCCCGGTATATCATAATCATTCCGGCAACTTTCCCGTCCAGCGAGTAGCCGGCTATGTGCGGCGTTGTAATATCGCAAATCCTCAACAGCTCGCTGTCAATATGCGGCTCGTTTTCCCAGACGTCCAGCACACTCGATTTAACTTTCCCGGACTTGATAGCCGATTCGAGCGCCTCACTTTCGGTAACCGGGCCGCGCGAGCAATTTATGAACACACAGCCGGGCTTGAGTAACCCGAAAAACTTTTTATCCGCCAGGTGAAACGTTTTGTCACGGCCTTCACAGGCAAGCGGTGTGTGAAGTGTTATAAAATCGCAGTTGAAAAGCTCTTCTAATGGACGATATTTTTGCAACTGCGTTTGTCTCGCCAGCGGCGGGTCGTTCATAATAGTTTCCATTCCAAGAGCCGCCGATTTTGCTGCGACCTTGCCGCCGCAATTTCCGACACCAATTATACCAATTGATTTTCCTTCTAACCTCGTACCGCTCCGGTGAGAAATTTCAAGCAGTGCGGCGGTTACGTATTCGGCCACGGAATTCGAATTACAGCCGGGCGCCGAGGCAAAACCGATACCTTTTTGACGCAGGTATTCGATATCTATATGCTCAAAACCGATAGTTGCCGTGCCGACGAATTTGACGCCGCTTTTATCGAGGAGACCACGACCAACCTTTGTGATACTTCTTACGAGCAGAACGTCGGCGTTGCCAAGAACAGCAGGCGTGATTTTTCGACCGGGATAAGTCCTCACATCCCCTGCCGATGAAAAACACTGCTTTACGAATGGTATATTTTCGTCTGCGTCAATCCGCATCTCGAACCTTATCCTGTTATCCTGTCAAAAATCAAACCCGTGAACGGTTACCAAAAATTTATACCGGTAGCATTTTAGCGAAATATGGCTTGTTTGCACGAACTAAATTGACAGTCATCCGGCCAACTGGTAGCTTATCTGTATGCTCCGGTCGGTATTAACAATTTACATTTGCACTTTGTTTGTCCTCGGCGATCTCGGCTGCCGCAGCCGAGAGCGACCGAATTATAAAGACCTCAAGATTATCGATCTGGCACATTCCGAACTCAACAGCAACGACCAGCACAAATCTTCGAAGAGCATATACATTACCGTAAGCATCTTTGCCATTCCGCAGGAAAACCTCACAAAGCTGGACAAGCTCAAAGAGAATCTTTACTCCGTCCCGATAAAGCCGAACAACCCGAGGGCATTCAGAGCAAACTCCATCTCCGCAGCATACGGCCGCTACCAAAACCTCCAGGAGACCATCGAGCTGCTGACAAAACTGCAGGCTGAACGGATAAATAACTTATTTTTAATACTCTCCGATTCCGGAAGTGACAATATCGGCGTTTCTTCGTTTTCAGCCACGCAAAACATCTACTACACAACCGACACCGGAACCGCCAGAATTGCCGCCGTAAAACCAGGCCAACTCGTACTACAAATCACCGCAGAAAAAACTCGTTCCACTCACGGCATTTGCAACCTTGATGTGGCACCAGTTGCCCTGCCCGGCTTCAGCTTTCAACTGCCAAATCCAAAAGCTATCAGGCAATCGAAAAAAGTGATCTTCGATGTCGCCGCCTTCAATACAAAACTCGGCATAGGTGATTTTATCTTGCTATCTCCGAAAAAAGAACCTGCAAGCCCTGTTACTCTGAACGGCCTTCTTTTCTCACGCAATAATCTACCCTCAAAATTCATCGCATACATCATACTCTGCAGGGGCTTTAGCGGCTGAGTCGGAAAATGGATAACAATATCGTAACAACTACGAGGTGCCTCGATTATTCACCCGGCAAAATATCCGAGGCCTTAAAAAGGCATTTCGAGCTTTCAGGAGGCCTCGCTCGATTCATAAAACCTTCCGACCACGTCCTGCTGAAACCAAACTTCATCGCCCCACGCTCACAACGTCACGCCACGCAGACCAACCCGACCGTCATCATCGAAACCGCCAGGCTCTTGAAGGATTTCGGCGCAAAACCTTTTGTTGCCGACTCTCCCGCATGGACAAATACTTTCGTCTGCGCAAAAAAACTCAAACTACTCGAGCCGCTCAAGAAACTCGGTGTACCGCTCAAACAGCTCGATAGCCCGAAAAAATGCCTCATAGGCCAAAACCGAACAAAAGTCGGAATCAGCTCACTGGCTCTCGACGCCGACGCTATTATTAACATCCCAAAGTTCAAAACCCACCAGCAGCTTACTGCGACCTTCGCCGTCAAAAATATGTTCGGCTGCGTGACCGGAAAGAAGAAAGCATACTGGCACTTTGCAAAAGGTGGTAATTACAGAGACTTTTGCGAATTAATCATCGAAATTTACCGTTACCTGAAACCCGCTATAACTATCATTGACGGCGTAATGGCAATGGACGCACAAGGCCCTATATGCGGAAGAACAAGACCACTCGGATGGCTCATCGCCGGAACAAATCCATTCCAGTGCGAAATAGTCTGTGCCCGGCTAATCAGGATGGCACCGGACGAATTACCCATCATAAAAACCGCAAGGCGGATGGGACTGCTCAATGCCGAGCTTGAAGCACCTGAAATCCTCGGCGATTCTCCCAGCTCGGCAATATGCACCGATTTTCAACTTCCCAAGCTTGTCCCCATCCGATTCTCTCTGCTGCACGTCTGTAAAAGCATCGCCAAACAGTTTTTACTTCTGATGCGCTCCGCCATGAATTCAGCTCGACCAACCCGGAACAAAACCACAAAACGGTAAGACGCGTCAATCGACCACAGTAAATATATACAAAAAGCCCTGCTTCGATAAAGTTCCGCAGGGCATCGGTCATAGCTCACCGCAGGCGAGCAAGACGAGCCGGCCGGAGGGCTCGAACCTGAGTGACCGCCTTTTTCTAACCTTTTGTCATAACTATATTTACGACTTAAAGCCTTCCAATGCAAGTACTTAACTTTTTCTTATGAGTTAACATGAATCGACATAATTCTTAAGAGTTTGCTCCCAAATACTCCTGTATTACTCCCGTAAAAATTTGTAGACAACAATTCTGCAAGGCAATAGTATTATCGTGTTTAGAATTTTGTTTTTTAGAATATATTTTTTCGGATTAAAACAGGAGCAATTATATGTCAAATACGAAAGAATCTCAGTTGTCAGAAATTGCAACATCAACGTACCAGTGCAAATATTGTCTCCAAGAAATCGAACAAAAAGCAAAAGTGTGTCATTATTGCAGCCGTTATCAGAACCGACTGATTCAAAGTTTAGGTACAATCGTACATCTTATCTCAATTGGCGCTTTTGTTATTTCAATCATTATGATGTGGATCGCTTTTTCTCACCTGAAAGAAGCCCGACAGGAACGAATAGCTGCTGAAGATGCAGTACAAAAAGCTGAAACAGTTGCTGCTTCTCTTATCCGGGTTACATATATTCAGGCTAAAACAAAAAACGAATTTGGGAATTCCTCTCGTCTGAAAAAGGCACAAGCGATCATAGAAGAAGAACTGAATAAAGTTCTTAAACTCGGATTTCCAAATGAGGAAGGAAGAAAAGCATTTATTCAAGAACTCACTAAGGAGCTTCCCCCAAGGGGAGACTAAGCAAAGTTGTGTTACCAGAAATGCCTTTTTGCAAATGCGTAACCGGAGGCGGATTTTTAGTTACGGCATTTGCTTAAAGATTTGAGCTTGTGTAAATCACCAGCTATTAAGGCTTCTTTTTTAGCTCGGCTCCATTTTTTCACCCGTCTCTCTCGCTTGATTGCACAAGTTTGGTTATTATGTCTTTCTTGGTAAATCAGTTTTACGGGAAGCCGAGACGCAGTCCATGTTGGCCCTCGACCAGAATTATGAGTTTTTAATCTCCGGTCAAGATTATCTGTATGACCAACATAATAGCTACTATCAGCACATTTTAAAATATAAACATACCACACGCTTATTTGTGCCCTTCGGCTTTGCTCAGGGGATTCGACTCGCCATTTTTATTTATAACAATAATTTTATTCATTACCATAAAGCCAAGAAGAATGGCCCGCCATGAGCGAGCAAAGCGAGTCGAATGGAGGCGGGGGGATTCGAACCCCCGTCCCGTGATGTTTCGAGCCAGGCATCTACATGCTTAGTCGTTTTTTGTTGCATTCGCCTTCACAGCCGCCAAACGACAAGCTTTCTGTGTCAGCTATTTCGGAATTAATCTTTTCCCATCGGCCCGAACTACCGCAGGGAGCAGCCTGCTTTCTGACGTCCACACCCAACTCACAGGCAAAGCCGGGCAGGACGGGCTGACGTTTTACGCAGCCATACGCAATTGTGCGTTGCCAATTAAAATTAGCGCCGGTTTATTAACCAGGCCAACCGGCATCCTGGGCATGCAGCTTGACTTTCCGTCATCCGGTCGAAGCCGTTCGCCCCCGTATTCACTTGTCAAACCCCCAAATCACAAACCTCATTATACGAAATATGTACGCTTTTGCAACAAAACTTTATTTTGACAACGCACTGCCCCTCCAACCTTCTTTTGGGTTGACTTTGCCCGATAAGCGGCTAAAATGGGGGCTTTACGATGGCGGGGAATAATTAGTACCCACAAAGAAAGGAGAAAAAACAGGTGGGATATAACAGCGTTGTATTGATAAAGCAGGTGCCGGACACCAAGCAGATTACAGGCGAGGCGATGAACGATGACGGAACGGTCAACCGTCGGGCATTGCCTGCCATTTTCAATCCGGAAGACTTGAACGCACTGGAGCTGGCACTGACTATTAAGGATGAATTTGGCGGCACGGTCACAGCGATGACGATGGGGCTGCCTTCGGCGGGCGAGGTGCTGAGGGATGCTTTATATCGCGGTGCAGACGACGCCATATTAATAACCGACATCCGTTGTGCAGCGAGCGACACGCTGGCCACCAGCTACATTTTGAGTTGTGCCGTAAAACAGCTCGACTACGATATTGTGCTTTGCGGCAGGCAGGCAATAGACGGAGACACCGCGCAGGTCGGCCCGCAACTCGCGGAAAAACTCGGGCTGGTACAGGTAACTTGTGTTGAAAAATTGATTGGACTTGAAGAAAATGCTATTAAAGTTAGGCGCAACACAGGAAATGGATGGCAGAAAGTCTGCACAAAGCTGCCGGCCCTGCTGACGGTCACAGGTGATGCGAACGAGCCTCGCGTCGCTGCGGCAAAGAGATTGATGAAGTATAAAAATGCCGTTACCACGGCCGAACTCGAAAAGGAAATCCAAAGTCAGCAGCCGCAGGCCGGAAAAGAAAAATTTGAAAAACTGCTTAAAGACAAATCCAGCCAACTGGACCGGAAAGGCCTGCTGATAAAACAGTGGAGCCTTGATTCTTTCGACATCGATTTAAACTGGTGCGGAAGGGGCGGCTCACCAACGAAAGTACACCGCATACAAAGTGTGGTTCTGACTGCAAAGGAAACCAGGAACGTCGAGCCGAGCGAACAGGCAATTGCAGATATGATACACGAGCTGATTGAGGATAAGACAATCGCATAATTCAAGTTAGGAAAGAGATATGATAGGAGTTAACAGACAGGGCGAGGTATGGGTGTTTGCGGAGCAGCACCATGGTGTACTCGAGGATACGGCTATGGAGCTTTTGGGGAAAGCTCGACAACTGGCCGATACGCTGGGTGTGCAGGTCGGGGCGATACTGGCCGGTGACAAAGTTGAAGGTACCTCTAAAAAACTGATACACTGCGGTGCCGACAAAGTCTATCTCGTCGAGCATCCGTTCCTGGAAACATATCAGACGAACAGCTATGCGAAAATTCTGTACGAATTGATTCATAAATATGAGCCTCAGATTGTTCTTTACGGCGCCACCGTAACCGGAAGGGACCTTGCTCCGCGTATAGCCAGTGCTGCCAAGGCGGGGTTAACCGCCGATTGCACTGATTTGCAGATAGGAAACCACAGAACGCCTAAAAACGGTGAGATACATAAAAACCTGATGTTTCAGATTAGGCCAGCCTTCGGAGGAAATATAATTGCAACGATTATTAATTATGAGCGATGGCCACAGATGGCAACGGTACGAGAGGGCGTTATGCCACCGCCGGAACCAGACGTGAAACGCAGGGGGCGAATATTGAAGGAAAACATACAGTTCAGTAACGATGATATGGCTGTAGAAATTATCGAGGAGCACAAAAGGCTAAAAAAAGTGGACCTCAAGGCGGCCAGAATAATCGTCGCTGGCGGGGCAGGTGTAGGAAGCAGGGAAAACTTCCGTCTAATCTGGGACCTGGCAAACAGCCTCGGAGCGGCACCAGCAGCCAGCCGGGCCGCGGTAGACTTGGGCTTTATAGATTCAGACCATCAGGTAGGACAGACAGGAACCACGGTCAGACCGAGCCTGTACGTGGCTGTCGGTATCAGCGGGGCAATCCAGCACCGGGCCGGAATGGACCAGAGCCAGAAAATTGTCGCAGTTAATAACGACCCGGAAGCGCCGATTTTCCAGGTTGCACATTACAAAATAGTGGGGGATTTGAATAAAGTAATTCCGGAAATGACAAAAACAATAAAAAGCAAAGGATTATAGTGCTAACAAAATTATAGTTGCTGAAATTCAGGCTGGGAAACTTTATGGGTAACTTTTATACAGATAACGATGACATACGATTTCTGCTGGGCCATATCAACACCGGCGAGATAGCCGATATCGTAGAAGAAAATTTCAAATTTGCAGATGAATTTGATTATGCCCCGGCAAATGCCGATGAGGCAAGGCGTAACTACCGGATGGTGCTCGAATCAATCGGCCAACTAAGTGCTGATTTCATACACCCACGCTCGGAAGAAATTGACAAAGAAGGAAACAAACTGAAAAAGGACGGTACGGTCACCTACTCAACCGGTATCCGAGAGTCACTGGACAAGCTGGCAAAAGCACAGGTTATGGGATTTACACTGCCGTATCGTTACGGCGGAATTAACTTCCCGAACCTGATTTACTCTGCTGCAATTGAGATGGTCTCACGAGCCGATGCTTCACTTATGAACATATTCGGGCTTCAGGGAATAGCAGAAACGATAAACGCTTTTGCCTCACAAGAGATTAAGCAAAGGTATCTGCCGGATTTTGCAGCAGGGAAAGTAACCGGCGCAATGGTGCTGACCGAGCCGGATGCGGGCAGTGATTTGCAGTCTGTGAAGCTCAAGGCCTTCCAGGACAATAAAGGCAATTGGTTTTTGCACGGCGTTAAACGATTTATCACCAACGGTTGCGGAGACGTCCTGCTGGTACTGGCAAGGAGCGAGCCGAACAGGAGCGGCGGCCTTGGATTGAGTCTGTTTGTCTGTGAGAGGGAACATACAGTACATATCCGTCGACTCGAAGATAAGCTGGGAATTCACGGCTCGCCGACCTGTGAGATATTTTTTGACAATACACCCTGCGAACTGATTGGTGACAGGCAGAGGGGACTGGTTACCTATGTAATGAGCTTGATGAACGGAGCAAGGATTGGAATTGCCGCTCAGTCATTGGGAATAGCGGAGGCCGCATTTCGCCAGGCACGCGATTACGCTGCGAGTCGAAAGCAGTTCGGAGTCGAAATAGAAAAACTGCCGGCCGTCAGAGACCTGTTGATTGATATGAAAATACAGATAGAGGCCGGAAGGGCGCTTTTGTACGAAACTTCGAGGGTAGTGGACATAGCACTTGGCTATGCCGGGCAAATGCAGCATAACCCACCGCAAGATAAACAGGCCAAAAAAGAACTCAAAAATCAATCACGGAAATACAAAAGATACGCCGGCTTGCTGACGCCGATGAGCAAATACTTTTGTTCCGAAATGTGCAACACCGTAACATACGATGCCATACAAATACTCGGCGGAAGCGGATATATGAAGGATTACCCCTGCGAGCGATACGCACGGGACGCAAGGATTACAACCATTTATGAAGGCACAAGCCAGCTTCAGATTGTGGCGGCCGTGCGCTCAGTGTGCAGCGGAACGGCGGAAAAGTTTATGTCTGAGATGCAGGACTATGACTACGACGAACAGGTGCGGGATTTACTCGACAAGCTCGAAGCCGGCAGGGAACAGTTAGCACAAAAGGCGGTGTTCGTAAAAGAGCAGGGCAACGATTATATGGACCTCTACGGACGACAACTGGTGGATATTGCGATAGCTCTGATTATCGGCTACTTGTTCTGCTCGCAGGCGAGCACGAAAATGGATATGCAGATGGCAAAGACCGGCGAAAACACGGAAGCAGAAGACGACCAGCCCGCCTCGATGAAACAGCGAAAGCTCCGGATTGCACGCAGGTTCGTTAATCGAAATGCCGCAAAAATCGACTGGCTCTGCCGGCAAATCGGCAGCGGCGACAAGTCAACTTTCTCACAATATTCACAAATGGTAGGTCCGGTTGCAACTGAATAAATACAGGGAGGATACCAAAAAATGCTTCGGGCGGTTATATTCGATTTCGACGGAGTCATAACGGACTCGGAAATAGTCCATCTTCGCTCCTTTAACGAGGTGCTGGGCACGTATGCCGTACACATCGACAAGCACCGCTATTACCGGGATTATCTCGGCCTGACAGATGAGGATTTGTTTAAGAGACTTATCAAAGAGGGGGAAACCGCCATCAGAGACTCCGATTTAGACAAATTACTGAGAGAAAAAAAACAGGTGTATGAACAGCTCATCAGAACCGACGGCAAGCTCATCGGCGGCGTGCGGGAATTCCTGGAAAAATTAAAATGCGAAAAAATCCACATCGCAATTTGTTCCGGAGCCTTGAAGACCGAAATTGAACTGATTCTGGAACAGGCTCGGCTTCGAGATTATTTCGAAACTATAGTCTCGGCGGAAAATACACGCAAAGGCAAACCGCACCCGGAGGGCTTCCTGCTTACATTGAAAAGATTAAACAAAAAGAGCGACACCGATATTAGTGCCGAACAGTGTATCGCAATAGAAGATTCACACTGGGGATTGAAGGCTGCGAAGGCCGCCGGAATGCACACCGTCGCCATAACAAATTCCTACGACGCCCGCCAACTCAAAGACGCCGATAAAATAGCCGACCATCTCGATGAGCTGACTATGGAAAAGCTCAGGGCGCTTTGCCGGTAATGCCTTGTTTCAGTCGCAGTTGACCGGGAGCGACTATTTTACTTTTGATACGGCCGGTTTTAAGATTATAGAAAATCCCTTCGGCAGGAATACCGTTAAGCAGGGCGGGGTGTGTTGCATCACCTGACGCTTTAACAGTAAAATCAACTGCGTTATAAAGCATCTTCGCTCCGACAAACTGAATGTCGGGCTCCTGATATACGATTCCCCCGGTTGCAAGCAATTTGCGGATTTTCATTTGCTCGCCAGGCCCGTCCGCCAGCGTCAGTTCCAGATGTCCCGCCGAGACGTTGGTAGCGGGACCTGGTTCACCTTTGACAATTGGCACATATCCGATGTTTATAGACTTGTGTTTCGAATCGGCCGTAATTTTAGAGTCATTACGAAAATACTTTAAGACATCAAAGTCCCGAATAAGCCCGTAACAGGGACGTTCGAGACTGAATTTCCCGGCTGATTTCCCGACCGGCTGTGCATTCGAGTTATCTATCTTTATTATGCCGCCGGGACCGGTAGCGGTGAAAATCTCTTTGCCTGGCGCATAGTCGAACCGACGGCACTTCAATTCTACACCTGCGGGAGCCTGTTGCTCGGATTTTGCCGGGGACCCTGTCACACTGGACAGCTTGACGCTCCCACCGTCGGCGGTTAAGTGTCTCATAGCAAGAACATCGGGAGCGTTTGGAGACGGGGCAAGATGAATTGTCAGACGCGGCGCTGAAAGTCTATGTCTTCTGGCTGTGTTGTTGCTTGAGACGGTTTCCGCATAGCAAAGACAGTCACCCTCGAAGACAGCCTTGTTCCGGGCGGGCAGAAATTGCGCACGCCTGTGAGCAATAATAGTAAGCGGTATAGTCTCCGGCGGCTGGTTGGGTGAAACCGGCATATCGGTATAAAGTGTAAGTTTTGTTCGCCCAGAGGTTGAAACGGCAGGAGGTTCACCGGACTGCTCGGCAATATCTACTATCCTTTGCGGCGACGAGAGAATATTATACAGCCCGGGACTCGATGTTTTTGCGGGCAGCTTTGTTTTGCATTTACCCTCGAAAATAACCCGCCTGAGGGCTGAAATGTAGCGCGTTTGTTCCTGCGCGGTAATTATGACGGGCCGGACACGCTCGTTCGGCTCTGCGATATTATCCGGATAAAACGTAACAATGCTCTTACCGGGCGACGTTATGTCGTCAGTGCTCGCATCATAGTTGATACGATGGGCCAGAAAAGTGGTTTTCCTGACCTCATCTGTCGCACTGTCAGGTAAAGATAAACTATTGGCGTCTGTTACTCTGCCGGGTTCCCATTTTGCGATTTTTGGCAAAATGGCGTCCCTGGTATATGGACCGTATGGCTCGTTGGAGCTGGACGGCGTGACAAAAATACCGCCGTCACAGGTGACTATTACGGTGTCGTAGTCGGCTGCAGGCTCAGCAGATGATGGAGCGGCAGATGACAGAGCGGCGGATGACGAAGTTGCAGATGACTGAGCGGGCGATGACGGAGGTAATTCGTGTTTGCTGCCGCTTTGCACGACGTGTACCGGCTTACCAGCCTTTGGTTTTGACTTTGTTGTCGGAGCCGGCCGGGCAGATTCACCAACCGTTGTAGTCCCGGCGACACCAGCCTCTTTTGATGTCCCCGCAAAAAGGTTGTTTATAAACAGTTCATCAGCCAGGATACGCCTGTCCGAAGTATTGATAATAACATTATCAACAAGCACACACCTGTACGATTGACCTGCCTGTTTCGCTGCGGCGGCTTGTTTCGGCTCACCGGCAGCCGCTCGCTTTTTGACTGTACTGACACGAGACTTACCAGAAGCTGGCGAAGACTCACTCGGCTTCTCTCGAGACGCAGTGCCACCATTTTTCTCCGTCACAGGACGAACCGCAGAAGCTTCGCTTTCTTTCACCGGACGAACCGCAGAAGCTTCGCTTTCTTCAGGCCCTTTTGAAACTATCGGCCTTCCATCGCTGCCGATGTCCATACGCAACTGTTCCAGGTCAATTATTCTGAGGAACTCAACGCGTTGCGCCGAGTCGTTGTAAATCAGCCTCAACCCTTTGCCGACCATATTTATATTTTGAGAGCTGAACCTGACTGGGCCAGCGGTAGAAAACAGAGATTTTTCGGCGGTATAAATAATATCGTCGAGGTAGATGAAACTTTCTTTGAAGTCCCCCTCCGTATGCGGCACAATATGTATAGTAACATCACCGGTGAAGGTAGCATCTTTGGGTGAAGTCCTCTCAAGTGCCGTCTCAAGAATAACCTCGCCGGTATCGGCTGTGATGCGGGCATCGTATTTCTCCTGATAAATATTGAAATATGGATACCTGACCTGCCATTGGTCGCCCTGTTTGTGAAGCAGCTCGGCAAAACCGTATTCACGTTTTACCTGCCCGGTTTGTTTGTCAAGCTCGAAGTAACGCGCCTCTTCGACTTCGCCAACCTGTACATCTTCAATCGTACCCAGGTTAGCGTCAAAAATCTCGCCTGTAGCCGCGGACTTTTCTTCTTTGCCGGATATGATTTTTGAACTACCGGCTATGCCGATATAGAGCAGGTAAAGTGCAATGATGACACTTAGAGAAATAAACCAGACGAGCGGTTTTCGCAGCTTACTTTTCATTGCAGTTCTTTCTGTACGACTGATTACGCAGCTTCAGGCGTTCCGGTAACCCTTGAGAAGCTGCCGCCACTTTCCATTTTGCTTAAGAATATATTCTATAACTTCACGGACAGCACCGCTGCCGCCAGCCTTTTCAGAAACATAATCGGCGTAAGCTTTAATCTCATCGCTGGCGTTGGCCACCGCCGCAGCAAACCCCACCCTTCTCATAATGCAGATATCCATCAAATCATCACCGATATAGGCGATTTGTTCAGGCTTATATCCGCTTCGCTCGCAGAGCTCTTCCAAAGCCTTCAGTTTGTCCTTGCAGTCCTCAAAAATGTATTTGGCCTCGATACCAAGCTGACTGGCCCTGTGAACTGTCGGCGCCGATTTCCTCCCGCTGATAATAGCAACTTCAAACCCAACTCGCATCCACATCTTGATACCGTGTCCGTCGAGACAGTCAAACGACTTACTTTCACTGCCGTCGGCATTTATTGTGATGGTACCATCGGTAAGAACACCATCTACATCAAGTACCAGAAGTTCGATTTTGTCCAGGCCGGCCGTTTTCATCTCTGCCCTTTCTTCGCCGGCGCATTGCTGTATGGCTTCATCCGACCACCTTCAATGTCACAATGTCCTGAACGTCGATAAGCCCGACAGGCCTGCCCTGCGAGTCAACGACAGGCAATTCATCAATCCGGTATTTATGGAACATAGCTGTCGCTTCGGCGGCGAGTGAATCAGCCCGAATCTTCTTGCACCCTTTTGTCATAACACGACCAGCCTTGAAATCAAGACATTTATCACCGAATTGCGTAAGTGTCCTTCTAAGGTCGGCATCAGTGATGACACCGGCAAGTTTACCATCGTCATCGACTACCATTACAGCTCCGTGCCTTTTTATCTTCTTTGTTGCCGCGAGCATCCGCCCGATACTGTCATCCTGCCCTGTCAGCGGTAATTTTTCGTCCGGCTTGAACATCATCGACTGCTCGACCGTCATCAGCTTTGTGCCGAGAGAACCGCCGGGATGAAATCTTACATAGTCCTCAACGGAAAACTTTCTTGCTTTCATAACCGTCAGCGACAGGGCATCACCGATAGCGAGCATGCAGGCCGTCGAGGCGCTGGGCGCAACCTGCAGCGGGCCTGCTTCTATAACTTCTCCCATACACAATAGTGCGTCTGCATTTTTGGCAAGCGTGGAATCTTTTTCACCGGTTATTGCTATCAGCCTGATTGATAGTCTTTTCACGAGATTTATCATTCGGATAATTTCATCCGTCTCGCCGGTATAGCTCAGAACGATGACAATATCACTGCTGCGAAGTTTCCCGAGGTCGCCGTGCACAGCCTCCGCGGGATGAACAAAATGACTCGGCGTTCCGGTCGAAGCAAGCGTAGCGCTTATTTTCTGCGCTACTATGCCAGCCTTGCCGATACCGCTGAGAATGACCGAGCCCGTGCACTCGTAAATCATATCCGCAGCCTTCTGGAACTGCCGATTAACGACCGAGACCATAGAGCTTATAGCACCGGCTTCAGCCTCTATAACCTGCCTGGCATAATCCAAATCAAAATCCATATCCGGCCTTCCTCATTACCGAACGCACATACATTAACTTCACATCTCTCGCAAACAACAATGTCGCATTATACACCCACAATCCCCGATGTAAAGCCACAATATTCTTCGAACTCACTGCAACACCGGCTTATATTACGTACCATTGAATTAATCATCTTTGCCGAAACACAAAGCTAATACCGTTAAAAAGCCGTTTTTTTGCCTGTAAAATCAGTTGACTTTTCTGCTGTAAAGCCCTAATTTATGATACCAAAGTGTAGCGTTATAAGTGAAACAAAAGTCGTGCACGGCATTATAAATTAATAAAGGATTTAAGCGTATTTTAGTCGAAAAGAAACGCAGACCTCACGGCACGAGGCTATTATAAAGAAACCGTATAAACTTTGTTAGGCGATTGCAGAGTGAACGACAGGCTAACCCCCAAAAGAATAGAAAATCCGTCATCCATCTAGGAACCTTTGACTGTACAGGGAAAGACCCCGGCACATATTTGGCCGGTTTAGTCAAGCTCTACCCAAATGCGAAAGAGGACCTCTTAGATTCTGCTAAGAGTTTTCTCAAGGCAGCTGACCGTTGCCTCAATGGCTGTAAAGTAGAAGAAGGCAATGAAATGTTAATTGTCCCCGGAACAGTATGCGCATCATTTTCATGCGAACTCTTCCTCAAGTACATCCTCCTTGTTGAGAAGGATGAAGAGGCTAAAGGCCACGGTCTTGCTGATCTATTCTTAAAATGCAGTGAGGATGTACAATCCGAACTTGTTAAACGTGAAACGAATATACTTAAGATTCTTGAAAGAAACAATACTCAGTTTGTTAATGCAAGATATCATCACGAGAAAGCCAGCATCGCCTTCCGACATCAAGAATTGCTCCGGATTGCTGAATTGCTTTCAGGATTTGTTACAGAGAGATATCCGAACGAAAAGACCTAACAAACCGATAACGCAGTGTTTACCCGCAAAATCACAGCATTATCGGTAAGGCCGCAATATCACGATGCAAATTTACAATGCAGCATTATAAACCCGCAACGCCGTGATGTAAAGCCCCATTAAAGATTTACATTACTACCGCGGTGATTGTAGCACATAATTTCGTGTTTCTCGACCGGGTAATCAGATTTGCCGTGGACGGTGATGTCTTTGTCGTTATTCTGCTCCAGGTGCGCTATGGCCGAGCGTTTTTCGTTCTGCAGAAAATCTGCAACCGCAGGCGCTACGAAAACCTCGACTGATTTGACGTTCTCTTTTGATACAGACAGATTCAACAGCCGGATGATTTCCAGCGCCAGTGATTCGTGGCTCTTGACAAAACCCGTACCGCCGCAGTTCGTGCATGCAAGGTAAGTACTCGAACGCAGTGAAGGCCTCATCCTCTGACGCGTCATCTCGACCACCCCAAACCGGCTTATATGAAGAATCTTGCTCCGTGCACGGTCCGGTTTAACCGCCTCGCGGAAACTCCTTTCAACACTTCTTCGATGCTTTGCTTCTCTCATATCGATAAAGTCGCAGATAATTAAACCACCAAGGTCACGAAGCCTCAGTTGGCGGGCGATTTCTGATGCCGCCCTCAGATTAATCTCGTAAGCGGTTTGTTCAGCACTGTTTTGTCTCCGGTATTTAGAGCTGTTGACATCGATTGCGACAAGAGCCTCGGTCTGCTCTATAATTATTGAGCCGCCGCCTTTAAGACCTACGGTGCGGGACTGAATCTTGTCGATTTTCTTCTCAAGCTGATATTTGTGAAAGAGAGGAGCCTTCTCCTGATAGTGGATAACGGGACGCTTCAATCTCGGCGAAGCGATAGCGAGAAAGTCTTTGATTTTCCTGGTAACTGTCTCTGAGTCACAGATGATTTTTCCTATATCTCTGTTGAATACGTCTCGAAGAGTTCGAATAACCAGGTCAGATTCCCGGTATAGCTCACTCGGCGTTTTTTCCTTTTTGATGCGATTATGGATTACCTTGTAAAGCCTGTTGAGATACCTGAGGTCGTTCTGGATGTCTTTTTTTGAACAGCCCTGCCCGGCGGTCCTGATAATAAATCCAATTTGCTTTGGCGGTTTGCTTTGAAGAAGTATGTCACGAAGTCTGGAACGCTCGGCTTCATCCTCTATTTTGTGAGAAACACCCGATTTCTGCATCCAAGGCATCATAACAAGATATTTACCGGCAAGAGAAATGTAAGTAGTCAGAGTAGGCCCCTTGGTGTTGATTCCTTCTTTGGTAACCTGTACCACAAGCTCCTGGCCTTTCTTCAGACAGCTCTGGATTGGCTGACGCTTTTTCATGGCTTTTCTTCTGCCGATTTTCTCTTTGTTCTGTGTATTGCTTTTCGTCGATGAGAAGTATCTGGGGTGCAAATCGCTTACGTGCAGAAAACCGTTTTTCCCGATACCGAAATCTACGAAAGCAGCCTGGATGCTGGATTCGATATTTACGACTTTTCCCTTATAAATATTTCCGACGCGGCTGTGCAGGCTGGCTCGTTCGACATAGAGTTCTTCGAGCGAACCGTTCTCGACTACCGCAATTCGGCACTCTTCTCTTTCGGCTACATTTATGAGCATTTCTCTTGGCATATATTTATCCCTTCGAGCAATTAAAAGTACAGCTTTACTTGTTTTTTTTATAGTGCTTACGATTAAGTTTTACCCGCCACTGGCGGGAATGGTATAACGACTCATTACGGAGGTTAATAGGTGATTTTTCCACTTTATGTTCATTCTTTTTACCGGTGCGTTGATGGTTTGTGGCCTGATATCGAGCAACTGCATTATTTCATCGAGGCGGATGGAACCGGCCGGAGTTACGGAATAATCTACGCAGAGCCAAATACCTGTATTACACGCTGTGATGCCGGTTTTGGAGGTAGGGCTGGCCTGCATTTGGCGACATTCTGCCAGGTCAGGCTCGTTGCAGATATATATTGATTTAATGTATTTTCTTACGTCCAGAGTCGTGGCTTCCGCCTTTTTAGGGGTTTTACGGCTGATAAAAAACCTGTCGCTGGCCATAAGACGCTCTATTGTCGCTTTTAGTTTTTCCGGAGGGTGGAATGTTGGACTGAGTTGAAACAGATAGGTTGCACCCAGCGGCTGTGGTGGTTTTTTATGCGGGTAAGCCTTAATATCCAGCAGGCGGCAATCGGCGGGAAGCTCCCGGCCAAGTTTTTCTTTGAGCTCGCTCAGTTCGGATGCTGTTGGCGACTGGTTCGCAGCCTGCAGTTTTTCCGGGTTATTGGCGGGTTTTATTCGTATGCAGCATATATCGTTAAGAGATTCGACGCCGACAGGGCGTGGGAACGGCAGAGAGATTTTAGGGCGTGGATTGAATCCATGGGTGAATTCGAGGTCCAGCTCGGCACGCCCGCAGGCCCTGCGCAGCATCTGGAGGGTTTCAGCGTGCGAAAGATATCTAAGGTTGCCCTGTATATTAAAATTAATCAGTACAGAGACTGCTTCGCTCGAAGCAGATATATTCATAAGTTCTTGCACCCGTTGTACTTATCTTTAATGTGCAAATTGTTTATTCAGCGAGTTCCCTAACGGTATTATGAACACTTCAGGGAGCAAATACAAGGATTATTTTCGGAGTATATCGATTTGGCAGGTGGCTGATAAGCAGAATACTATATCGGCAGGACGGTAATGTCAATAACCGGTAGTGGAATAAATATAAACTCAGCCCGGCATTGGATTTAAGGCCGGGCTGAGCGGAGGAGGGTGATGAAAACATTGTTTTTTAGCGATTTAGTCGATGTAGTTTTTACGAATGGAATAATCAATTTGTTCGTGACAGGTAATGGGAAAAAGGCAGGGAAAAATCAATCAAAAATGCAGGTTCGGTGAAATTAGGGTGCGAAAAGTAGCGCAAAATGCAGTTTTTTGCAAAAAACAGGTCGGTTTTGTATGCAAACAGGTAGTAAATGATGCGTTTTTGACAGGGTTTTAAAAAGGGGGCTGCGTGAAAATGACGAGTCTTTTATGAAGGTTTTCTGGTTCGATTGGCCACGAACTATACCGGATTTTCGCTAAAGAAAGGACGGTAAATTACGCAAATGCGAAAGATTTTCAGGGTGGGTGGGTAAGATTAAAGATTTAGAGGTGCAGGCTGGGCTTTAACACAATAGTGGTATTTCCGGATAGACAATTCCTAAATCATAATGTAGCCAGCAGATTTTTAGGAAATAGAATACATTGGATGGTGGATGGGAGTAGGGCTTGGGGGAAGCGTTTAGCAGGTAGTGCATAGATCAGAAAGAAGGTTTGTAAGGAAACATAAGTATATTAGTATATGC
>Ga0180438_10003535_pt1 | contig 23538 bp, 28 predicted proteins | sample SS_ome_12_FD_132455 | JGI IMG/M metagenome (GOLD analysis project Ga0180438, IMG submission 132455) | Hypersaline lake sediment archaeal communities from the Salton Sea, California, USA - SS_3_D_2 metaG | ecosystem: Environmental > Aquatic > Non-marine Saline and Alkaline > Hypersaline >...
CCCGCGCACGAAAAAAAGCGGAACTTTTCGTGGGGGTCGGAGCTAGCAGTTTAGCTGGATTTCAATTGCAGGCGTTGGGGTAATCTGCTATTACACAATCAGAGCCACGTGATCGTGAGGGGCGAGATGCCCTGAATCGATGCGTGGCTTTTCTTTTTGCGTGGCTCTCTCGGGGGCGGTTGACTGAGGACGGTTGACTTTGGGCAGGACGCCCGCCGCCCCTTGAGATCACCTCAACAAAAGGAGGCAGGGATGCCTACTCGCGCGACTGCGAAGAAGCAGCAGAAGGACCTGTTCGAGAAGAAGCAGACGCCGCGGGAAAAGCGAATCGCGCTTGTCAAGGCGTACCGGCAGAAGCTTGCCATCGGCGCGAAGTTCTACGCGCAGGCCGATGAGTTACTGGAGCAGATCCTGGCAAAAATGAAGCCCGGGACCCGGGTCAAGATCGGTGACGGTCTTTGGGCTGTGGTCGTCGATCGATTCGAGGATGGGAACAAGGTCTGGCAGCCGGTGGCGACGAAACGCTTTGAGCTGCAGATTCAGGATGCCTCGGGCAAGGCTGTGCGGATGCGGGATTCGCGCCGCAAGAAGAAGGCTGCTTGACCTGACGAACGTGGCGGGGGCGGGTTTGTCTGGTCTGTTATGTGTGAGCCAGATCGGAAAGCCAGGTTGGATCGGTTGAACGCGTCGGCGGTGTTTCAGCACCTGGCCGGGTGCACGGTGACTGAGTCATTGCGGTTGGCAGGCGTATTGACCGCGAGCGAGTACGCGGAGCTGAGCGACGCGGGCCGGAAGGTACTGGTAACGGCGGCGACGCGGGCCCGGGTGCAGCGGATTCGGCTAGCGGCGATGGCGAGGACGGAAGCCGAGCGAGTGGAAGAATTTACACCGGAGTTGCAAATCTTTCCGCGGGTGTAAGCGGTTTTCGGTGGGTTGGTCGAGGCGAAGTCCCAACCTGCGGGCTCAAATCTGTAAACACGGCGTTGTGGCACGGCAGTAGTCACGGTACCACACGGGGGCGATGTTTGCGGCGGGGGCATGGAGGCCAGACGCAGGTGACCGCAGACCCGCATGGACGCGTGGTTTACCTGCGCCGCCGCAAACGCGACGCGCCGCGGTGTCGACACTGCGGGGTTCGATATCTGGCCGGCAGCACGCGGGGCGCTGTTGTCTACTATTATCCTGCATGCCGCTGTCTAGTCTGGCCGGTTAAGGTTATTCGCGAGGTGCGCCGCCATGCCGCGTGAGTCACGCGACCCGTTACGTAAGTACGATCGAGAATTCTGGGGCGACGTCGCCGTTACGGCCGCGTTTCTGATTGTCGGGTTGGGCGTGGTCGCGCTGGCAAACATCTGTCGTGGGCAAGAGTTGCGGCGGCCGGACCGACAACCGCAGACCTGTAACCGCTTCCAGCTATTCGAGCGGCTGGCCTGGCAATGGGTGCCGCCGGAATCGCGGATTGTCAATGGGCACCGCCTGAGCGTGGCCGGCCATTGGCACCGCCGGGGACAGCCGTGCTGTATTTGCGGCGATCGTACCCGACGAGGGGCGGCGGCGAACGTACCGCCGGCGATCGTGTTACCCGTACCGGGACCGGCGAGCCAGCCAACGCAACTAACGCCGTCACCGGTCCGGCCGACACCTATCGTACTGCCCGACCGAGAGACTACGCCAGTCGCACCGGAAATATGCCCGGTTTCCAACGCGGGGCAATGCCAGGCGATCGGCGACCTACAGTCGCAGCTTGCCGCCGCGAGCAAGAATCTGACCGAACGGATAAGCGACCTAGAAACGCAGCTCACCGCACGGCACAACGAAACCGGCGAGGATGTAGCCGAGTCGATCAGTGCAAACACGCGGGCTATGGCTGCGCTGGCGGAAGTGGTGGAACAAAATCAGCGCAAGGTAGACGCCCTGGAATCGCTCCCCGCGACGACCGCCAACGCAGAACGAATCTCTGCGCCGTCTTATTGGGACACAGCGACGGGCGGCGCCAACCTATTAACACTGGCCGCCGCCGCGGGGTTAGGCGCGACTGGCATTGGCCTACCGGCGTGGCTATTGCCGCTCGTATTTCGCGTTGCCCGACGCGCACGCGACCGGCGACGCCGACGGCGGACCGTTGCACCGAATATAGACGAACCAGCCGGCGATGGGGTGGCGCCGGATCAACCCTTTCGTGACGACGGAGACCCGCACGCGACTGGTGAAGGTGCCGGCAACTGACCATTGGGGAGAGTGCTTCAAGGAAGCGTGTGCCCGAGTGGTCGAGACGGACCGCGATAACGCCCGTACGGTCAACGTTATTTCCCGCGTCCAGTCTGTGGCCGAGCAATTACACCATGGCCGCAAGGTAGACAGTAAGCAACCCGCCCCCGGCGACGAAACGCCCGGCCTGGCCATTGGATGGCAGGACCGGCATTGACAGGGAGATCAGTACAATGCAACACCATATCTTCGGCACCGATCGACCGTTACTGTATGACGTCGAGCCATGGAATCGGCTCGGCTTTGCGGTGCCAAACTTCGGCGACAACCTTGGTACGCTCAGCCAGCCGCTATGGGGCCTGGCCGACGAAGTGTCCCGCGCCCAGTTGTTCATTATGTGTCATATCGACGCACAGCGGACACAGCCGCCGTCGGTCAATACGATCGAACGGGTTGGCAAGGTGTGCAATCGCGTTCGCGACGTACTGGCCGCACGCAAGAAGGGTGACGCCGATTTACGCGTCGAGGAAGGGCACGCGTCCGCGGACCTGATCCCCTGGCATATTCACCCGGTTCCGTTTTTCAATTCGTCGATTGTGCGAAATCGCTGGCTGAAAGAGTACAACCGGTTGTGCATGATTGCGCTCACGAACTTCTACCAACACAGCGACAACAACCTGGCGTTGACGGTTACCGCAAAATTTGCGGCAGACGTTTATGTCTATTTCCGAGAAATCAAATACCTGGTCGGCGTCGAATTACTGGGGCTCGACCCGGACCAGGTTGGCGAGGAATCGTTCAAGTTCAGCGCGGAACACTATTCGCAATACAACCCCTCGCTGTTCACCCTGAACTACGAGGCGCTGGATACGCCGGGGTCAATCCAGTCTCGCGCGACAGAGGACGACATCCGGCCACTCTTCGAGGGTATCCCCGCGCCGCTGATCGTGCCGAACCTGAAGCAGTATCCCGTCGGTGAGGACCTACTAGGCTGGAGCGGTGCACCGCTACCCGAAAACGCGAGCGCACCAGGCACCGCCGACGGCTCGGCCATTGCGCCGGCAGGGCGGACGATCGGCGAACCGCAAGTCTAGAGCGGTGGGCCATGGCAAGGGCTTTGACAATTCGCCGGGCCGGTCGAGCGGGCGGCCGGCAGCGGTATCAGCTTACGCAGAACTTCGCGTTCGTAGTGCGCGATTCGGGGGTCATGGTACGCGTGGTGGTGCCGGCGGGGACCGTTACTGATTTCGCCTCCATACCGCGGCCGCTGTGGTGGTTGTATCCGCCCGACGGCCCGTGGGCCGAAGCCGCGGTGATTCACGATTGGTTGTATTCGCGAGGGCTGCTAAGTCGATTCTTGAGTGACGCCATTTTTCGCGAGGCTATGGCCAGGTACGGGGTGCCCTGGTGGCGGCGGGCGATCTTGTATTACGCAGTACGACTGTTCGGCGGGAGACACTACGGGGGAGAAGGCTGGAGACTGGAGGCCGGAGACCGGAGGGAGAGGGAATCGTGAGCCTGAATACTAACACCCGCGTTTCGATCGGGCTAATTGTCGCGGTGCTGGGCCTGGCCGCGGGGTATCACGCTTGGCTCACCAACGGCATCAATGCGCGGCTCGATCGCGTCGAGTCTAAGGTAGATCAACTGCTGTTGGCGCATCACGGGCACTGGGCGGAAATTGCGCCGCAAGACGGGACACCCTCGCTTGCGCGTCGGGCTAGTGTCGGGGCGCAAGATGCCACAGCGAGCGCACATTGACCGGCGGCCGAAGCCGGCCCGGGCTAGTGCCGCTGCGCGAGGTTATGACCGGCGCTGGCGCAAGGCGCGCCTGCAGCATTTGGCCCGAGAGCCGCTATGCCGGCAGTGTCTGGCCGGCGACACACTGACGCCGGCCACGGTGGTCGATCATATCGAACCGCCTGAATCGCCGGCGGATCCGCTGTTCTGGAGGAAATCGAATTGGCAAAGTCTGTGCAAAAGGCATCACGACCGAAAAACGCTACAGCAAAGCGTGCGGGGAAGAAGGCTGTAGGCTGTAGGCTGAAGGCTGCAAGGAAGAAGACACCGGCCGCGAAGAAGAAGCCGGCGGCCAGGAAGCGGGCGACACCCAAGAAAAGGACGGTACGGAAGAAGTCGCCGGCAAAGAAGAAGTCGGCAACCTCAAAGAAGAAGCTGGACGGTTTACCGGTGGAATTATCCGGCGAGGCGGCGCGGCGGGTGTGGCGTGAAACCGAACCGCTGCTGCGCGATCGGTTGAACCTGCTCGATATTGACCATCGGATTCTTGTGCTGTACTGCAACTGCTGGCAACTCTTGACCGAGTGCCAGGAAGTACTCCGTACCGAAGGCCGATACGTGACCATGGAGGATACGGGGTATGTATCGCGGCACCCGGCAGCGGTGGACGAGAAAAACACGATCGCCCAAATAAGACAGCTTGCCGGTGAGTTGGGCATGACACCAAAAGCCGGCCGACGGGTGAAAGTGCGAACCGGCGACGGGGACCAATTGAAAGCGTTCCTGGAAGGGAAGCCGGAGTGAGATTTCAGGACACGGCTAACAAGTAAGCCGTGCCACACCGGCCGGATGATGAAATACGTATGAATGGCTCGAATTGCGAAACTGCCGGCGGTGAAGGCGAAAGCCAAACGCGAGGGTTGGCTCAAGTGGATCCGCAGCGAGGCGGACGAACGGGCGGCGTTGCGTGGGTGTTACTTTTCGCCCTGGCATGCGGAGCGGGTGGAGACGTTCTGCAGTACGTTCTGTTGCCACAGCAAGGGCCAGTGGGCCGGCTCGCCGTTCGAGCTGCTGCGGTGGCAACGCGACGACCTGGTATGGCCGCTGTTCGGCTGGATGCGCGCCGATGGCAGCCGCCGGTACCGGCGAGCCTACATCGAGGTCGCGAAGAAGAACGGCAAGAGCGCCTTAGTAAGTGCACTCGGTCTCTATTTATTGATCGCCGACAACGAGCCGGGGGCGGAAGTCTATTCTTGTGCGGCCGATCGGGCGCAGGCGTCGATTGTGCACGGCGAGGCGGTCAACATGGTGGATGCGTCGCCGGCGCTGGAGAACTTCTTGCGCGTGAATCGATCGACGTACGCGATCAGCTACCCGGAAACAAAGAGCGTATACAAGGCGTGGAGCGGAGCGGCCAAAGGCAAATCCGGATTCAGCGCCCACGCGTGCTTGTGCGACGAGTTGCAGGAATGGCAAGGCCGCAAGCTATGGGAGAATCTTATCCACGCCGGCCGGGCCCGACGGCAGCCGCTGCTGATCGTGATTACCAACGCCGGCGACGACATGCTAAGCGTGTGCCGCGAACAGCACGAATATGCCGAACGCGTGATAGATGGCACGTTCGAAGACGACCGCTTTTTCGGGCTGATCTATTCGGTCACGAAAGAGGAATTGGACGAGCACGGCTCGCGCGATCGGCGGCTATGGCGGAAAGCCAACCCGTCGATGGGTGTAACGATCAACGAAGAGGACTTCTTGGCGGACTTGATCGAGGCGGAACGCACGCCGACGGCGTGGGCCGAGTTCTGTCGCAAGTCGTTTTCTATTTGGAATACCGGGATAAAGCGATGGCTGCAACTGCCACAGTGGCGCGCGTGCATCGACGCGATAGCGGCCTAGCCAAGCGGCTGAAGGGCCGGCGGTGTTTCGGCGGGCTGGACTTGGCGAGCCGGTTGGATACGGCCGCGTTCGCGCTGGCGTTTCCGCCGGCCGGCGATGATATCAAATTTGCGATATTGTGCTGGCATTGGTTGCCGGAAGCGACGGCGGAAGAGCGGCGGGACAAGGTGCCGTATTTTGTGTGGCGCGATGCCGGATGGATCACACTGACCGAAGGCAACGTCTGTGATTATCTGACGATCGAGACGGACATCCTGAAGCTCAAGAAGATCTATAAAATCCGTGAAGTCGGCTTTGATCCGTGGAATGCTGAGGGGCCAACCCAGCGACTCGAAAGGAAAGGCCTGCGCCGCGTCGAGATCAATCAGACGGTTGCCAAGCTGACCTATGCGACAAAAGAGCTTGAAAAGCTGATTGTCGCCGGCGACCTGGTGCACGACGGTAATCCGGTGCTTGATTGGCAGATCGGCAACTGTGACGTGTATACGGACACGTCGGGCAATATCAAGCCGAAGCGTCCGGAACACGGCGACTTCCGCACGATCGACGGCGTGGCCGCGGCGATCATGGCACTGGATCGGGCGTTACGGGCGCCGCAAGCCGAATCCGGCAGCTTGGTCATTTACTGATACCAGCAAGGAAAACAACATATGTTCCATTGGTTCCGCAACACTGTACGCCGGATTCTCGCGGCCACTACGTCCAGCCCGGCTTCTTGGTTCGTCGAGTGGATCCGCGGTAACGATGTGCTGAGCGAATCGGATAGTGGAATCCCGGTAGACGGGCAAACGTGCCTCAAGTACGCCCCGGTGTGGAATGCCGTTAATCGTGTCTGCGGGCGCGTGGCGCAATTGCCGCTGATCTTGTACGAGTGGACCGACGCGGACCAGAAGAAGAAACGCCGCGCGACCGAGCACCCAGCCTATCGGCTGCTGAAACGCGAGCCCAACAAGCAGATGATTCCGGCCGTGTTTAAGGAGCTGGTGCAATACCATGCGCTGGTCTTTGGCAACGGCCGCGCTGAGATCGTACGCAACGGCCGCGCGGATCCAACCGCACTGATTCCGTTGTTGCCGGATCGCACCAAAACCGTACTGATCAACGGCGACAAATGGCACATCACAGAGGTAATCGTCGACGCGGAGACCCAGCGCACCGAGAAGCGCAAGATACGAGACGAAAACTGTCTCCATATACCGGGCTTGGGATACGACGGGATCGCAGGCTATGCCCTCTGGGATCTCGCTAAGAATTCTTGGGGCTTGGGCTTGGGGCAAGAGAAACGGGCCAACAAGTTCTACCGCAACAACGCCGTCCCCGGCCTAATCCTGGAAGCCCCAGCCGGCACGTTTGAAGATGATGAAGAGGCAAAGAAGTTTCTCACCGCGTTCCGCGAAATGCAAGAGGGTCTCGACAACACCGCGAGGACGGGCCTCTTACGTAATGGTATCAAAGCCACAAAGCTCAGTATGTCCGACCAGGAATCCCAGACCGTCGAGCAGCGCAAGTTTCAACGCCAAGACGTGGCGTTGTGGTTTATGCTGGAAACGATTCTAGGCGACGATGAAACGGTCTCATACAACTCGCTAGAACAAAAACACTTGGCCGAGTTGATCAACTGTCTCAATATCTGGCTGGTCAAATGGCAGGAGGAATGCGAGCGCAAGTTACTGCGCGAACGCGAGAAGCTGGCCGACAGGCACTTTATCCGATTCAGCACCGGCGCGCTTTTGCGTACGGACATGAAGACCACTTATACCATGCTGTCGGCCGCGGTCCGCGGAACGATTATGACCCAGAACGAAGCCCGCGAGGTGATCGACTTGCCACCGGTCGACGGCGGCGACGAACTGAAAAACCCGGCCATTACACCCGGTAATCCGCCGCCGCCGGAAGAATCGGCCGGCAAAGATGGCGCCGGCGACGAAAAGGACGGCAAGGAAGAAAAGGGCCAGGCCAAAGAGATGCAAGACCGGTTGCGCGGCGTGATCGCCGGCCGGCTGGCCGAACTGGCGGCCGTCGAGGTCAAACGGATCGAGGCCGCCGCGGCCACGCCGGAGACGTTTACCAAATGGGTAAACGGTTTCTATGCCAAGTGGCAGAAAACACTTACCGACGCGGTCCAGTCTTTGGCCGGCAGCGATCAATCGGCGGAAACGATAGCCGTCGCCTGGTGCGAAGAATCGCGCCGGCTACTGGCCGCCGAACCATTCGACGACATAGCGCCCACGCTGTGGACCGAACGCGCCGGCGAGCTGGCCGATCAATTAACGAGTCTTTGACGGAGAGGAAGCAACCAACATGCCCAAGAACTTACGCATCGAACGATCCGGCGACGTGCCGGAGTTGTATCTGTACGATGAGATCGGCCCGGCCTTGCCCGACTGGTGGGGCGATACGGACCTGGTTTCCGCAAAAGCCGTGATGGAAGCGCTCGACGAAATCGGCGACGTGCCGGAATTCGCCGTTAGGATCAGCTCACCAGGCGGCGACGTGTTCGAAGGCGTGGCCATCTACAATGCTCTCGCCCGGCATTCGGCCACGATCCGCGTTGAGATCGATTCGCTGGCCGCCTCGATCGCCTCAGTGATCGCCATGGCCGGCGATGAGATCGTGATCGCCGGCAACGCCATGATAATGATCCACCAGGCGTGGACGTGTGCCATGGGCAACGCGGCCGAACTTGCCACCGTGGTCGAATCGCTGGAAAAGATCGACAAAACCATCGTTGACACCTACGCCGCACGCGCACGCGACCGTTCGACGCCGGAGCAAATCACCGAATGGCTCGTGGCGGAAACGTGGATGACTGCAGACGAAGCGATAGAGCGCGGCTTTGCCGATCGGGCCGGCGAGCTGAAAGGCGACGTACAAGCCAGGGTGCCGGCCGGCCGATTCAAGAACACGCCAAAGCAACTGATTGCGAAGCCGAACCCGCCGGCGCCCGAGAGCTCACAAACGCGAGACCGAAAAACCACCGGCCTGCGCTGCCTGCCGGCGATCGCCGCACGCATCAATGAGGTCAGACGCCGCAACGCGGCCGAACCTTACCCAGCTTAACACACAAACCGGCTGATTTTGCACGAATACCCTACCCGCCACGAAACGAAAACCGGGTGTGGCACGGCTTACTTGTTAGCCGTGTCTTGGAAGCTGCAAGCAACACCTGCTTGCGAGCAAGCAGTGCCACACAGTCAATAGGTGACCGGCCGGTATTGATTGCGCAGTGCCAACACGCGACCGGGGGTTGGATCCGCGGTAATGTCGTCCAGGATTTCCCAGCACGGGACTGACGGCCAGCCGAGATCTCGGGCAATTTCGCAGCGACGCTGCCCGATTAAGACGCAGTCGCGAAACGCGATCAGTGGATTGACCATGCGGCCGGCAGCGGCCAGGGACTCGCGGAGCCGGTCGTAGTCGGCGCGGGCGGCGGCGTCGCGTCTGTCGTACGGCCGCCAGAAGTAATGCACGTGATCGAATTCGCCGCCAAGCTGTAGCTCGGCCGGGTCGCGTTCGACAAGTCGAGTTTCTAAAGCGCTCATTTGGCCAGCTATAGCCAGGGAGGGCCGCCGGTGTCAACCTCGATCGTTCTTGCGGTTTTCGCGATCCTATTTTCTGTAAATCTGTAAAGCTGAGATAGACGGTCCGGCGGTGCGGCCGGTACTGTCGCAGCATACCATCCGGTCGGCCACTCGTCAGCGGCAGATCGCGACTGGCCTCAAAGGCTCGTTAGCCTCTGCGCCAGCGCTTACCCAGAGATGGGCGGACCAGTCGAAGAAAGCGACACGGGCAACCGTGGCAGAAATCTTAACGGAGTGACGAGCATGCGCCGCAGACACCTGATTCCCACCCTGCGCCGACCGCCCTTTACGTTGGGCGTGATGGCGTTGCTTTCGGCCAAAGCGATCCGCGAGAAAATCGGCGAATTGACCGATCGGGCCCAAGCCATCGTTGACTTGGCCGATACGGACAAGCGCGAACTGACCGACGAGGAAAAAACCGAAATTGACGGGATACTCGGTGTCGGCAAGAAAGGCGAGGCCGACTACAAGCCCGGACAGATCGACGCGCTGCAGCGTGATCTAGAACGGGCCGAAAAGTTGGAAGCCCGCCAAGCTCAGCTCGCGCAAGCCCGCGTAGGTGGCGATGGCGCCAGTACGCTCACCTACCAGCAAGCCGACGGCCCCGGCCGGCAGCCGCGCCAACAGGACGATTACGAGCCACGCGTCAACCGCGTGCGCATTCCGATCTCGGCCCAGTTCCGACATGGTCGGCTAAAGGCGTACAGCGGCCCAGCGGCCGAGCGTCAAGCGTATCTGGCCGGGCAGTTCTTCCTCGCCACGCTGTTTCAGAACAAGCAGGCGGCGCAGTGGTGCAAAGACTTCGGAATTGACACGAAGTTTCAAGACGTGCTGTCCGAGGGCGCCGACTCCGGCGGAGGTTTCCTGGTGCCCGTCGAGGTCGAGCAGACGATTATCGACCTGCGAGAGACCTATGGCGTGTTCCGCAAGAAAGCCAAAGTCGTGCCCATGGCGCGCGACACCAAAACGCAGCCCGTCCGCAGCTCCGGCGTTGCCGCGTATTGGGTCGGAGAGAACGACGAAATCACGACCAGTGACAAGGCGTGGAAGCAACTGAACCTGGTTGCTCGCAAGCTCGCCGCATTGACGCGGTACAGTTCCGAGTTATCCGAGGACGCCACGATTTCGATCGGCGACGATCTCACGCAAGAATTCGCCTACGCCTTCGCCGTGTCCGAGGATCAGGCCGGCTTCTTGGGCGATGGGAAGAGCACCTACGGGCACCAGACCGGGCTGAAGAACAAAGTGGGCGCCGGCTCGATCTTCACGGCCGCGGCCGCCAACCTCGCTTTCGGGTCTTTGGACCTGGAGGACTTCGAAGGTTGTTGCGGCCAGTTGCCGGAGTATCCCGGCATTCAACCATCTTGGTACATCTCCAAACCAGGCTACTGGAACAGCATGGTCCGACTGATGGCGGCCGCCGGCGGTACCACATGGGAAAAGCTGGCCAATGGCCAGATGGTCCCGATCTTCTTGGGCTATCCCGTGGAGTATGTGCACGTCATGCCCACGGCGTTGACGAACCAAGCCAGCACGATCCTGGCCTATTTCGGCGACTTGGCCATGGCCGCACTGTTGGGCAACCGTCGCGGGCTGCAGATCGCAATCAGCGATCAGCGCTTTTTCGAATACGACCAATTCGCCATCCGCGGCGTCGAACGGGTAAACATCAATATCCACTCCGTTGACGACGCCACCAACGCCGGCCCGGTGATCGCACTCAAGACACCGGCCGCGTAAGCCGTAGGGTGGGCACCGCCCACCATAAACCGCTTGCCAACAAAATCGAATTCGGTGGGCCGTGCCCGCCCTACCAGGAAGCCAAAACGATGAACGAAGCACAGCACGCCAAGTGGGCGAACCTGCTCACGGATCACGAAAAGGATAACGACAGCTTCACGGCTGCCGCGCTGGATACCAAGGGGTGGGGCTATTGCGAGATCGCCTGTGTACTCCAAAACCTGCCGGCCAACATGGCCGCGCTCAAGGTCCAGGAATCCGACGACGACAGCACCTATGCCGACGTAACCGGCCTGGTTGTCGGGACCAGCACGGATATTGACGGCAACACGTCCGCGCTGCCGCTGGCCGCGTCCGACGATGACACCATTCGGCTGTTTCAAATCGACCTGCGAGCCCGCAAGCGATACCTGAAGCTGATAGCCACCGCCGGCGACGGATCCGGCACGGCATCGGAATTGACGGCGGTAGCTCGACTGAGTCGCGGCGAGGTGGTACCGATCACCGGCAGCGGCATGGGGAGTGACGGCTGCTTGCGCGTCTAAGTATCGGTCTAGCTACGCTTGCCAGAGCGTGGATTTCCGCCGTTTGGCGACGGCAGTTACGAGCTTGAAACGGGAAGCTAAAAGATGAAACGATTGTTATTGACCGCGGGGCTGATTTTGGCGGTGTTGGTTACGTGTGTATGGGCGTATGACGCGCGGCTGGACCGCGTCAAGCTGTGGCAAGATTTCCAGATGATGAGCGGCTCGACATTCACGAACCGCGATGGCAACGACATTGCCGCACAACTTGACGTCCTGGACACGATCGCCGCGGCCGATCTAACGAAGATCGACGGCATTACCAACGGCACGGCGGCGGCAAGCAAGGCGCTAGTGCTGGGATCGTCGAAAGAAATCTCGGTGATTACGACGCTGGGCGCCACGAATATTGACGCCGGCGCGTCGGGCACCGTCGGCACGCTCGACGTATTCCCGACGACGGCCAGCAAAGGAAAGCTGGCGTTTACGTGTACGGACCAGACCGGCGACACGACGGTTACAGTCGACGCCGACGCAATGGGCCAGGCGTCAACGATCAGTATTCCAGACCCCGGCGGCGCAACTGCCGACTTTGTCTTAACGGCTGGCAATCAGACCGTGGGCGGCACGAAAACACTGAGTTCTGCCCTGCAGACATCGGCGGGCGTCGGCGCCAAGAACGGGGCGACTGTGGCGGCCGTGGAGTATGGCGGCGGTGTGATCTACAAGACAGTCTTAACATGCACCGCTACGCCAATGACGTTCGGCGACGAGGGCGGGCAAGGCCAGTACGGCGGCACGAAAATCTATGATTTCCCCGAAGGGCTGGTCTGCACGTTGGGCGCCGTGATTGATGGCTCGATTACCTTGACATCACCGGCAATCGACGCTTGGGACGGGGACATTGCGCTAGGCACAGCCGCGCCGACCGATCATCAGACGGGCCTAGTGGCAGCCGACACCGGGCGATACCTGCAAAGTACGGCGACAACGCAAGCAGTATCGAAAGTCGCCAACGTGGACGCGATCACGATCGCCACCGGGTTGACCGAGTCGGGTGCACGGTGGACGGACGGCACGGCGACGGCGGCCGATCTATTCATCAGTTTACTGGTCGACGACGACGCGGCGCACGACAACACGATCACCGGGACATTTACCGGAACGGTGACGGTTACTTGGATTACGGCCGGGGATAAGTAATGCGCGTGCGTATGCTGAAACATTGGAACGGACACAAACCCGGGAGGGTGTTTTGTCAGATGCCCGGCGGCGCGGCCAACGTGCTGATTAACCGCGGCCTGGCGGAGAACGTGGACGATGCTGAAGTACAGCCTGACGCGGGCGGCAGACCCAAGCGTAGAGCCGGCAACGCTGGCCGAAGCAAAACGTCACGCAAACGTGGTCGCAAGTGATGACGACGATTTTATCACATCGCTGATCATCGCCGCGCGGGAGCAAGTCGAGTCGGATACGTCGCGGGCGCTGATCACGCAAACCTGGCGGCTGAAGCTGCACGAATTCTTCGCGGACAAGTTCGAATTACCGCGGCCGCCGCTGCAGTCGGTCAGCTCGATTAAGTATCTGGATCTGGACGAAGCTGAGCAGACGCTAGGCGCGACAAATTACGACGTGGATACGGACCGTGAACCGGGCGTTATTTGGCGGGATGAAGACGCGACTTGGCCGACGATCAGCGATGAGGTCAACGCGGTAACAATTACTTTCGTGGCCGGCTACGGTGACGCGGCCTCTGACGTACCAGCGCGAGCCAAACACGCGATTCTATTACTGGTCGCACACTGGTACCGTAGCCGCGAGGCCGTAACGATCGGGACTATCAGCAAGGAAATTGAGCTGGCGTACCAGCGACTGGTCAACGGTTTGAAAGTGGGGAACTATCCATGATACGAGTTCTACTTGTGCTGCTGATTGCAGCGATGGGTGTGGCTTATGCAATCACGACTTGCGGCGGGGGAGTTGAGGCAGCGGATCAAGATCGAGGAACCGACGGAATCTCAGGGCAATGCGGGGCAGGTGACTCGGACGTGGGACACGCTGTCCGGTGCGAGCAGCCTACCGGCGCGAGTGGAGGCCGTCAGTGGTGGCGAGTCGCTGCGAGGCCGGCAAGTTTCCGCGGAAACGCGGCTTGTGCTGACCGTGCGGTATCGCTCGGACATCACCACGACAATGCGAGTAGTGTACGCCGGTGGCACGTACGGCATTATCAGAGCCAGCGACCCGTACGGCGATCAGATAGAACTGCGAATCGAATGCAAGGACCGGGACTAGCGGGTGTGGTGTGGCACGGCTTACTTGTTAGCCGTGTCTCCGGGCATCCCAAGCAACACTGCTTGCGAGCAAGCAGTGCCATACAGGACAGGCGAATGCTTGAGCTAGACGGTTATGACGAACTGATGCGTGAGCTGGATCGGATCGACCGGACGCTTCGACGCCGCACTACGCGCGACGTGGCCAGGGCCATGGCCGAAGTAGTCGCGACGCGAGCCAAGCAGTTATGTCCGCGCGGCGATCCGGCTCATAATCCCGACGCCAAGCCGCTGGCGGAAACGATCGGAATCGAGGTGCGGGACTACGGCGAGCGACAATTGGCCGTCGTCGGTCCGCAAGTTCCGGCCGGGGCCCACGGACACAACGTCGAAAACGGCCACGCGATCGTTCGTAACGGCCAGGTCGTCGGCAGGGCGGCGCCGCATCCGTTTATACGCCCGGCAGCGGATGAAACACAAAGCGAACAACAGGCGGCCGCAGAAGCCGTGGCGACCCAAGCGGTGCAGGATTTGGGATTGACCGGCTGAAATGTCCGATATCGGCGTAGCGCTGCGAACGAAACTGTTGTCGGTCCAGGCCGTTAGCGACCTGGTGGGCACGCGGGTCTATCCGGATCAGTTGCCCCAAGGTGCGACGTTGCCGGCCGCGGTGTACCACAAGATCAGCGGCGTCGACGAGGCGGACCTGGCAGGAATCGTCCAACTGCAGCACGGGCGGCTCCAGATCGACGCCTACGCATCGACGCGGTTGGCGTCCGACGCACTGGCGACGGCGATTCGCAACGCGATTTGCGACGCGTCCGGAAGCCGCGGAACGTGGGGCTCGGTTTCGGTCAGCGCATGCACGCCGGCCGGCGGGCCACGCGACGATACGCAGCCGCTGGACGACGGCAGCGACGAGCACCAGTACATCTCGATTCGCGATTACCTGATCAGTTACCACGGATGACACGTAGGACGGACCCGCAATCCGTCCCACACAACAAGGAGGTTAGCACATGGCAGCCGCAACCAAAGACACTGGGCACGGTGCGAGCATTACTTTTGGGACATCGGCGCTGGCCTTCCACTGGCGCAAGATCGGCAAGGTCACCAAGACTCGTGGCAAGCTGGATGATTCCGATCTGTCCAACGCCAACGGCAACAAGACGTACGTGTTCGAGGACCTGGCGGAACCGGGTGAAGTCGAAGTTGAATTTCTGTTCGACCCAACGGCAGCCATTCCCGACATTCATGCCGCGGCCGAAACGATCACCATCACGGGTCCGGTCCCGCCAGGCGGTGCCAGCGCCGCGGATCTGGAAGGCACCGGCGCCGCGCTCGACGTGACGCAGAGTCCCGAATTCGCCAGCAATGGGCTGCAAGTAGGCACGCTCAAGATCGCCTTCGATGGCAAGACCGGCCCCACGCACACGCCCGCGGCGTAAGCCAGGCCTGTGTGGCACGGCCTACTTGTTGGCCGTGTTTCAGGAAGGGAATCCCACTGCTTGCAAGCAAGCAGTGCCACACGATCAGGAAAGGAATCCCACTGCTTGCAAGCAAGCAGTGCCACACCAAGTTCGATCGAAAGGAATCGACGAATGAGCGATGTGACTTTGAAAGACATCGGCCCCGCGGGCCGGCAGACGATTATGTTTCGTGGCCGGCAAGTGGGCTACTACCGCGAGGCCACGGGGCAAGTGCAGTTCGCTCCGCGACACATGGACAAAGACCAGCAGGCTCTGATCTTGTCCGAGTTGAGCCACTTGATCGGTGCCGAGCCAACCAGCGTCACCAATCCGCCGGAAGAGCCGCCGCCCGAGGAAGCCTACGAGGAACTGGATCCCGACGATCTGACTGAGGCGGCGTAGGGACCGTCTTTTCCGGCCCCTGACACCTGAACACGTTGTGCGCGGGTCTCCCGACCCCGCACAAGCGATTGACCGAAGGTCTCAAGAATGCAGGAGGCCTACGGTCGACGGTTTCGGCGAGGTCGGAGACCTGCGCCGAACGGCCGACACCTAACACGTAAACACTGACACCTGAATTATGATCACTCGCGACCAACTGCTAGGCTCCTTCAAGCGGCGCTACACGTTCTCCGAAACGATCCTTGGCCCGCTGCGGATTCGCAACCTGACGGAAGAGGAAAAGGAAGAGTTCGAAGCCGGCAACCTCGACAAGGAAGGCAAGCTGAATTTGCGGGCCGTGCGCAAGCAACGCCGTAAGCTGTTCGTCGCCTTGGTCGTCGACGACGAAGGCAACCCGTTACTGCCCGAGCCCGGCGATGTGGAGCGGCTCAAGGGTGTGGATTCGGCGGTGACCGCGGCCGTATTCCGCGACGGCACCAAGCACTGCGGATTCACTGACGACGAGCTGGACGAGCTGGAAAAAAACTTCGCAGAAGCCACCGCCGACGATTCGCCTATCGATTAGCGCTGCGGTGGGGAATCGCCGACGTAGAAACCTGGTTGTCCTCGATCGAGCCGCGCGTCATCGATGCGTGGCTCGCGTTTTATCGGGTCGAACCGGAAGCGTTTGAGGAAGGCCGGAGACCAGAGACCGGAGGCGGGAGGCGCAGCGGAACGCACATGGTCGACGCCAGCCAGGCCACCGACGTGTTCGCATCGATTGGGAGATAGGCCGGGGCACCCGCCCCGGTGGATGATCATGGCCACCATCGGAACACTTGCCGCCCGCATCCTCGCCGACGCTTCCGGCGTCCGCAGCGGCATGGGCATGACGCGGAACGAGCTGAAGATTACGCGTGGCGCCTTCCTGGCCACGCGCGACGACAGCCAAAAGCTGCAGATGGCCTTGGACCAACTGGCCAGTGCCAAAGACAAAGGCGCCTTTCGCGACGCTCAAGACTACGCCAAAGCCGTAGCGGCCGTGAAAGCAGAACTAGACCCGGCCACCGTCGCCCAGCGACAGCTTGACGAGGCCATCGCAGCGACCCAAGCCAAGCTGCAGGACCAGATCGCCACGTTCGGCATAAGTGCCGACGAGATCGATCGTTATCGGTTGGAACAGCAAGGCGCCACGCAAGAGCAACTCGAATCCGTGGCCGCTCTGCAGCAACAGCGCGCCGCACTCGAAGCCGATGCCGCCGCCAAAGCCGCTGCTGCCCAGCAAGCTCAGCAGCTCGAATCATCCATCACACAGACCCGCAACGCGTTGTACGGCGAAATCGACGCCTTTGGCATGTCGGCCGACGAAATTAAGTTGCGAAACCTGGCACTCGAAGGCGCGGACGACGCCACGCTGGAAAACGTGCGGGCCCTGCAGCAGCAGCGCAACGCCCTGCAGGCAGACGCCGACGCCACGGCACGGGCCAAACAAATCAAGGAGCAAGTGCGGACACCGACTGAGCGATACTCGCAAGAAATCCGCGAGCTGAACCAGCTATTGAAGTCCGGCAAGCTATCCCAGGACGTGCACGCGCGAGCGGTGCAACAGGCGGGGCAGCGATACGGCGTCGCCGGCAAGCAAGCCGGTGACCTGGCCGGCCGGGCAAAACAGGTCGGCCTATCCCACGCCGGCGCCATTCCCGGCGTCGGCGGGCTCACAAACGTACTGTCCGCCGGCCACCCGGCGTTGATCGCGGCGGCCGCGGCGATCGCCGGCGTGACGATCGCAGTCAAAGCCGGCAAGGCGGCGATCGACGCCTATGTGTCGGGCGTTGGTCGAGCGATCGACGAAATCGACAAGCTGGCCAAGACCTCGGCGAAACTGGGCATGGCCACTGATAGTTTGCTGTCGCTGAGATACGCCGGCGAACAGACGGGCGTGGCCGCCAATACATTCGACATGGCCATCCAGCGCATGACGCGACGCGTGGCCGAAGCAGCCAAGGGGACCGGCGAGGCGAAAGACGCAATTAAAGAGCTGGGCCTGGACGCCAAGCGCCTGGCCGCCGGGACGCCCGACCAGGCGTTTCGGAAAATCGCCGGCGCTATGGGCGAAGTCGAACACCAGGGGCACCGCGTCCGGCTGGCTATGCGGCTGTTCGATTCCGAGGGCGTCGCGCTGGTCAACACGTTGGCACTAGGTGAGCAGGGCCTGGCTGACATGGAGGCCCGGGCGAAAGAGCTGGGGCTGACACTAAACAGTGTCGACGCGGCCGCCGTCGAGCAGATGCGCGACACCTGGAACGACGTCGGCCAAGTGTTGCAAGGGATCGCGATGCAAGCCGCCGTCGACCTGGCCCCGACGCTGCAGGTCGCCGCGCAACAGATTATCGAAATCCTCAAACCCGGCTCGCAAATCGGCGACACGATCCGATTTAGCCTAGCAGCGGTCCCACCGCTGCTAGGTAAGTGTATCGACCTCGCGCAAGTACTGATCGGGCTGTTCCAGGGCTGGCAGCACAAGGCGCAGGCAGCCGTCGGCGTATTCATCGAAGCCGCCGCGGCGGCCGACCGCGTTACAGCCGCGCTGGTACCGGGCCGCGAAGTCGACGACGGGCTGCAGGCTTTCGCCGACGACTTCCGCCGGCGCACCGAACTGCTTGGCAAAGAGGCCGGCGAGCGCATCAGCAAGGGCATGAACGGCGCCGCTCAAGCTGAAATCGAAAAACTACGCCGATCCGCCGCCTCCGGCCTCCAGGCTCCAGACTCCAGCCTGCCCGACACCGGCGCCACGGCCGCCGCGTCCGAGCAGTCGAAACTATTCGACGCACTGACCAAGACCACCGACGCCCTGGCCGAACAGATCGTCACAGCCGATATGAGCGCCGACGAAATCCAGCGATGGCGACTGGCGATCGCCGGGGCAACGGAACAAACACTGGAATCTGTCGCCGCCATGCAACGCCAAGCGGAAGCGGCCAAGAAAGCGGCCGAGCTGCAGGCGAATATCAAGAAGACCACAGACGCACTTCGCGAGCAAGCGGCCACGGCCGGGATGTCTGCCGAACAAATCGAGCGGTGGCGACTGGCGATCGCCGGGGCAACGGAACAAACACTGGAATCTGTCGCCGCCATGCAACGCGAAGCGCAGGCGGCAAAGGATCTTGTCACACTGCGACAAGATTTGATTGGCTTGCAGGATCGGAAGCGTTCGGCCGCGATCGACCGGGCTGAGTTGGAGATGGCCGAACGACTTCAACGGGTCGTCATTAACACCGGTCGCCAGTATCCCGAGGGCGTCAGTGCGGCGGCCAAGCAGTACGGCGACGAGTTGCGGCGGCAATTGGAATTGCAGCAACTCATTCGCGACTTGCGGCGCGAAGGCCATAGTGAGCAGTACATCCGCCACGCCGCCTCCATCATGCAACAGAATCACGCCCTCGACCGCCAGGCCGAATCGTTCGAGCGGCGGCGCAAATTGTTCGCGGAAGGTGCGAGCCTGGTAGAGAAACATCGACGGCCAGAGGAAGAGTACGCCGACACGCTGCGACGGCTGCGCGAGATGCTGGACGCCGGCGCCATCGACATGCGCACCTTTGTGCGCGAGAAGCGAGAGGCGGCGTCCGAGTTGATGAAGCCGCTGGAATTGAAATTCGGAACGTCCGGAATCCAGGCCACAGCCAAGGGATCGGCCGAAGCGCTCGCCAGGATTGATGAGCTACGGGCGCGTGGGAAAGCGTTGCAGGAAATCAAACTGATTGACAAAGCAGCAGCAGAGGAAAAACCGCTTCCCCCGCCACCAACGCCCACAATGCCCCAACCGCCGACACTTTCGACCCCACTCCCCGTCAGCGCGATCGGCGCCACGTACGCGCCGCTGCCCGAATCGCCCGCGGTGCCGGACATGGCGGCCACGATCGCCCCGAACTGGTCCGCACTGCCGGACACGCCGGAAATCGGCGATCTTGGCGCAGGGATCGAGGCCCTGTGGGGACCGCTGCCCGAATCGCCCGCGGTGCCGGACATGGCCGCGTCGATCGGCACCACGTACTCGCCGTTGCCGGCCGCTCCGGAGTTGCCAGATCAGATCAGCGCAATCCAAAGCAGTTACGTCCCGCCGCCCGAATCGCCCGCCGTAGAGAATATGGCCGCGTCGATCGATACGCGATGGAAAGAGGTGGCCACACCGCAGCCCGTGCAGGATATGGCCGCGTCGATCGAGCCGGTATGGGGCGACGTTTCGGCGCCTCCGGAGCTGCCCGAACTATCCACCACGATCGCGCTGACGTACGCGAAAGAACTGCCGTCGCCGCCGGAACCAGTTGCGCCTCCAGTCTCCAGCCTCCAGTCTCCAGTCTCCCCGGCCGCCCCGGCCGCCCCGGCCGACAGTGAGCCGCCCAGCGATCCGGCCTGGCCGGATGCGCTGAAGAAACTGGACCGCATCGCCGCGGCCACCGAAGCATGGCTGGAGAAAGAGGGCGTCGTCATTGAAGAGATCCGCCCGTAAAGCCGGTGTGGCACGGCCTATTTATTGGCCGTGTCTGTGCGGCGCCAAGCAACACTGCTTGCCAGCAAGCAGTGCCACACGTTCAGAAGGGATGCAGGAAATGAGCGCCGAAGCGGTAACACTGCCTAGAGATTGGTCGCGTACCAACGACGAAGAAGGGCATATTGATTACACGCTTATCTGGCGCGTGAACACAACTAACGTGCTGGACGGTCCGGACACGGCGCACACCGCCGCCGGACTGCCCTTGCCCGGCGCGTCGCTGAACTACGGCAACACGGTCAATACGTACGCGCGGTACAACCGCAAAGGCGGTGCCAAGCTGGTCAAGGCCGACGGCAGCCGCAAGCTATGGGACGTGACGACCGTATTTTCGACGCGACCCCTACGGCGCTGTTCGACTGGCTCGTTCGAGAATCCGCTACTGGAACCGCACAAGGTACGCGGCGGGTCGGTGAAGATCCCCACCGAGCTGATCAAGGACAAAGACGGCGACCCGATCCTGAATAGCGCGGAAGAGCGATTCCGTGGCCCCACGTGTCAAGACGTGATCGTGCGGCCCACGATCGAGCTGGAAATGAACGTGTCATGGGTCAGCCTATCGTTCCTCTATCAGTACGTCGAGGCGGTGAATGACGCGACTTGGTGGGGCTGCGCGGCGCGGGTGATCAAGTGTACGGATTTCACCTGGGAGCAAATGCTGTGGGGCGTGTGTTCGGAGTATTTCCACGTCGCGTTTTCGTTTGAGCTGAAAGAGGACACCTGGGATCTGTATCTGCTGGACGAAGGCACGCGCGTCAAAATCCCCGACACCGATCCGCCGGAATATTGGAAGTACAAGGACGGGCGCGAAGAAAACGCGCAAGTGCTGCTGGACGGCAGCGGTAACGCGCTGGACCCGGGCGACGATCCGGTGTATCGGCATTTCCGAGCGAAACAAGAGTTGGATTTCTCCGCCGTCGGCTGGCCGGCGACGTTGTTGTGATGAGCCGCTGGGCGCTAGCCCGCGGTTAGTACACGGAAACCGGATGCTAGCCCATGCCGGCTGATCATAGGGGACTGCCACATGGAACCATCACGCTTGACTGTGACCGTCAACGGCGCGTACTGGCATCCGCTGGGCGACGTCACGCCCATCGATTCGCGCTACAGCGAAACTATCGCGACCGAGGACCTGCCGGACAGAGCGTTGCTGAAGATATCGGGCCCGATACGACTGCAGACCCACCTGCAGGCGCCGCGGGGTGTGATGCTCGAAAACCTCGCCGGCAAGGGATTGCAGAAGCAACCGACCGACGAAGAAGCGGCCGAGCTGGCCCGCAAGGTGCTCTGCGTCGGCGTGTGGCAGAAAGGCACCATGGGCGGCCATCCGATTGAATTGCACCCATGCCGGCCGGGCGCTCCGATGGGGCAAGGACAATTCTTCTGGCTCGGGCCCGGCGCCGTGATTTCGGTCGCACCGCGTGAGCCAGGGGTAGAGATCACGATCAAGATCACCTGGTTTCCAGGGACTGACGCGTAGCCGGTGTGGCACGGCCTACTTGTTGGCCGTGTCCCTGCGAAACCAAAGACCGCTGCTTGCGAGCAAGCAGTGCCACACGGGACAACGCCACGGATGGCAAAGACGATACACACGGTCGATCCGGCGGTCATCGCCGCCCTGCAGCAGGACGCCGCCAAAGCGCGCGGCGATCCGCGGGGCGATCTGCGCGACGACGTGCCACACCTGGACCAGTCGCCCGACGACTATCTGATTTGCGTACCGCCCGGTGGTATCGGGGCCCGCGATGGCAACACGCTGTCGAGCGCGTTGTGCAACGTGATCCGCGAAACGCACGACGACAAAACGTCGCGATCGCTGGAAAAGGTACTAGACGGCAACGGCGATCCACTGCAGGTGCGCGTTTGGAATATCGAGGGCGAGGATATTACGTGCGGCTTACACCGATCGGCCAGGCTGAAATCCGGCGTGCGCTTTGCGCTGGAATTGCCGCAAGTTACCACCACGACCAGCACGACCACGACAACGGCAAACACGAATGGCTGTGACGGCGAATGCAAGTATATCTGGTCCGCCCACTATAACGCTTGGTCTCTGGATAGCGATACCTGCGCCACCACGACGACGACCACCAGCACGACGACCACCACGGGCGGCGAGACGACCACCACGACCACCAGCACGACGACCACGACAGCGGCTTGCGACTGTTCCGACGGCACGACCACCAGCACGACGACGAGCACCACCACGACGACGCAGGCTTGCCAGTGCCTCCAGCCTACCCACTGCGGCGACAACGACGGCGAGTGTGTCTATACATCTTGCGGACAAGCGCAAAGCTACCCGCCGGATTGCACGACCACCAGCACGACGACGACCACCGACGGCACGACCACCACCACGACAAGCACCACCACCACGACGTGTGATTGTAATACGACGACCACCGGCGGACTTACCACCACCACCACCGGCGCGCCGGGCTGTGATTCGCCATGCACGTGGGTCGGGGACGTCATAAATGGCAGTTGGCAATGGGTGCGCACTGGCGGCGGGTGCGGTCCTAGTTGCCCGTGTGACGGCCCGGACGGTAACCCATACTGCAACGAGGCGTCCACGGAATGCCAGACGACCAGCACGACGACGACCACCACCACGGCTATCTGCGCTGGACGGTGCGTCTTTTTCTGGATTCCCGCGCGAAGCCACTGGAGGTTGTATTCGCATGGCTGCAGCGAACAGCCGTATTGTTGCGACTGCGACCCGCCCAGCTACGACGGCGACGAGTGCGGGGCCGTCTATGTGCCGTGCAGTTGCCCGACCACGACCACGGCGGCGCCGACCACCACCACCGGGGCGCCCGATCCGTGCGCGCATTGCTACACCACGACCACCACCGGACCCCTGACCACCACCACGACCACCAGCACGACGACCACCACGGGCGCCTGTGACGGCGAATGCAAGTGGAGCTGGTCGACCGCAGCCGGCGCCTGGGGCAAGGATTCCGATACTTGTGCCGCTAGCTGTCCATGTCCGCAACCCGCGCATACCGGACACGCCGACTGCGAAGTGGCCTGGACAGCGTGCGTTGGAGTTAGTACCACCACGACAACGACAACCACCACCACCACGACAACGACAACCACCACCACCACGACAACGACAACCACCACCACCACGACAACGACAACCACCACGACAACGACAACCAC
>Ga0180438_10003537_pt1 | contig 23531 bp, 20 predicted proteins | sample SS_ome_12_FD_132455 | JGI IMG/M metagenome (GOLD analysis project Ga0180438, IMG submission 132455) | Hypersaline lake sediment archaeal communities from the Salton Sea, California, USA - SS_3_D_2 metaG | ecosystem: Environmental > Aquatic > Non-marine Saline and Alkaline > Hypersaline >...
AAAGTGGTTATTAGTATCTATTGACGATTGGGAACGGCATTGGCACCTGAAAAATATTTTCTTAAGCTAAATAATCGTGTCAAATTTATTCTTGACAAAGGACCTGATAACAGTCAAGGTGATTCCTCAACCCTAGAAAAAGGATTGAAGATGATTATAGAAAATAATTCTTTATGTGGGGAAGGAGTAGGTTTTGGAGTTCCTGCATTAGAATATCCAGGAAATATCATTTTCTCTACTTCAGCGAAAATCAAGAATGAAAATGGAACATTAGTTAAATCTTTTTCCATGGATGGTTCCCATAGAAAGACTTGGATGCATAAATTCACTATTAATGATAGGTTCTATTCAACTATTTCAAATAAGTTAAGTCACATTTACAAGAGAGACAAAAAATACCGGAAACTCATAAAAGGTTTAATGAAGTTCATAACAATTCTGGGACTTAGAATATCAACTCAGAAAACTCGTTCAAAAGGATTTGTAGATATAACCTATGCAATATCAAGAGACAATTTGGTAATTTCAGTTAATACTTCACGAATTCTTGACAAGAAATTCAATAAACTACTAATTTTCAATGAGCAATCAGCAGATTTTGATCTATATAGAGATGATTTTACTCAATTAAGAAAAGACAATATCGGTGTATGGGAAGAGACAAACTGTCAAGAAGCATGTTTAACAAATGAATCCGCAAAAATTACGTTTTGTCTAATAAAACTTGACGGAGCAAAGCTATATAGAGGACGTGAACTCCTTCAACCACGTTTGGACTGGGCAGGATTCTGTTATATAACTTCATCAAAAGTTGAAAATCATCAGTATATTATAGAGATAAAATAAGGAGATCAGGTTGGTTGAAATTGTTCTTGTATATCCATTCTTTAAATCACGACTTGATCGATCTCCGTTTAGATTTCAACCGTTAGGAATGGGCTATATAGCTTCATTTCTGCGAAAAGCGAAATTGACAGTTAAACTAATTGATTGCACGTTTCGTGATCGAAAAAGTGTTCTTAAGGAGATTATGGAATTAAAACCCAGGATTGTTGGAATTTATTCTATGTATTCCATGGAACAAGATAGTATTGAACTTGCAAGGAGTATAAGAAAAGTAACTGATCTTCTGATTGCAGGTGGACCGCTGCCCACAGCTAAGCCCTCAAGCTTTCTTGACGATTTCGATCTTGTGGTTGTCGGAGAAGGTGAGAATACAATGCTTGAGATAGCAAAAACTTTCTTCGAAAATAAAGACCCAAAAACGGTTCCAGGGATAATCTTCAAAGACGGTTCAAACACATATCATACAGGTAGAAGAAACACTATCGAAAATCTCGACTCTATACCTTTTCCTACAAGAGAACTATTCGACAATGATTCCTATAAACAATATTACCAAAATAAATTCGGTTATACTATGACATCCATGATCTCTTCAAGAGGGTGCCCATTCCGCTGTGATTTTTGTAGCAGACCGATCTTCAAAGAGGGTTTCAGATCAAGATCTCATGAAAACATAGTTGACGAGATGCAGTCAATAATGGATATGGGATATGATCTGATATGGTTCGCTGATGATTGCTTTACAATTTCAAAAGAGAGAGTAGTAAAAATATGTGACGAAATAATTAGACGTAAATTGAATGTAAAGTGGCAATGTCTTTCTAGGGTTGATGCTATGGACCCAGAGATGGCTACTAAAATGAAAGAAGCAGGTTGTCAGAGAGTATATTTTGGTATAGAATCTGGGGATCAAAGAACCTTACATTTAATGAAAAAAGATATTGATCTACAAACAGCTAGAAGCGCAGTTTATAACGCTAACAAAGCAGGAATTGAGACTGGAGCGTTTCTTATAATAGGTTATCCTGGAGAGAGTGAAGAAATGATTCTTAATACCATACATTTTGGAACCACTTTACCTCTTGATTATCTATCATTCACACTTCCCTATCCTATACCTGGAACGGGTTTATACGAAAAAGTAAAAGACGATCTGATCGAACCAAGAAAAAGTAGAATAAAACTTATTGAACAGACTCTTGAATTTAAATCCCAATATTCAGAATTTAAACTAAAATTTGCAATACTCAAGGGAACTGTACAATTTAGAATTAGAAAACATTTCGGACAGATTGGCTACAAATTATTTGGAAAACCATTTGAAAAGATTACTGATCTACTTTTTAAGATAATGAAATAAGAAATTCAGTGGCTGGATGAGAACTATCAATATCATTAGAAATCGTAGATTCATTCTAGTAACTCTAAGTATAATTCTACAATTTACTCTCGCTGGATTTCTAGGTCATCATTATGATATGGGTATCTTCTTTACTGTAGGTTATGCTGTATCGAATGGAAATTCGCCTTATGGAATTTTTCCTGCAAGCATGATATTTGATAACCCAGCTTTCTTTGAAGAACTGCCGGGAATAGGTTACCCTCCACCCTGGGCGCTCTATCTAGGATTAGTATACTCACTAATCTATCAAACAACAAAGAACATATTTGTCTATAATCTTGCCATCAAGCTTCCAATAATACTTAGTAATATTGGATTAGCTTTCATCGTTGAGAGACTAGCTTTTACTCAAAATATTAGGAGAGAAACTTGCAATAAGATATTTTATTTTCTCCTTTTCAATCCTTTTATAATCTATATCTCAGCGATTTGGGGTCAATTTGATTCTCTTGTTATCCTGACTACTATTTTCGCGCTTAACAAGTTATATGACCGCAATTTATTTTCTTCAGCATTTTTCCTAGGGCTTTCTTCATCCCTTAAGATTCTTCCATTAGTTCTTCTCCCTATGTTCATAATTTTTATCAAAAGGAATTATGATCTTAAATCTAATCTCAAATTCATTACAATCTTCTTTTCAGTTCTTATGCTACTTGCATATTTCCCATTTTTAATATTCAACTGGGATACTTCAATAATTTTCAATAACGCAGATTTCCATTTTATCAGAGCAGGCGGTTTTACTCTCTTCAATATCTTTGATTTATTATATGATCAAACTTTTCTTTTTGAAAATTTAGAGGCTCTAGGTTACTTGTGGATTCCAGCATTATTATTGACAATATTTCTGTTACATAGAACTAGACTCGATAATTATATGGATCTGATAAGATGGACTTCTTCTTTATTTTTTGTATTAATGTTGACCAGAAGTTGGGTGTCTGAACAGAATATTGTATTGCTTATTCCATTAGTTTTACTGACTGCTGTTTCCAATAATAATTGGTCTATGGCTCATTTTGTTTGGGTAATGCCTCTATTATTCTCTTTTGTGAATACGAGTCCTTTTCAAATGTTTTTTTTGATATCTTCTAAACCTTTTGAATTCATAAAAGAATTTGATATATCATACAGGATTCCAAGGTTAATGTTGAAATTTATCTTAGCTATATTTTGGCAGATTATAGGATGGATTTATGTTATCCGAACTTTCACTGTTCGTTTGAAATAGAATATTTGAAAATGCTTTTTACTAATTCGTATTCGCCTAAAGATTTTAAGTAGCCTAACTTGTTTAAAATGAATATGTCAATTGACATTTCTTTTAAGATAGGTGGAGAGGCCGGTCAAGGACTTCAGACTATTGGATACATTCTCGCCAAAAGCATGGCTCGAGGGGGTCTCTATGTTTTCACAAATCAAGATAATGAATCAAGAATCAGAGGTGGCCATAATTTCTATCAAATTAGAATTAGTGATAATAAAGTTGAGAACTTAACCGAGCAGATTCATGTCATAATTGCTTTGGATGAAACAACCATTACCGAACATAAAGATGAATTGGTCAAAGATGGTGTAATAATATTTGATGGAGACAAAATCAGTGCAAAAGAGGATAAAAAAACTCTATTGAGCATCCCATTTGAGAAACTTGCCAAAGAGAGATCAGGCTCAACGAAGATGGCTAATTCTGTTGCCATAGGTGCGGCAATAAGTTTAGTGGGGTATGATTTTGATCTTCTGGAGAGTGTTTTAAAGGACGAATTTGGATCAAAAGGAGCTGACATTTCTAGTAAAAATATTCAAGCCGCAAAAGCAGGCTTTAACTATGTTTCAGAAAATGGAATTGATAAATTTCCATATAGAATTAAAAAAATTGGTGATAGTCAAGATTTCCTATTTCTTAACGGAAATGAGGCTGTGGCATCAGCTGCATTGTTATCAGGATGTAAATTTGTTTCAGGTTATCCTATGAGTCCTTCAACTCCTATACAACAATTCTTTGCATCAAAGATGAAGGATTATGGTGTGGTTTTTGAACAGGCTGAAGACGAAATATCAGCTATCAATATGATCATTGGAGGTTCATTTGCAGGCGCCAGGTCTATGACGGCTACCTCAGGTGGGGGTTTTTCTTTAATGGTTGAAGGATTAAGCCTTGCTGGGATGACTGAGACACCTATAGTGATTGTTATTTGTGAAAGACCAGGTCCTGCTACAGGTTTTCCAACTAGAACAGAACAGGGAGAACTTGAATTTGCGATTTATGCTGGTCATGGAGAGTTTCCAAGAGCTGTCTTTGCACCTGGAAATGTTGACCAAGCTTTCTATCTGACTTCAAAAGCTTTCAATTTGGCGGAGAAATATCAGATACCTGTGATCATATTATCTGACCAATATCTTGCTGACTCGTATTTTACAACAGAGAGATTCGATGTTTCGTCTTTGAAGGTTGATAGAGGTGAGTTCTTCACTGAATCTGACGTTAAGGAGTTTGGAGAATACAGGAGACATCTGATTACAGAATCGGGAATATCTCCTAGGCTCTTTCCAGGTCAGAAATTAGGATTAGTTGTGACAGATAGTGATGAACACACTGAAGACGGTCACATTACAGAACTTGCAGATGTTAAGATAAGAAATGTGAATAAACGTTTTAGGAAATTGGAAATCTTAAGGAAAGAGATTGGAACTCCATTTGTTTATGGTTTAAAAGATGCGGATACTCTTTTGATTAGTTGGGGCTCGACTTTTGGAGCTCTAAAGGAGGCTACGAGGATCTTGAATGATCAAGGATCTAATGTGAAGATGCTTCATCTTAGTGAAATATGGCCATTCCCAGTTGAAGCTGTGAGTAATGAGTTGAAGATTTCAGATAATTCGATATCTGTCGAGAGTAATTCCACGGGGCAAATGGCACATCTTATCCGGGCTGAGACGGGAGTCGAGGTTGACAAGAAGATTTTGAGATTTGATGGAAGACCAATTACACCCCAGTATATAGTTAGAGAATTCGAGAGGATTCGGTGATACATTATGGTGACGTTAAAAGATTATGAGAATGGTGAGACAGCCTGGTGTCCAGGATGTGGTAACTTCGGCATACTTCAAGCTGTTAAGAAGGCTCTAGTGAAAGTAGGTTTGGAGCCATATCAAGTCCTTATGGTCTCAGGTATTGGTCAAGCAGCCAAGCTTCCACACTATATGAAATGTAATTTTTTCAATGGGCTTCATGGAAGAACGCTTCCAGTTGCAACTGGTGCAAAAATAGTCAATCCAAAATTGAAAGTAATTGCTGTTGGTGGCGATGGTGATGGATATAGTGAAGGTGGGAATCATTTTATACATGCGATAAGAAGAAATATTGATGTCACTTATCTCGTTCATGATAATCAAATCTATGGATTGACTAAGGGTCAGGCTTCGGCTACCAGTGATGAAGGATTTGTTACTAAGACTACTCCATTGGGTGCATTTTCTAAACCTCTGAATCCCATTGCTCTTGCAATATCTCAAGGTATCTCATTTGTTGGACGTGGATTTTCAGGAGACATAGAACATCTCTCGACTCTTATCTCTGAGGCTATCGAGAATAGAGGATTCAGCCTAGTTGATATTCTTCAACCATGTGTGACATTCAATCGTGTAAATACGTATCAATGGTATAGAAAGAGAGTTTACAAAATTGACAATTCTTATGATCCAAAAGATAAAAACTCAGCATTCCAGAAAGCTCAGGAATGGGGAGAGAGGATTCCTATTGGCAAAATCTATACTCAAGATAGGATGACTTACTTAGAACATGATCCAGAAATCGAAAACAAACCTGTAATTGAACAAAAACATGATCTTGAAAATTTTCAAAATATTTTAGAAGACTTTAAGATTTGATTGATGGGAGAAGCTGACGGGTATAAAACTCCCGCCAGCTGAGAGATTCTTAATGATCATTTATGATTAATGTTTTTTCAACTTGATGAATGGATGCTAATTGCATCCATTCCTTACTTTATAGCGCGCACTTTAGACCAGAATTATGGAAGTGTTATAGTGGTTTGAGGTGGTCGCCTACTCTTATGAAAGAATTGTTGGCTCTCGCACTAGCTAGTACAACGATACGTTCAATTTTTTCTCTTACTGCCGATTCGACAAATTGTTGTCTATTATAATCAAGTTCGGGATGTTCGCGTACAATTCGATCTACTTCGTTCATCATTGTACCAGGAATTCGAATAGGTACTCTCTTATTGCTTGATAATGGTGAAGTGCTGCTTATTGTTCTTGGCAAAGATATCACCTTCATTTTTTTACTATTTTCTTTCGATTAACTTTCTGTTACATAGGTATCACATTTATAGATTCTTTAACTCCATAAAAATTTGGGAGTGACAAAAATGGAGATCATCTATGTTATCTAATTTAATAAAAAAATTTTAAAATATTTTTTTACAAAAATATTTTTTAAAAGACAAAAATGATGATCAAAAAAATAAAATTATTAAGAATAAAAGAAGTACACAGTAATACCATATTGATTTTTTTAATAAATAATGTAAAAATAGTAAAAACTGAATTAAATTGAATAATAATTTAGGCATGATATGTAATTCTCAAAGAGATTAAGGATTAAAAGAATTATTACAACATCAAGAAATGATGAGATAAGATGGAAACATAATATAATTAAAGTGATTTATTATTTCATGTGGAGTTAACGCGCGTATAGAATTATTGTTTTATGATATCAAGGTTAAACAAACGATTTTTATTACCTACGATCATGGATCACGTGTGACAATTGTTTTAAGTGAAAAAGCTTGATAATGATTTAGTTAAGTCATGGACCTGGGTATCCCATACCTTCGGCGAGGGGAGATCACCCAGATCCGAACAAGTACCCCGGGTGGAATACTTGCAATTAGATCTTGATAATGTTGAATATAAAAGGTTCATTATTCCTTACGCTATGATTTCTATACTGCTAGTTTCGATTGCTTGCAGTGTAGTTTATGGATCAGATGACTCAGCTTCAGCTAATATTGAGGGTGAGTATGGCTTAGGTTGGCTGAAGGAAGATATCATAGAACGGGAAGCACCAATTATCGAAAGGGATCCGCTTCCAGATTATCTTGATTGGAGAGATATTAGTGGTGTCGATTGGATGACGCCTATACGCAATCAAGGAGGATGTGGCAGCTGCGTTGCATTTGGTACAATGGGGTCATTCGAAGCAATGCTTAGAATAGATACGAATGATCCTAACTGGAACCTTGATCTTTCAGAACAGCATATCTTCTCCTGTGGAGGAGGACAATGCGATTATGGCTGGTACATAAGTGCGGCTTTGAACTATCTTCAAGTTAATGGTGCACCTCCGGAAACTTGTTTCCCGTATCAGGCAAGTGATGTCCCTTGCTCTAATACTTGTCCAGACTGGGAATCTCAAACTCAAAAGCTGGTTAATTGGAATTGGGTTGCAAATGATGTTACTAGTATTCAATCATATCTACAATATGGTCCAGTAGTGAGTGCTATGGACGTTTACACTGACTTCTATTCATATCCTGGAGGTGTATACCAGCATACATCTGGTGGTTATGAAGGTGGCCACTGTATTACTGTTGTCGGCTATGATGATATTAACGGATATTGGATATGTAAGAACAGCTGGGGAACTTGGTGGGGTGAAAATGGATGGTTTAGAATAGCGTACGGAGAATGTGATATCGAGAACAATGTTGCGGCAATATCTGTTTCTGTACCAGAATATCCAATACAGTTTGAATCAGCTGAAAATAATTGCGATTCCTTTAATGTAGGTTCAATAACATTTGATGATTCTAACTATTCTCTTCCAATCGAGATAAACCAGACTTCAGGAAATTATGGAGTCACGTTTAATCCTGGTGGTAATTATTGCTTTGTTAGATGGGAGACCACTGGGGCCATATCAGTATCTAATACTCGTGCTCAATCTACTACTGCAACTGTTTCTGGTTCAGCAACTCTAAATGCAATATACAAAATTAGAATCTCAATATTTGAGATAGATAGTAATATAGTAGATTCTTCTGAAGGAGATGTGAATTTCATCTATCCAGATCATACTGGATCAAAACCCCCAGGAGTCCAACATGCCTTGTTAAGTGATTGGACTGCTGCAGGATATATTGCAGGAATGTGTACGAACCGTCAAAACGAGACGACCGATACTAACCAATTGGTTATCAGCCATGGTGATGGATCAGTGCTGCTATTGGATAAGACGGTGGTTCTTTTTGGTGGACCAATAGTAAATGCTCCTGTGAAATATTATGAAAACAACCGAATTGCCCCAGTATATTATCGAAATGTTGGGGGTGCAAATTATTGGTATGAATTCGATGGGACTAGACTTGAACAGACTAGAATGACATTTTCAGAAATAGATTCTGGTCAAGACATGTTTGTAGTAGAAGCATTCACAGACAATAACGGAAATAAGATTCTGATCGTATATGGCTACGGTTGGAAGGGAACTTTTGCAGGAGGAAAATTCTTCAAATTTGTTATTGATCCAGATAAGATCAATTATGACGGATCCTACTACATGTTTAGATGGATCGACAATAATCGAGACGGTTTTGTCGATTTAGATGAGATATCAACGAGCGCCGCCGCGACTGGTTAATCTAAAAGTAACTATTCTTTGGTATTGAACCTAAGATTCTTTCTCCTATTCGATCTCCAAATGATTTCATAATTCGTTTTTTAACAAGTTTTGAAGGATACATGATTGAGAAAATTGTTTCATCACTTGTTTGTCTATCTTTTTGGATAATTCGGCGTTTACTGTACGTTCCACGAAGGTGCCATAGGTTCCAAAATAGACTTTTAATGAGTGCCCATGCCATAAGTGGTTCTCGTTCAACTCTAAGATACGATAAAGAAGCAAGAATTACAAATAGGATATAGTTACGTACAGCCCAATTCAGAGTAGAATTTCCACAATTTTTCAGTATTGACCTAAATAGATTCCGCTTACAGAGATAAGTTTTCTCAGGGCCCTCAGAATATGTACCAGAATAATGATGAGCTATTTTTACGTCTGGAACATACTTTATTCTGTAATTTTTTAGTCTAAGTCTCCATGAAAGATCAGTATCTTCAAAAAAAGCGAAAAAAGTATCATCAAATCCTCCTAACTCAAGAAAGACTTCTGATTGTATGAGAGTGGCGCCACCGCAAAAGGAGAATGGCTCAACGGGAGGTGTATCATACTGCCCGAAATCTTTCTCTCCAAATCCTATATCTTCGAAACCTAGCCAATATGGTATCCCTAAACCTCCGACTGAATTAATGATAGATGGATCTGACATAAAGACGATCTTGCATGCTATAGCTGCGATCTCTGAGTCTTTTTGAGTTTGATTCAACATGACGTCAAGGCAATTGGATTTGAGAATTTTTGTATCATTATTCAGCAGGAAGATATAGTCTGTTTTGATTTGTTTGATTGAACGGTTATAGCCTTCTGCAAATCCAAAATTCTTATTGTATTTGATTATCTGTACCCATGGGAAGTTTTCTTGAACATATTGTATGGATCCATCTGTGCTGGCGTTATCGATCAGATATGTTTCAATGTTTGGATAGGATATTTCAGAAATACTACTCAAACATTGTTTAAGCCACTTCTTTCCATTATAGTTCATTACCATAATGGAGACTTTCGGCACAGTTTTCTGCAGAAGGATTTCACCGTTTCACAATAAACAGATCAATTTTATCTAAAATTTGTTTATGATTTTTTACCAAGAACAAGTGGGAAAAATTTTCTATATTCCTACGTAAGTCATGTCTCCTAGAATCAGTTTAACCCCACTAGGTATATTGTCTTTAGAGCATACGACATTTGCTTTCATCCCAATCAGACTATCTATGATTCTTTTACCGCAAGCTATACGAGCACCATTCATCACAATTGAGTTCTCGATCTCACTATTTTCGATTTTTACGTTATTACCAATAGAGGTATATGGTCCAATATAGACATCTGGGCCTATCTCACAATTTTCTCCCAGAATCACAGGGCCTCTTATTGTTGAACGTCCATGAACAATAGTATTCTTTCCAAGATTCACAATGCCAGAGATACTTGCATTTTCTTCTATTTTGCCTTCGTTTGAGGATTGAAGTTCTTGGAGTACAAATTGATTTGCTTCCAATAGATCTTCAGGTTTGCCTGTGTCTTTCCACCATCCTTTTACAAATTGGAATTCGACTTTGGCGCCACTATCGAGTAGATGCTGGATTGCATCTGTTATTTCCAGCTCTCCTCTCCAGGAAGGTTTGATTTTCTTTACTATTTCATGGATTTTATTATTGAAAATATAGACGCCTACAAGCGCCCAGTCACTTATCGGTTCTTGTGGCTTCTCTATGAGGCTTGTAACTTTTCCATCTCCATCGAAAACTGCAATGCCGTAACTGGCGGGATCTTTAACTTTTGCCACGGCAACAACACAGTCTTTTGTGCTCTCTTTGAATATTTTAACTAGTGGGGCAGCTCCTTGTTTTAACATGTTGTCTCCAAGATACATTGCGAATGAATCGTCGCCAAGAAAATCTCTTGATATTATTATTGTGTGGGCTAATCCTTTGGGTTCTGGTTGATCAATATATGTGATGTGTACTCCAAATTTTGAGCCGTCCCCAAGTAGTTTCTTGACATCTTCTTTTATTGGACCTAATATTACTCCAATTTCGTTTATTCCTGCTTTTATGAGATGATCAAGACCATACAAGATCATTGGCTTATTTGCTATAGGAAGCATGTGTTTATTTCCTGTAAATGTTAGAGGTCTAAGTCTTGTTCCGTGTCCGCCAGCTAATATGAGACCCTTCATTATTTTCCACTACCATTTTAGTTTCCATGGTGTAGGATGAATTATCTGTGGAGTGACCAAAGAACTCCACCATTGTAGGTTATTAATATACCATTTCACTGTCTCTTTGATCGCTTTAACAAATTGATATCGGGGGGTCCAGCCGAGTTCTTTCCTTATCTTTGATGAGTCTAGACTATAGCGTATATCATGTCCTGGTCTGTCTTCAACAAATTCCATTAAGTCTGGCGGTTTATCCATTAATTCCAAAATCGTTTCTACAACCTTTGTGTTCTGCAACTCGTTACCACTTGATATGTTGTATATCTGACCAGATTTTCCATTATCAATAATCGTTTTTACTGCTTCGCAATGGTCTATTACATATATCCAGTCTCGAACATTTTTTCCTGAACCATATATTGGTACCTTTAGATTTTTTTCAGCCCTTATGATGGTTTTTGGAATGAGTTTTTCTGGAAATTGAAATGGTCCAAAGTTATTTGTACATCTTGTCAAGGTCACATCAAGACCATAAGTTCTATGGTAGGCAAGACAGAATACGTCCGCTGCAGCTTTAGAGGCAGCGTATGGTGAAGATGGTGTCAGTCTATCCTCTTCTTTGAAAGATCCTTTTGTGATATCGCCATAACTTTCATCTGTTCCTATTTGAAAATATTTTATGTTCTTATTTGTCTGTCTCATTACCTCAAGAATATTTAGAACACCTTCAGTGTTGCTCTTAAAGAACGGTTGAGGATCTGATATGCTTCTATCGACATGAGATTCCGCTGCAAAATTCACAACTATGTCAGTGTTTATTAGATGTTTTTTTAAAGTCTCTTTGTTGCATATGTCTTCTTTTAAAAATTTGTAATTTTTTTGTTTTTCAATGTCTTTTAGGTTGGCAGGATTTGCTCCGTGAGATATAATATCGATATTTGTTATCTGTGCGTCTTTATCCTTTGTTAGTAAATATCTGATAAAGTTGCCACCTATGAAACCTAATCCGCCTGTAATCAGATAGTTCATGTTTTTCACTTATATGGAGGAGAAAGCCAATCCCAAGGTTTATTGCATCTTGGGTCGTCTATTCTATCGTTTATCTTTCTAGGGATAATTTTCTGGTCATTCCATGGTCTTCTGATCTCGTCTGGATTTTTGGGGTCGTATAGTTTGCTTACAAAATATATCATAGTTGTTGGTTCATTGCTTATTGCTTTGAATCCATGCCAGTAATTTCCTTGAACTCTTACCACTTGAATATTTTTGTCAGTTGAGATTATTTCATTGAGTTCTTCCTTTTTCTCATCGTATACACATATCTTTGCGGCTCCTTTGGCTATAATGAAGTAATCGACTTGTCCTCTTTCATGTTTATGCCAGGCTCTTATGATGCCTGGATATGTTATTGACATGTTGGCTTGTACAATATCGTCTATGAAGATGTCTTTCCAGTTCACGCTAAATATTTCAGTAAAAAATCCTCTTTCATCATTGTGTGTTTCTAGAGGTTTAATTGTTATTCCTTGAATCAAAATTCAATTCTTCCTTTAATCTTATCAATGCCTCATTCAATCTCATAGGTTTTGTTTTTAATGTGTTTTGAGCTTTTAAGATGTTGAGTGATGAGTCTTTGGGTCTGGGGGCTTTCCATTGCATCTCTTCTGTTCGAGCTTGTTTTATTAGACTCGTATCTAGATTTAGTTTCTCTGATAGGTTAATGGCAAAGTCATATCTTGATATTCTTGATGCTCCTGCCATGTGATATATCCCATTAAGTCTTTTTTCACATGTTTCCAGAAGCATTTCAGCTGCATTGGTGTTTAGTGTAGGTGAGGAAAATTGGTCGACGAGTATTTTTACTTCCTTTTTTGCCTGTAAATTTTTTATTAGCCATAAAGCGAAATTTGTCTTTCCACTAGCTGGGGTATCTCCATAGATTACACTAACTCTTGCGATAAGGTAATCTTTGGTGTTGTCAGCTACTGCTTTCTCCCCGAGAAGTTTTGAATAGCCATAAAAGTTGACTGGTTTAGGTTCATCTTCTTCTGTATAATTGCCCTTTAATCCATCGAATACATAATCTGTCGAGATAAATACCAGGAATGCTCCTATGTTGTTGGCAGCTTTTGCTACAAATTTTGTTCCATCTGCATTTATTGTCTTAGCCAAATCTCTATTGATTTCACATGTATCAACATCAGTTAGGGCTGCACAATGTATTATGATATCCGGTTTTGCCTGTTCAATTGTGCTTAGAATTGAGTTAAAGTCTTTCAAATCGAGTCTTAGAGGTTCTCCATTTTTTGGGGGATGATTAAAGTATCCTGAGAGTACATTATGTCCAGCTTGAGAGGCAAATTTTACAATTTTTGAACCTAGAAGTCCACTGGCGCCTGTTACGAGTAGTTTCATTTGATCCGCCTTTTTTTAGAAGAAATCTTATTGCTCAAATTAGTATTTTTTCAACTTTTGATATTTATTATTATAAAAAAAGAATAAAAAAAAGATTTTATCAATTTGACTCGTGGGATTGTTCTTAGACCTGTAAAGCTCACGCTAATGATCTTTATCACGGCACTTGATGATCTAACCTAGTCTCCGTAGGCAACAGGATTTGGATCTATTTCATCTAGATCAGGGAAGTAATCATTGTTGGTGTCAAGCCATTGGTAGATGTAGTAGGAATGTGTGTAACTTCTTATGTTGGGATGTATGACTGTCTTGAAATATTTAGCTCCCGCAAATGTGCCTTGTCCTCCATATCCGTATACAATCAGAATTGCGTTTCCATCATCATCTAGGAAGTGTTCAACAAGAAACATGTCATTCTGAGAAGTTGGTTTTAAACCAGTTGCATCTATCCTTGTGCCGTTTCTGTTATACCAATAACAGTTTTTGTTATCCATCTTGAAATATACGGGTGCTATCCTGTTTGATTCATAGTATTTGACAAGTACTTGGACTACTGGTCCACCGCTGATGACTGCTGCTTTATCATTAAATTGGGGGGCTCCTGATGATTGATCGACTAGGCTACCATCTGTATCAAGACCCTCAATTTGGTTATTTCTTGTGATTCCTTTTATGTATCCGGTAGCTGTCCAGTCTATGGGAGATGCGCAAATTACACGCAGCGGTTTGGAGCTTTTCACAGTATCTGAATAGATGAAGTAGACTGTGTTCTCTGGTGATTCAAGTATGAACACCTCACTATCATCTACTGCAAGAGCTGATACAGAAGTAACCAATAGAATTAATGATAGCAAAAGACCCATCGAAGAGCATGTGATTCTTTTGTATTTCATTGACTCACACCTCCTCGAAAATTCTTGAATAGCAACCTAATCTACTCTGAGACATCTTTATTCAACCTCATTAGGCAAATGGCTGGATTCTCATTTTCATCGTCTCCATTAGCAGTAACAATTAATCTGAAAAGTCCTGTTTGATTGGGTACTATATGCCAGGTTAGATCGCATGATTCCCCAGGAAAAATAGATGCAATGTTTACTTGTTCTGATTCATCATATCTTATAGTCACATTTTGAGATAAAATCAATTTAATGAGCATATTGTTAACAGGACATGAACCGGTATTTACAACAGTGACATTGATCTCTATCTCTTCTCCTTGAGTGACATTGCCTATATCAGAAATAGATATGTCAAGACATCTGGGAGGGGCTTCTTTAAAGCAAGCGTAGAATGTCTTATTGTTCTGAATATTTGCTGAGAAGAAAATTTCATTTGAGATTGTCTGTCCATTCTCATTTTCCCAGTGATCAAAGATCAATTCTGTACTTTCATTACGCCACGATGGAGTGATGGCGAAATCGTAGGATCCCTCTGGAATTCCTGTTGATGCTGGAATGTTATAAGCAACCTTATCGATGTAAAATTTTGAGCCTGCCAGTTCAGGATTTCTAGATTCGACTCTAACAATGCATGAGTCTTGTTGGAACCATTGCAATGAATTAATAATGATTTTTTCTTGAATGCTCTGTTGCAAACAACGGATTGGAAAACATAGAAATACTGTTGATGAGTCTCCTCCCATACCTGAGACGACAACTGCACTATAATCTGTATCTGTATACTTTACTATTTCTTGACCTCCACTATTGGGGGTTACTCCATCCTCCCATCCTGGATTTGTTGACCATCCAAATGAGTCTGGGAGACCTTCACAGATTGGATGAGACGAAGAAACAACAGTTAGACTGCTTGCACCAACTTTATCAGTTCCATAGATAGCGTGAGGAATATCTGTCATAAAATCGTCGTTAAAATGATCAAAGGCAATATCTCCTCCCTCTAGGAGTATTGTTCCACCACCATTCAGGTACTGAGTCAGTGTGTCTGCATCTGTAGGATCTACCGCCCAATGCCAATAATCTCCACAAGTCCAAATAACTACTCCAAATTTTTCGAGAATGCTTAGGGATGGTCTGCCAAAATTAGATTCAATCCAGACATTGAATTCGTAACCGTTTGAATTTAGCACCGATACAATCTGATCTTTGCTAGTACCAAAATTGCTATAATAGCTTCCATCATCATCAGCGACAACTAGTATGTTTCCAGATTCCTGAACTGATGCTGATTCTGATAATCCATTATTAAGAATTGAACTCTCATCAGGAATAGGTACGGTATATACTGTAATGTTAAAAGTACCTATATGACTTGGTGTCCAATCAAATTCTATATTCAAACTTTCTCCGGATTGTATTTCAGAAATAGTAATTTCAGAAATTAACTCATCATCGACGATTAATTGGGCATAGATTTCATTTTCCGTATTTGTACCAGTGTTTTGGATCAAACTTACTATTTTGACTAAATTGTTGGGGAATATTAGAGGAGGTGTCTGGATTGTGGTTACTTTAATATCATGTTGGGGACTTCCTTGTACAGCATTGTATGCGTTTATTCTTCCATATCCATAGTATTGGTCCCAACCGTTTTGCCCTAGGTCATTGACTTTATTCTGTAGAACGATACGTATGAGATCTCTATTGTAGCTTGGATGTTGACTCCAGATTAAGGCTGCTACTCCTGATACATGTGGAGCTGCCATAGAAGTTCCGCTCATAGATCTGTATTCATCATTGAGATGTGTGGAGTAGATTGATACTCCTGGTGCTGAGAGTTCTACAGTGCTACCATAGTTGCTGAAACTTGCTAGATTATCATTTGAGTCTGTAGCTGAAACTGAGATTACTTCTTGGTAGGCAGCTGGATAAAATGGAGCGGAAGAAGCGTCGTTACCTGCAGCTGCAACAATCAAAACGTTATTTTGATATGCGTAATCCATGGCTTCTTTAACTGCAGTGGAATTGCCTGAGGATCCCCAGCTGTTGCTTAAAATTATCCTATTACTTATTGTCATTCCCACATCAGTAGCATGTGTGATTGCTTGAGCTGCATCCCAGGATGATCCTGAACCTGTTGAACCTAGGAATTTCTCAGCCATAATTTTAACTTGGGCTAATCCTGCAATCCCGTTTCCATTATTTATTGAGGCTGCTATTATGCCAGCGCAATGTGTTCCATGTCCATGGTCATCCATTGGATCGTCATCATCATTTACCCAGTCATACCCACCAACAATATAGTTTGAAGCAAGATCAGGATGGGTATAGCTTACACCGGTATCTATTACCACAACAAGAACATCCTGACTTCCCTGTTCAAGATCCCAGGCATCAGGAGCAGAAATTTTCTGAGGGCCCCACTGCTGTCCAAATGAAGGATCATTAGGTGTCATGTCAACATTTATTATATAATTGGGTTCAGCCCATAGTACATTCTTTAGTTTACGTATCTTCTGAAGAAAGTTTCCTCTACTTCTTTCTGAAACTTTGACTTTCAATGATTTTATTTTTTCATTTTTAGCGTGGATTTCAGTTTCAGGATCAAACATTAAACTACGAGAATTGTCGTCTCCCCAATCTTTGAGTTTGACAATGAATTCTCCAAATATGATATGTTTTTGGTATTTCTCTTTTAATTTAATTGAGGATTGCTCTGAAGAAGCTTGAGTTGAAACAAGTGGAAGAAATAAGATTAGAGTTAACGTTAATGCAATTATTGTTTTCTTATTTTTTATATACTGCATCCATTTGTGCAACTATTCCACCCGGGATTTTTATCAAGAACTGGATACTCTCCCCTCGCCAAAGTAGGCGTATCCAATTCCTTGTATGTTGAATACGTTGGTGTTTTCAGTTCACTTAAGAAAATTGTAACAAAATGCTCAATATCGAGGTAACCAGAATTGGATGAATGTTAATGTAATAGTGTGATTAAGCAATCACAAGATAATGCTATTTTTTATTGATCACTTCTATAACATTGGTGCGACATAGGAACATCATAGCTATCACTTAAACAAAATAGCTTCTTTATGTAAAGAGATTTTATTTATTTCAATCCTTTTGACTGTTACCAAAATGATCTGTTTGATGTTACGGATTTTTTAATAGTCTAATTAACGTCGATTTATTCTCAGCAATTTCTGCAATTGCTTCAAAAGACGGATTCACAATGGAATTCTCAGAACAAACCTATAGGGAGGTCAGCCTGAAACGTCATGTGACTGTGCAAATACCTAAAGGAATAAACGACGCCATGGAAGATTTTCTTAAAACGGGGCAAGCAGAAAAAATGGGATTCAATACTAAATCAGACTTGATTACAACAGCAGTGAGAAGTGTACTAACACAATATGGATATTATGATAGATATTTGAAAAAATAGGAAAGGATCCAATAACTTACAGTCACATTATTCAATATTAATGATTTTTATTACAAAGAATCTAGTCACTGAGAGCTATCTAGGATGATCATCTGTTCAAGATTTTTCGATATTTGTATAGGGCTAGAGTTAGAATTCCGAAAATAATTGGTAAGCCAAAATAAAGTGTAACTATCAAAAACTTGTTAGAGGGCATTAATACTCCCCCAATAACTGCTCTATATAGGATCGTAAGCTCCGCCTCACCTGGAATCGCATCCCAAATTTGTGCATGTTGATTAGGATTAAATGCTGTTGCTCTTGGATTTGCATATGTGTAAGCTTCTTCAGCGGAGACTTTGTGATTATTATTGGTGTCCGCTAGGAATGGTTTCGGGAACATTCCTTCCAGCAAATAGTAAGTGAATACACCGTTTTGTAGTGTTGCAGATTCTACACAAGTTTCGTCTTCATCGCTTGCTGTTAAAACTATGTAGCCTGGTTTAGCTAGGTCACCATTTATTGTATCAATTAAGCTCTCGGGTGGTATACCAGGAACAGTTCTTACTTGAAAGTCGGCGACTTTAAAGAAACCGCCACTGAAACAAGCATCTATGATTACTATTATTTTGTTGGATTTGATTTTCTCCAGCATTGTTTCTAATTCATCATCTAAGATTGTTGCGAGATCGTGAGTTAGAAAGTATTCATCAAATCCATCAGCCTCATCTATTGGAGGTTGATCCGCCGTATAGCTTCCATGACCGGCGTAGAATATGACGAATAGATCTTGTGATTTTACCTTATTTGAAAATTCATCTATAGCATTTTGAATCTCTGTTTTTGTAGCTGCTGAATCGATTAGTTTTTTGATATTTTTACTTTTCCATCCATGTTCAGTTGTTAATACTTGGTACATGTCGTTTGCATCATCATCAGCATAATTCAAGTCTGGACCACCAGGTCCGACAGGAGCATAGTCTGATATGCCTATCAATATTGCCCAGTGTTCTCCTGGGTCAGCTCTTACATTTGTAAACGGAATTGTAGCGAATGTTGAAAATATTAAAAATATTAGCCAGACTCTTAGCAGTATTCTTCTTTCTAATATGGGATGCATTTTTGAAATGTCCATGGTTAGGTTAGGCACAACCTGAAGGGTGCACTTACTTATCAGTCATGTTTTGAACTCTGACTAATATAAAGAATATTTGGCCGCCTCTTACGTTATCACTATTCTTAAAATTTCGTGGTTGTGATTATGACAAATTGTTGAATAGCGTTTATTCAAGGTCTAGGTTAATTGATTCTTTTTGTTTTTCTTTTCTTTTTTGTTTTACCTCGTGTTCTTTAAAACCATAGTATCCATAATCGGTGAGGAGTCCTCTCACAGCTGTTGTGACTACATCTGCTTTACTGTCAAATCCCATTCTTGCTGCTTGGTCTGTTTTAAGAAAATCTTCAATAGCGTCACTTATCCCTCTGGGGATCCGCACAGTCATGTGCTTCTTAGCTTCTTGTTTTTTCCCACTTTGATCAGATGTTTTCAACGGTCTCTCCCCTTGGAATATGTGATACGAGTGCTGCATAGCATACATACTCGTGCATACATCTTGCTACATCTATGTGTCATACATGTTACTATTATTTGTAGATATAAATCTTTTCACCCGACTCGAAAGATTTTCTATAGAATTCTGCTAAAAAACATTATCTTAAGCAGAAATTTTGTTGTCGAGAAAATATTTTCAAAAATGAAAATTACTCAAATTATGTCAGCGAATAATATTGATCAAATTAGAATTTAGAACAAAATGTTTTTTAGATTTATCATTAAAAGAAATGCTTCTTTTTTAATGTGAGAATTGAGAGTTGAAAATTCTATTTTCTATTCTTCTCTCTCTAGGGCGTCATAATATCCAGATTCGTCTAAGAGTCTTCGAACTGCAGCCGTGACTACGTCAGCTCTACTATGGAATCCCATCTTTGCTGCTTGTTCGGTGTTAAGAAACTCTTTAATGACATCTGTCATTCCTTTGGGAATTCGAACCGTCATATGTCTGTTGGGGGGTAGTCTTTTTTGTATTTGTTCGCTGGCGCCCATTTCTTAGACTCCTGACTAGATACTTTGTTCTTGATTATTTTAAAAATGCATAACCAAGACAGTTTGTTAGATGTGACGGTATTCTCATGCAGAAGTAGTTATTGAGATATTTTTTCAGGTTTATAAGGTGAAATATTGTAGTGTACTCTAATTCAAGATGAAGTTGATGATTTGTTTCTATTATCATTTATCTTCTGTTTTTTCTTGTGACTCATTTGGATTACTATAGTATCCGTATTCAGTGAGTAGAGTCCTAATGGCTGCAGTGACAACATCAGCTTTACTGTCAAATCCCATTCTTGCTGCTTGGTCTGTTTTGAGAAAGTCTTCGATAGCTTTTGCGATTCCTCTAGGGATCCGTACGGTCATGTGTCTTTTGAGGCTTATCTCTCGATATTTTTGTGAGGTGATTTGCATTTTTTCTTCATCCTGTTTTGGATTTTGATTGTCGGTATTTTGGCTCATGGCTTTAAACCTTTTATTACCTTATTCCAGCTAGTAACCACATTAAAATATTATACAACATTTTGTTAATTGAATCATGGTTTTATGGCATTTTGGTTTCATAGATGTCATGATTTGAATGTGGGATTGTGTCATATGAATCATATATTCGAAATGGATGCGTTTTTAATGAAGAAAATTGGAAATGAGGCTTTTTTGAGCTATAAATCAATAATATCTTATGGAAATACATGCTATTAGTATGTCACGCTTAAATTATAATATTAACTCTTTAGAGAAAAAAGAGATTTGATTGATGATTATTCGACTACTCAATAATAGATCCTATCTAACAGCTCTTCACTGATGATGGAATAAGAGAACTTGTTCTAGTTTGTGCTTGACTAGTCGCGAAACACGTGCTATTATCTGAAAAGAATAAAGAAGATGAATGACTGATTGTTCTTGTGTGTTATATGTGTGTTTTAATTATTAACGTTTATATTAATAGCTGCAATAGTGTTGTGTCATATATGAGTTCTATTTGACCTATAGTATTTGATCATGAGTGAACAAATTGGTTACGAAAAAAATTATTTTTTATACAAGTATGATGTTGACCATCTTTTTGTTATCATCGTTTAATTTCTCAATCTTGGTACACCATGTAAAGGCACAAACTTCTGAAGGTCCAGAGATAAATGTGTGGTATGGGCTCAATCAACGATTTGGACATCTAGGTTTACCACAACCATGGATTAACATTGTTGGGAATGTGAATGATCCTGACGGAGTTGATTCACTAGTCTATTCTCTTAATGGTGGTCCCGATTTGCCTCTCACTATTGGTCGAGATGGGCGTCGACTTGATCGAGATGGGGACTTTAATATTGATCTGCATTATACCGATCTTTTGGATGGAATAAATCTAATTGTTATTACGGCAACTGATGGTGACACGCCACCCCAGTCTTCTGTAGAGACTGTGACAGTAGATTACACTAGCGGAATTATCTGGAGTAGACCATATACAATAGACTGGAGTTCAACAACAAACATTCAGGATGTTGCTCAGGTTGTAGATGGTAAATGGATAATTGAATCTGATAGTGTTCGAACTGAATTGCCAGGATATGATCGTCTTATAGCGATAGGAGATGTCTCTTGGGGAGATTATGAAGTAACAGTTCCTGTGACTATTAACGCTGGTCCAAGTGGTGGCGTAGGTATTCTGATGCGATGGAATGGACATACAGACAATCCTGTTACTTGTGACCAACCTAAATGTGGATGGCTTCCGTTAGGTGCTATCGGTTGGTATACTGGTAGTGTTTTGGAATTTTATGATACTCCAGCTCGTATAAGTCGGACATTAACAATGGGCACAACATACATTTTCAAGATGCGTGTTGAAACGATTACGGGTGTTGGTGGTCTATACAGTCTCAAGGTATGGGAGGATGGAACGTCCGAACCGATAGATTGGGATCTGACTCATCAGGAAGCATTAACAGACCCGCAAACCGGATCTATGATGTTGATTAGTCATAAATATGATGCCAGTTTCGGTGACGTGACAATTACTAGACTCCCTTTTGATATAAGCAATATTCAAGTCGAGAGACATGAGACATCAGCAATAGTTAGGTGGATGACCAATGAGCCAGCCGACAGTAGTGTAGCTTATGGTTCAACCTCAGCATACGAGTATGGTAGTATCGATGATGGTACGTTGGTGACTACGCATGCTATTCCTTTGTCTGGTTTGACTCCAAACACTTTATACCACTATGAAATCACTTCTGTAAACGGTGCTGGTGATCCGGTTAGCAGCGGCGATTTAACATTCAGGACCTTAGGTCCCCTGTGTCAAGATATGATTGCATACTGGATGCTGGATGAGGAATCTGGAACTACTGCTAGTGATTCCTTTGATGGTTATGATGGAACCGTTACAGGTGCAACATGGGTTCCTGGTAAAGTAAATAATGCATTAGCATTCGATAATGTCGACATCGTTGATTGTGGCGATATAGTTGAATTAAATGGTGCGTCCGCCTTTACAATTGTAGGCTGGGTCAAACAAACAAGTAATACTGCCAAAGAAAGGGTCTTTGACAAAATCCAAGATGGTGAACATGATATTTCTATTGCTCCTTATGACGGTAAACTATTTTTCGAATTAGGAAACGGCATCAACAGCTATGGAGTTTGGAATGACTATTCATCCACAATTGATGAAGGAATATGGTACCATCTAGCCGCGGTTTTTGATGGAAGTAAGACAACAAATGCTGACAAAATGAAACTTTATGTCAATGGAATAGATCGATCTCTTTCATTCCCCAGCGGTGATATTCCATCAACTGCCCCAGACCTTTCTGGAGACAGTTTCACAATATCTGCTGTTCCTCGTGAAGGTGGTGCGCGACATTTCATCGGCACAGTAGATGAAGTTGCAATCTTCAATAGAGAATTATCGGCGAGTGAGATCAATGAAATATACCTGAAAGGAGTGAATGGAGATTCATTATGTGATGTAGAATATGTAACTGAAACAGTCACTCAGACTACGACTCAGTTATCGACTACAACTGAATGGTCGATTACAAATGAATGGTCTACTACTACTGAGTGGTCGATTACGACCGAGTTATCGACTACGGATGAGACTACTACTGAGTGGTCGATTACGACCGAGTTATCGACTACGGATGAGACTACGACTGAGTGGTCGACTACGACCGAGTTATCGACTACGGATGAGATTACAACTGAATTGTGGACTGACACTGTGACCGAAACCGAGACTGATTATATTGCCATAGAATTGTTATCTGGTGATGATATGTACTCTTGTGTTGGTACCACTACTGGTGATGTCCGTAAGCCTGCAGGAACTGGTTTTGCTGCTTGGATAGATTCCACTGCTGGCGGTGTACTGCTGGGTATGTCTGAGGATGGGATTTTCATTTGGGATACTGACTCAAAATATATTGACCCTAATGGTCATCCAAACTCTGTGACGATACCCTCCGGCTCTACTCTTGTTGCGTCTGGTGGTCCGATTGTGAATGGACCAGTCAAATATTATGAAGTTAACCGGGTTGCTGAGAATACG
>Ga0180438_10003538_pt1 | contig 23530 bp, 24 predicted proteins | sample SS_ome_12_FD_132455 | JGI IMG/M metagenome (GOLD analysis project Ga0180438, IMG submission 132455) | Hypersaline lake sediment archaeal communities from the Salton Sea, California, USA - SS_3_D_2 metaG | ecosystem: Environmental > Aquatic > Non-marine Saline and Alkaline > Hypersaline >...
AGCCAATATTAAGAACTTTGAGTGCACCCTATTAGGACATATTAAATACAAAGGGTGTTAGTTAAAAATTTAGAGAGAGTTAAAATTTTAGAGAGAGTTAAAAATTTTAGAGAGTGATAAATTAATCAGAATGTTTGAGCAATTGATATTTATAAGATCAAGTAATTGGGTTTACCGAAACGAATATCATTTATGCATAAATGATATTCGTTTCGGTAAACTCTATGAATGTAGAGCTACAATGAACCACAACTGCTAGTGTATCAACCTGCGACCGCGTCGCAGTTGAAGGTTGAATCTGTATCAAATATATGTACCGTTACTTTGTGATTTTGATTTCGATTCCACAGCCCAACTACAATAAAGGCCATATAGGTAAAAACGGTAAAAGCAAGTTTAATCCACATACTAGTTAGGCCTGAATCAATTCGTACACTATGTTGTCCATTATAGAGTTGCCAACTTGACATGGATGCAAGAAGATAAAACGAGGCCAGGATCATAACAATGAAAAAGATTCTCATTTGGCGTAAGTGTTTCCAAAATTGCAATTCACGTTGAATGGCATCTGTCACAAAATTTTCAAGTTGATTTGGAGCACCTGCACCGGTCGCTTGATAGGAATTTATCTCAGTGCCAAGACTATCTTCACTATTACCAGTTTCAATGTCACCAGCTTTGTCAATTGCCTCTTGGGTATAAAATATGTTTTCTGAATATTTATTAGCGGCCAATGTAATAAAGTTATGGTAATTGCCAATAGAAAATGCTGTCCAAATAATGGTTACTAACGTTAAAAGACTATCAATTACAAGTCCTAAATCAAATTTGGTCTCTGTTTCTCTATATAATAAATAACAATGTTGGGTTAACCCTAATCCATTATTAAGACTAGACCATACAATATATGTATTATAAGTAGTAATAACACAACAACTTAATAAGGTTGCACGTTTCTTTTTGGTTGACAAACCAAAACAAATACCGAAAGTTAACAATGCCAAAATAATATTAACGAGAGAAATAATCCACCCAGTTAGGCAATCAAACAAAACCAAGTTGACAATTGATAATGTAATTGTTACTAGAATCAAAACACCCAATGTTGTATTTACTAAAATACCTCGATAATAATGATGATGTTTACGAATAATCTGCTCGATTTGATACGCGAAATCAATTAGAATAATGACGTTAAGAGCCAAAAAAACTATAGCTCCGGCAAAAGCAATTAGAATATAACCATAAATAACAAAATTTGGTAATAGCATTGAAAGTGCTCCAATGGTCAAGAACATTCCCCAACGAAGAATGTAACATCCTTCAAACATGCCTTTTAAAAAGGTGAGAGTCAGGAGATTTAGGGTATAAAAGCAGACTAGTCCAAAATTAGCTCGGTAAATGGTTGTTATTCCATAACAATAAACACTACTTTTCTCTTCACAGTCACTGATAATAAACGAAATCTTTGGAAGAAATTGTGAGACATCTGGGTTAAGGCAGACCCAAGAAATAATAAAGGTAAACATAAAAAAGAAGAGATATTGGACGTAATGATAGTACTTACCGCATCGCCTACTAATAAAATTTGGTTTATCTGGTATACAATTTAGACAATTGTCTGTGCGGGTCCGTAAAGAAGTGAAAGATAGATTAGCAACATTCACAGTGTCCATTGTCAATATTATTTCTGAATTAGAATATTTCTTCTAAAAAATAAGTATTTTTTTGAAAATTGCAAAGTTCTAAATTTTAAGAATGAATTCTTTATCGTTCCCTTAATTGGTCTTTAGAAATAGATGACGCCGTTTCCAATTTTCATTTAGGCAATTCATCCCGGCGCTAAAGTATCGGTTTCCTTGCCAGTTTTTAGTGACCCAAACATTATCAAAAAAAATGATTTCAAATACTTTCTAAATATTAGGAATAAAACAATGATAACTGATGAGAATTTTAAGTTGTACTATACATTAGCTATTTTAATATTATTGACGTTATTCATGTTATTAAATTATAATCCGATAGGTGTATTAACGTTAGCTAATTTAGCTTTTTATTTTGGAGGGGTCTTAATATTAGATGATTTGACAGTGGGATTTAGTAATAGTGGTTTGATTGCCTTGATAATTTTTTCTATTTTGATCAGGCCATTAATTAAAAGTTTGCAAGTCAATGAATGGATCCATCGTCTTTTACATTTAGGTAGTACTAATCCTATATGTATATTAGTTAAGGTGGTAGTGCCAGTATTTTTTCTGAGTTTTGTAATTAATAATACACCCCTAGTATATCTTTATTTGGGTTTCTTAGAAAAATGGTGTTTGAATAGTGGTCAAAGTGCAACTATTTATTTAATTCCATTATCTTTTGCCAGTATTTTAGGGGGTGTTAACACATTAATTGGCACTTCTACAAATTTTTTAGCCGGTGGTTTGGTTAATGAGTATGGTTATTCATGGTCTTTATTTCACCCTTTTTTTCTTTCTTTTGTTCCCAGTTTGTTGTCATTAGTAGTTATAGTATTCGGTTATAATTTCTTGTTACCTGAGCGTGAAAATAAAAATGGCAGGGCATGTGAAACTATTTATAAGACTGTGATTACAATACCCAATAATTCAATTTTGGTTGATATGAATATTCTTTATTTAACTAGTAGTTATTTACTATTGGTTAAAAGATTTGAAATTGAGGTTGGATATGTTGTAGTTGAAAATGATTATCGGATTAAGGGTGGTGATAAATTTCTAGTATATGCCACTCCATACGAACTAGTAAATTTTTTGCAGGAACATGGACATTATTTGGATTTTGTTGGGGCGCCACTCTTTAATCCTGATAATTTGAAAGAGTATTTAATGAAAATTCGTAAAACCAAACATTTGGATTTGAATATTGGAGAAGGTGGTAGATTCTTTAAGATTATTGTTAATTCATGTTCTCCGGTTTATAACACAGAAGTGCAAAGTTTGTGCTTCGAAAAAGAGTATCCGGGGATAATTGTGGCCTTAACTAATACTGAAACACAGCGTATGTCAAATGATGAGCATGTATATGAGACCACTAAAATAGATAATAAAGTTGGTTTGTTGGTCTATAGTACGGAAGAATTTTATTGTGAAAATTGTAATAATGAAAATTTTGTGATGGTTACTCGATATCGTGGAGGTAATATCAAATCTAATCTCTATGATCAAGTGGTTAAATGTTGGTTATTGAAACATAATTTATTGACCAATTGTTGTCAAGTTAGGATTTGGCATATAGGATTAATACTATTTTCGATATTGATAGTTTTGGCTTTATTGGGGTTTCCGCTTCTCGTGTTAATCGTAAGTATGTTGGTGGCTGGTTTAATTTTAGGAGTTTTCGAATTGACTTCTATTTTAGATAATATAGATTGGCCATTATATCTTACTCTTGCGTTATCAATCCCCCCTGGTATAGCGGTCACCAAAGCTAATATTGGTGAACAGGTATTGAAATGTTTTACTTATTTGGAAGATTATCCTATTGTTATTATTATTGTTCTAGGAATGTTGACGTTATTGTTAACGAATTGTGTGAATAATGCAACTGCCGTTTCGGTTATGATCCCCTTAGCTTATGAAGTGTCTCAAGGATTGTCTTTTTTGAATACCGAATTAGTATTATTATGGGTGACATGTTTAAGTAGTTGTGCATTTTTGACACCCTATGGATATCAGACTAATTTGATAGTTTATCGTCGCGCCAATTATGTTATTAAGGATTTTCTTAAAGTTGGAACAGTTGCAACGATAGTATATTTTATAGGTCTTTTAGGTATGTATGTATTATTAGATCATTATTATGATAATACAAGAATACCCACCCTAACTCCCAGTACTAATATACCCATCTCCTTGAAATAAAATTTAGGATTCGTTTGATTTTGGTTTCTTAAGAAAAAGTCAAAAGATATAAAGGATAAACCTAAAAATGGGTAATTCACACTCTCAATCCAGAAAACGCAGCTCTAATCGCAACCACATCCCTAATCATCCACATGTTAATTACCGCGACCAACCAGTTCATACACATAACCACGAGCAACCAGTTCATACACATGTTCCAATGTATCGTGACTCTGATGGAACTAAACATGGGGATGAGTGGCGAATTACTGAATGTAGTCATGGGGATCCAGAGTGTCTAGGGGATTTTTTTAATAGTGAAGGCCAAATTTATAGATGGCAACATCCAAACCAAGCTATGCAAACACAAGTACAAATGCAAGATTCAAACCAAGGTGTGCAAACACGAGTACATGATGAACGACAAACGGCTAATAATCATGTCACTTTTAGTGATCAATCCCAAATTTATCAATACGATGTCAATATTCCAGTGGATCCTGTTGTAGTTGAGCCAACTCAACTACCACATACCGGTCAATTTGATTATCACCAATTTTTAAATAACACTGTTTATGTTTGAAGAGATCATTTAAACAAATAAATATAAAGTAAGATATTACTAATTTTCTGTTTATTTGTTTTACATAGACGCTTTTAGATTTTAGTGCAAAGTGTGACAATCCAGGAACGGCTCTGATACAAAGTGAGGATAGGTATTAATTGATACTTTAATGGTTTTACCTATATTCTAACTCAAACAGGCTATAATTAAAAACAGTCTTGCGTAGATAGGCCTCTAGTGATACGACCTCTAGATTTTTTTTGTAGTATAATATTTGGAGGGGGAACTGAACATGTTGTTGGAACCATAAAATTAGATGACGGTATTCCCACTAAACTAGGACAGTCCTTGGTCTCGCATGGCTGTGGTACGATTCGAGGACCCAATAATTTAAGAGTGGGTTCTTGAAAAATATTTTCGTTTTCTGTGTCAGAAACTTTAACATTTGGTGATCCTTTGAAACATATATCTAAAAAAGGAATATGTGTGTCAGGATCGCCAACTAAATGAGAAGGTAGTGGTATTACGGTCTTTGACATTAAATATTTCTTATCAATGAAATTTTATATCATTTTTTTCCGATTTTTGCGACCAGGTGCTGTTGCATGTATATATCTCATTTATACATAGGACCAACGTCTCGGTTAGATACAGGTGCTAGTACATTTGGAAATATAAATGTTAATACAGTGTCGTGAGATATTAGCCAAAGAACAAGCTAATAAACTATTACCGAATACGCTATTACCGATACAGAAAGAAATATCGCTGTCTTCTGTCAAACTAATGAAATAACAATACATCATGTAAAACAGGTTCCACTCACTGACCCTCCACCTAAGTCATTGCTATATAGAGCTCCAATATTGTGCGTTTGTCTTTGTGTGACGGTCGCGTTACGTGCAGCATATATTGTACTATTACCCGAAGTATGAGGGAAACCGCCACTTATAACTGTCATTGATGGAATTGAGTTTTGCGGGAACCCTCCGCTGACCTGTGTCAATGAATTTTTTTAATTTTTTTTTCATAGACAATTTGGGGTGAGCATATCTTCGGCTTGATAATACAAACAAATTGCTTAAATCTAAAGATGTTTTCGAATTATGTGAGCGTTGCGCAAAGCTTTGAAAACATAGTTTCAAGGCAACCACTATTTGCCTTGTTCGCCAAACTAGTGAACTTGTTCTTGGACTTATCTGTAACCCTCAGATGCAAAGCTTCTAGAGGTTCGACACTTTGTGTTTTACAGTGAGCTAAACTGTCCTCCACAAAGGAAGCTTCGCTTCCAAGAGGAAACTTTGCTTCCAAGAGGAAACTTCATGGCTTGCGCTAGTGCATAAACTCGAAGAAAGTCATGTTATACTTGACTTAAAACGACGTCAAGTTACCATAATTACTTAGGTCGTTGGAATGCTTATTTGAATTGGATGAAATAAGGATACTGAAAACATAGTTTCTTCTAGTCAAGTTCAATAATACTTTCATTTATGGCTTTGATAGTTTTTGTAGGAGGTTGATCTTGCTCAAATGCTTCCAAAATTGTTTGTTTTATTTTGGTTCGATCGAGTTCGGTTAACCAATTTTGACTGGTACTAATCCAAGTATTAGGCTTCGGAATCAGAGTATTAATTTTAAGTCCCCGGTAACTATTTAAAGGATTAGCGAGTAGACAATTGATAGTCTTCATGGTAAAGTAACAACATGATTCGTTATCGAGAAGGTTTTGGTGGGAAAGGAATTCTCGGTCAAATTTGATGATGAGATAGAACATTTTAAGCATATTATGGATTGCCTCGGTCTGGTTCCAAAAGGGCAAAGAAAGACTTTTACTATCAATAATTTTAGCATTGATTTTATATTTCCTAGTATCGATATCTGAGACCGCTTTAGTATTAATAGGAGCTAAAATATCAATAACTAAAGTGACCATATGATAATGTTTCATGAATAGGTCAAATGCCGATTTTTCTCCGATTGGAATGATTATTTGGTCTATTTTTTTATTTTTTATGGGTTCGTGATCTCTAATAAACACTAGTAGACTAAGAAGATCACAAGCCGAGGGTTCACTCTTTTCATGGATGGTAACCGGATAAAAAAGAAGTCTTACTGTATTGTCAATTTTATTGGTGATTAGAAAGTAACTTAAATAGCGATGATAATGAAATTCTGTTTCATAAGTGTTTTCGTAACCTTGAATGAGATGTTGATATCCTTTTTTAAGTTGTTTAATGCCTAGACTAGTTAATGGCAAGTTATTTTCTGGGCCAGATCCCAAAGATATATTTGATAAAGATTTTATCATCTTCTATATATTATGATAGCTAATTCGTTTTATCTGAATCTTTGGGTAAATTCAAATAACTTGTTAGTATGATTGAGCAACTCTCTCTTTGAATGTGGCGGGTGCAGAAATGCGGAGAGTGTGGTCTAGAAACCTATACGGTATAAGTGGAATGATATGAGAGCAAAATATCGCTCTTGTTGGACTCCATCTTCCACCATTCCATAAAAGTAAATTAGTAATATTATTACTATTAAAGGCAATAATAATTGGTAAAAGAGACAATTAAGACGTATTTACATTACATTTACGATCAATAAAAGATCAATTTAAGAGACAAGATACGGTAATGGCTTCAAAGTTATGGAATTGACTAACCGAATTGAGACTTATACGGTGGATAATCACCGGGAACTACTGGATGAATTTGGTGAGAATGTAAGTAAGAGGACCTGCCTACGTGGTTTCAAATTGAGTGGGGCATTTGAAACGTTGGCTGAGGCGAAAGAACGGCGAAAATGGTGACAGAGGGGATTGAACCACATGTGCAAGCTGGGTGATTCCGCTGAATGTTTGAGATCCACATCCGGATTTGGCTAAGAAGTCGGTTTATCAATTGGAAGCGTTGAATGATTTGATGGCAAAGAAAAAGGAGAATGAGACGCAACGAAAGGAGTTTTTTGAAAAGCGAACTCGGACACTGATTGACAAAGCTCGTCAGGAAGATAATGAGATGATCCGCGCTAGTGTAGTGTAAGCTACATTGTTTGACGTAGGTAATGGGAGTTGCATCATGTTAGTTAACTGGATGAGAGCATCAACCGGGGTTTTCTGTGTCGACTCTAGTCTTTTCTGTGTCGACTCTAGTCTTTTCTGTGTCGATTCTAGTCTTTGGCAGATTGCTCTCAAGTCTCTACATTCGTGCTCAAGGTGCCAGTCTATTTAGGAAATAAATAGCAGCTGCTACCCTTGCATTGCCCCGTTTTAGGGCAGTGTTCCAGCCATCTTCTGGTTCTCTTTCGTATGGGGCAGGAATTGGTGTATTGGATAGAATCATAATATTGTGTACACTTGTGATCATTCATTCGAGGACGATGGTTGGGGTGTTAGATAAAAATGATCATGTTTGATATTTATAGAGCTGAATAACTTACTTTTTCAGATGATGCTTTGGAATCTCCTGTTTACTTCCTTTATTTATAAAAACATTAATTTTGAGTTTTAAAAATCATTCGTAATAATTACAGTCGTGACAATTGTGCGATAATTCTTGAAAAAAAATAAAAAAAAATAAATTATGAAATAATTTTAGTTTTTATAAAATGGGTTTGAAAGTGTCTAAGCCAAAAACTATTGAAGAAAAATTAATAAAACTGGAAAATGGCCAAAGAGATCGTTACTCGTGTTTAAGTGAAAGTTGCAAATGTTTTAAGGAATTAGAAGATCCCTCTGAATATTTTTGTCAATGGGAGCACCATAAATGTATCGATATCATGGCGATAAGGCAAGGAAAAAATAATAACATTTGTAAATGTGGTTCATGTGAACATAAATGTTCCTGTGTTTCTTTATTTATTGAAGGATTCTATGATACCTTTAGGTGTCAATCAGGTAATTATCATATTTGCGTTTGTCCAATTTTAAGGAAAAGAAGAATACCGATAGACGAATGTAGAGCACGTCATCATATCCAAAAAGATCTAAATTCATGACATCTATTTTTATTAGTTTCCTGTTATTTTACTTTGTGTACTTCAAGCAGTTAAGATAACTAATTAACTAAATTAGTTATCGTAATAGATAAAGCAAGGAGGCTATGGACATGACCCCAGTTATTTCTTGATCAGCGGGCAAAGGGTTTTGATCCCGAAGGACAATTTGGATCCAGAACTCAGTCAGTATGGGATGCAAATTGATGAAACTCGCCCACTACTTGATTGGTCGAGCAATCAATGGCGATACAAGGAAATTCAATGACAAATCTTCACTCCTTGTAACGCGCTCTGTGATTTTAAATTTGACATTCTAAAATACGTTGATCCCCAAAAATTTCAATAGAGCACTAGAATACTGGGTGTTGAGTGATTTATCGGTTTCCAGAATGTGCTTGATGCTCACTGGGTTATTGTTTCCAATAATTTAGAATATCATAAGAATAAGCGTAGCAAAATAGGTGCACGCGAGATTGCAAAGTAACCTTGCTAGTTAAGGAAAGTTTCTAAATACAACCAAAATAAATTTGTTATGTTCTGACCACCTTGGTTTTTTTACCGAAGTTCTTTCCTGTCGTTTTTACTTTGATAGTTAGTGGGATGTTCGCGTCACGAAAAAAATAAATTTTTTAAATATAATTCTATATATGTCAACAAATACTGCTAGCGGTAATATTTCAGAACCAATTAATACTTGGCTATGTGGTGTCTGTCATAGTGCAGAACATTTTCCAATGATGATTACTGTATGCGGTCATACTTTTTGTGAGGATTGTTTAAATAATGTAGGAGTTTGCCCAATATGCCGCATTGAATTTAGTATTTATGACTGTCAACCAAATTATACTTTAGTCAAGGAAAATGGCGTACAACCTGTTCGACGTGATTTTGATATAGATACGCAAATTCGTGATTTGGTTCGTATCAAAAATAAACAGATCAAACATCAGGTTAACCAAGTGGCAAAATCGATTTTGGACCAAGTTCATAGTGGCATGATTAAAGAACCGGAGAAATCGTCATATCGATGTGAAATCGATGGTAATATAGGTTCGGAAATTCTGCAACTGGTCCAAGAGAAATTGGAAAGCCATGGTCTGGTTTTCATAATAGATGATGTTACTGAGGAATTGATCAAGATAACACTTAAATTCAAGGTCAAGGTCAAAAGGCGTAGGCCCGTTTCCAGTGGAGCTAATAATATTACTTCTACAAATACAGTTCCGTCGACCAATTACTTGGCACATGTAACTAATCAGACAACTGCTCAAAACGCAAACAATACTGTATCCAGTACTAGTACGAATACAGGACATATAGGTTCAGTTCCGGGTATTAATACAACTGATCTTGGAAATGCAACATCCTCTGCTTTATCAACGCTTGTTTATGATCTACTATCTGTTCCAATTGATACTAGCTATTATTATCCCAATAATACTAACAATATAGTGACTAATACTAATCATAATAGTAATGGTAATATTGGTCATAATGATGGTGATGAAAATAGCGTAGAGTATTAAAAAGAACTTTTGTTTTGGGATGAAAAAATATCAAAATTTTGAATATTAATCAAGAAATCCAGTGTAAATGAACACAGTACAGAACCCTCAATTAGATAAACAAGTCAGAATCATTTTCAATGGTTTTTTAAAGGAATTTCGAGTGAATGCTAGTCGTTGTTGGCGCGCTTGTAGCTCTGAACATTATGCTCAAGAAGTTTTAAATTTGCCTGAATTTGGACAGTTTATTATGGGTGAAGGTAATGGTATGTCTATCCATGATCTAGTGGTTTCTAGTAATTTTAAGGGTATTTTGCATAATTTCTGTGGTATTAGTTTACCAATAATTTATATAAAATTAGGTCAGTTATGTCAAAAATATATAGAAACTCAATATAGGTTGGCAAGGAAGCAGATTTCGGAAAGTAATTTGGAATATGACTGTGTGGACTTATGTATACAAACAGAAGTATTTATGGTGGAAGTATTGAAGTCGGTGATTCAATCATCGTTTTCCCCAATACTTGGTTATAGCACACAAAACACGATGAATAATTCATGGTCCAATCAGCTTAGATTTGATTTGGTCAATTCAGGCAACCAAAACAAATCTAAAAACTAATATAAATAATGTCTTTATTTGTTGTTGATATTATTTGGCATGGTGATGAACCGCGGTCATTTTGGAAAACGAGGAACAAGCTTTAAGACTTTTACAGTCTATATAGTGATATCAGTGTGCAAGAATTCGATAAATTGTTAAGTACACCCAGAGCCACCAGAATTAGGAATATTGCTGTTAGTCATGGTCCTTATCTTAATGAAATGAAGATAAATAACCAGTCGTCAAAGAAAGTTAGATATATGAATTTTATTATTGATATTGATAATTATGAAGATGAAGATAAACAGTATGTTCTTCTTATTTCATTTAAAGAGATACTTCCCGAGCAGAAAGGTGGAAATCGCAAACGGTTGCCACATAGAAAAAGAAGTTAAGAAATATTTTAGTAACATATACAAAAGTCGAGCAACTTCCAAAAAATATTTTATATATTTATAAACCAAACTCAACTAATGCCTCGTAAGAACGGAAAACATCAATGCGGTGGAAGATATAGTAGTTTATATGGACCTAACCTTCCGTTATCTTCTAATACTCCGTCTAGTTCATGTCACTCCGGTTGTGGATGGGCGCTTTCTAGTCCATCATACACCGGTCACGGAACTGTGGGGCGAGGTTTAGGCAAGGGTCTAAATTATGGTGCAGCTCATTATGGACTACCATTAGTTGGTGGTTCCAGTCACTCGGAATCTGCAGATTCCGAAGGTGGCGCTATCTGGGATACCGTAAGAGCTGCTATGGACTATGAAAGTCTCGAGGATTATCTTCAAAGTGAAGAAGATGACATGTCTGATCAAAGTGATGACCAAGACAATAAACAGATTACTAAACAGAATGGTAAACAAAGTACTAAGCAGAATGGTAAGCAGAATAGTAAACAAAGTGGCGGTAACAGTGGTGATTTTAGTCTTCCATTACGTTGGTTCAGCCCATCTAGTGCAAGTGCAAGTATGTCTATGGCTGGTGGAAGAAATATTGATAGTGCGATTGATAATGCTATCCGAGAACTCCAGGATTTGAAAAGATCTAGGAGATCATTTAGTGTAGATCAAAGATATACTCCTGATGAAATTGAGTTCTTCGAAGAGATAGCTGACTTTGCAAGCCGGTGATCGCTAGGATTCTTCTTATATCCTGTAAGATATGTCTTTGTCCAAAATATCGGAAAATTCCGTTTTATATTTGCGTTTTATACAACTCTGGAAACAAGAAATTGTATAAAATACAAAGTAAATAAAGCAAATATCAGATTCTTTTTGATATTAGGAAAGAGGAGGGAAGTTTTCTTGGGTCATCTGAAGACCATTACTGTTAAATTCTCGAGATCTTGCGAGTTCAACTTTGACCCATTGACCCGCAACAAGTTCTAGTCGGTATTTAGTGCACTTATCTGTTAAGTGACGAGCATTACAGAGATTACAGCGGGCCATACAGCGAGCCTTTGTGCACCATTTTTGATTGGTTTCACAGACACCACATTTCTTTGGACATTCTTTTAGTTGATGGTCAGTTGCTTCACAACGAAGGCATACAACTAACTCACTCGTGCAATCCTTTTCGCAATGTCCATATTGACTACACTTAGAACATTGCTGACATTGCCGTGCAAGATGATTCCCCGAACAATGATTGCACTTAGCAGTACAGCGATCCTTATCGCACCAACTATCGATACGTCGACAATTACTGCAAGCTTCTGTGCAGTTTCTGAGTCTATGACTTTCAGCACCACATCGACGACAGCTTGTTTCTTGTGCCCTTGGCTTTTGGCTAACATTAGTACGAGTTGTGGTCTGCACGTCGGACATTTTAAAGATACAGGCTAATAACTTAGAATAATTTTTATTTTTTTCATTCATTTTTTTTCTTATCAATAAATTTGTTTGACAGTGTTACTAATTTGATAAATAAATACTTCTTTACCAAATTTTCTAGCCCTGTATAGGCAATCGCATAATCTAGTCCAGTATTTGCTTTATCCATTACCTTATCTAGAGTGAATTTGTCACGAACATCCTTTAGTCTTTGCCCTATTGGAATTGTTGACAAATATCCAAACGGTTTTGATTACATTGTTTCTTTAATAGCTAGGCCAACAGTTCTTTTGAAAACATAGATAAGGCCTATAGATAATATAGTTGAATTATATGTTGTTATAAGTTTGGTACCAACTATGGTGATAATTGTTGGCATAGTTGGTAAAGTTGTCAGAATGGTGATGGGCAAAGTAAATTAAGCGGCCCGTAGAGCGAGTTAGTAGGCTGGAAGATTACGAAGGGATCTACTACCACCTCCCCTTTCTCCCTGATTTCCGCGATCACCCCAATTAGATCTACCACTTGATCTTTCACGTGGCTTAAATCGTGAAGTTGAGTGATAGCTTTGGAACGGTTCACGTTCTTGTCTCTGAGATGAGCGACTATTCCAACCCTGTTGTCCATTACGATCAGTGCGTTTCCAACCGTGATCATTATCATCTCTATCATTATAGGATTTTCTATTGTAGCCTCGCCCTCCATTTCCATTATCATCTCTATCATTATAGGCTTTTCTATTGTAAGAAGTCCTATCGCTATATCTGCCGCGATCCTGGCCATCGCGTTCTTGTCCTCCCCATCCTTGCCTATCTCCAGACAGTTTGTCACTCCATCCTTGTCTGTCACCATAGCCTTGTCCTCTACCACGACCTTGCCCTCTTCCCCATCCTTGACCTCCTCCACGACCTTGACCTCCTCCACGACCTTGACCTCCACGACCTTGTCCTCCTTTACTCCAGTCCTGTCTGTCGGTGCGACCTCTACCACCTCGACCAAAATCACCACGTCCGGATCTCTCGTTACTTCTTTGAGCTGGACTTTTCTTGGATTCATCACTATCCTCGGTCTTAGGTGTACGGCGAGGTAATGGTCCTGGACGGTGTCCAGATTCACTGTCTAACGGATAGAGTTTAAGTATTGTGCCCAGATATCGCTTGTCTTCAGTGGAAAGGTTGTATTCCGCGCCATATTTAAAAGGAAGGCCAAGTGCACTTATCTCAATTCCCGGGCACCAGTTTCTGACCGCTCGAAAAAAACCGTTCTTCCGAAGGAATAGCCAACGACCCGGTTTTTCATCTTCGGTTAGACTTCGCAGTGGCCCGTACTTACCACCAGTTGGATTAGTCCAGATATTTGGATTCTGGGGATCCTCGGGCAAAATTTCGTCCAATCGAATTTCCTTTGGTACTTCACCTTCATCCTTGCCGATATAGGGCCCAAGAACTCTAATGGTTGCTCGTGTTAGCCACTTATGGGTCTGGTCATAAACTCGCCGATCGAAATCGTCACTCTTACCCTTTTCCTTTTCCCGTTCATCTCGTTTTATTGGGCTTTTAAGTGGATCGTCCATATTATCAATACTTTTAAGGTTTTCTGGTTGCGGTGTAACAACTACGGTGGTGGCAATTGACGGTGTTTTTTCGCGTTTAATTGAAATTTCTGTTTCATCAATGATATCATTGTCAATAATATCATTGTCGATGATATCATTAACATCGGTATTTACTGGAACAGGAATCTGGGCAATTACAGTGGTCATTTTTTGCAATGTATTGGGGGTAAGGGTCTAAGATAATTTCGAAGATTATAAAAAAATTTTTCATTTTTCTTCTTGCCAATATGCGCCAGACATATTGGCATTGTAGCAACTATATTTGGTTTAGCAATTCATACAATCCAGTTGTATTGCATGCATTTTCCAATGGTGATATAGTTCGCATGTCATGTATTTCCAATTGTTTAGTTATGGAAAGAGGCCTGGACGGAACATTTTCACCAGTAACTATTATTGGATCCAATCTTTCTTTGTAGACTTCTACCGCTAATTCAATTGCGATTGGATCTTTTCGTCGCTCGTGATGGTATTTGAGTAATAATTGGCGTTTTGTAAATTGTGGTAAGTGTTGTTGTATTAGAGACATATTGGGTCCACATATTTTGAGAGCAGAATAGAAGTATTCTGTCGTTTTTTCATTCCACTTCACTCTCTTTGTTTGACGTCGTGGTCTTTTGATATAATCAGGCATATTGAAAGTTTCGAGCATATAAGCATCATCAGATAATTGCCTATCTCTTTTTCTTGGTTGTAAAATTCGTTTTATTGTATCCCCTATAGTATTAGATGGAACTGAAGTGTTTATTTCCATAGTTGTTGGATAATTTTGAGGATTTTTTATCAATTTTGTAGACCAAAGTTGCAAACGCAAAAGATTGATAATATAGAATTATTTGATGTTCATATCATACAATCGGACGAGATATGTGTGAATGGATTATAGGAGTCGTATACTGAACTTTGTGTATCAGATGTATTTTCCCTAGGATAAGGTGGCGGACATATTATCCTGTCAAAATTTGACGTTGGTATTATAGGAGTTGTTTCGATAGTATTCGGTTCCATCGCTAAAACTTGATCGACGATGATAGCAGGATCTGGTAATTGGGTAATGATTGGCGCTGGATTTACGTTTTGTATGGTTTTATTATCCGTTAGTCTAACTATAATTTGGCGATTTTGTCCAACTTCTTCGATCCCAATACCTCTTTTCCAATAGCATATAAGTACTGAAGTTATAGCACCTGCGATTAATGGACTGTATTGTATTAGGAATGGGATGTAAACGACAAGAAGATAAACAAAAAACGAATGTTCGTTGATGATATCTAAAATCAGAAAGACAGTTCCGATGGTAAGAGTTATCCATATTCTCAAAATGGGAGTGATATATAAGCGAGCCTGATAGTATTCAATTTTATTGTCTTTGTCCCTTGCTCCAAAAAGTTTGAAAAATAAATTTGCGGGGATCAAATAGATTTTAAATGATTCGGTGTTGTATAATTCAAATATGGATTCAAGGTATTGTCTTTCGTTGTGAAAGCAATCGGAGGGAAAACAGGAACGTTCAGCCATCGGAGTCGAAAATATTATCAACGTGGCTTCTAATGGTTGGACAATGAATACAAAAATGCCAATTAAAACTATGCTTAATTTTGCTTGTACTTCGGTTGCAGTATTTTTGTATTCATTTTGACAAATAGGATTACATTGCTCATAAATACTATCATAGTTGCTTTCCATAAATGCGAATAAAACAATGGAAAGAATTATGCCTGTAATCCAAAATATAATAAGGACTACTATTTTGACCAATGGGACACAACAGAAATAAGAGTTACATTGGCAACGATAATGTCGTCTTTTGGACAAATCTTTAACAGTTTTTACGGTTATTGGTCGTCTACAATGAGGACATTGATGTTGTTGGTCAAATCGGAACATATCTTCCATGCAGTTCTTATGGATCCACACTTTGGCTTGTGGACAACACGTGAGGTCAATTCTAGGATTATTACTTGTAGGTGGTAAATAACAAATAAGACAACTGGTGTTATTATTTGTGGGAGGCGTTGATGTTATGTGATTTTGTGTTTGCATATATGCGTCGAATATGAAGTGAGATTTCAGATAATTGTAGATTTTTATTTCGATTTTTTCATCCAACTGACTGATAGTTTCTGTTCCGAATTTCGAATTGGTGAATAATGTGTTATACAGGATTAAAAAATGAATAGTTTTTTAACAATTTAACTAAAAGATGGCCATCACTGGAGTCGAGTTCAAAAAAAGATTTGGAAATGTTTTCTATAAATTCCTTTCCAAAGATTTAGTGCATCATTCTTTTATATATCGTTTAGGTATAAACGAAGATACGTTACAATTTAACCCTAATGGATCTTGTCAGACAGGTGGATTATATTTTTCGAATCTAGAGAATATTTTGAGATTTTTGGAGTACGGACCTAAACTAGGTCTTATAAGTATCCCAGATGATGCTCTTATTTATGTTGAAAAGTATGCATTCAAGACAAATAAGCTTATATTGAGGGAAATAATGGACTCGGAATTGGATATATTGAAAATTTTGAAATGGTCACGAAATAATTGTTGTCCATGGGATGAATGGACAACTGTATATGCTGCAAGAAACAACCATTTCAAAATTTTGAAATGGGCCCTAGAAAATGGATGCTCATGGAATGAGTGGACTTGTTTGTATGCTATGAAAAAAAGAAAGTTGAATATTTTGAAGTTATGTATTTCTTCGTCCCACAGAAAGAATACCGCCGTTTTATTAATGTGAGATGTGTGAACATGGGTTTTTTGATTTAACTTTTGAACCGGGTCGAAATTAGTTTAGTGATTGACTACTAAACAAACAAAGATATTCAGTGATAATGGTAATTTTTCAAAATGTGACATATTCTCTACTTTGTCATTATCCAATGTGAATTGAAATAACTCAAAACTAGAGTGTCATGCGAATTCAGAATTAGAAAAGAAAGGATATATTCACCCGTACCACTACAGTGATTTGTATATGGTAAACGGGTATTACCCATATCACACGTTAGTATATGTATTGTGTAATACCCATATCATGATTTCGGTGACATATGCCACTGTCTCCAATGGTGCGAATACCATATGTGGCGACACATTGACTTGTGAATACTATTCGTGTGATTGGGTAATACTCATTTCATAGATTTGGGCTCGTGTATAATATCCATATCACGGGCTTGTTTGGGTATTACCCATATCATTATTTTGGTATAAAGTGAAAAAAATGAGATAAATACTATTAGTAAGTTGGTTTTGAAATGGGTTTATGTGGATGTAAAGAACGATACGAGGATCAATTTTATTTAGAGCAACTCAAAACCGGAGTGATACATTGGGGTCACGATTCTGTAAAATATAAACCACATAGATTTGTACGTAGTCATATATACGGGTATCACCCAAATTCGTGTAACATTCCCAGTATTGAAAAAAAATGATGGATGTTTGAATGGATTATCTGTGTGTTTTGTGTGCATCGCAATAATGATTTGTGGTAGTTATTATTGGTTTCATAGTAACGGTAGTGGTTGGTTGATGGAGGATATGGTGGATTGCGGTGCATGTGTATGGTGTTGCCCTCGTGCTGTGAGTGGTAATAGATGTGATATGTTGAGTTGTGTTCACTGCAAGATGGTGTCACACAAATAAGGTATTGTGTCTTGTTCTTACTTACTTTGTATTCTCTCTTGGTCTGAAGACAATAGTAAATGAAACTATACTAGCAAAGCCCTAAAACGGCGAACCTCTCTTTGAAAACCGTAAATTGTGTCACTTGGACTTCGCACCAACTTTGTTAGTGCAAAGCGTGCTCGATACTCATAAAAGATTACTTTCAAAAGAAAAAAATAAAATAACTTTGTGTTCATCGTTAATTAAAAATGAATTTCCCACCTATAAGAGATGATACTACCAAAGAAAGTTTTCCCAAATTTTTAGGATATTATAGATATGAACACCACATATTCAGAGCCAACTAAGTCTAGAGAGCATAGCGAATTATGTGGACGCTAGGTTGCAAAACAAGTGAAGTTTGCTTTGCTTTCGGAGGTATTTTAACTCTCTCTTTTTGGGAGTGTGTCAGATCGGTCCAAGTAGTTTTTGTAACACCAAGATACGTTGATTGCTATGAAGTTATTGTGTCTTTACTTTATTCGCAAGTTGTAAGCTGAAAAAATTGCCGAAAGTTCTTAAAAAACTAAGAATTATCTGGCAATCTGTTGACATGGCATCTACTATGACTGTTTCCCAGGAGACCACACCCGTTAGTGTCCCAGTGCCTATTTCCCAGGAGACCATTAATGTGACTGCACCCGTTAGTGTCCCAGTGGCTATTTCCCAGGAGACCAACACGACTGCACCCGTTAGTATTCCAGTGACTGTTTCCCAGGAGACCATTAATGTGACGACTGCACCTGTTAGTGTCCCAGTGACTGTACCAATTAGCATTCCTATGATGGATCAGGGACATGAATCTTCCGCGGTTAGTGTTCCTGATCCAATTCAAAATACTGAGTCGCGATGCTATCAGTCACAGACTGAGTCGGATCAGATGTCTGCTAAAGCTCCAAAAACTAATGAGAAGAAGCCTATTGGAAAGAAGGTCAGTAGCAATAGCAAGCGCGTGTATCCTGTTACAACTGAAATGGATTCACCGCCGTCTATTAGTGAGATTCGTGGTGGTTCGGATAGTCGTTATGAGAAAGCATTGGAACGTCGTGCTGAGAAACGTCGTACCTGGAATCAACACGCCCAGGATGGCTACAAGGCGTTTTTGGACCAGTTGAAAAGCGCCAATGATAATTTGAGTGCTTACTTAATGTCGGAGGTGGTTACGATTGTAACACGAATGGTGAATGATGGTAAGAGTGAGTTCTATTGGCAATTTGAAAAGTCAATTCCAGATGATATGGATTTACGCGGCTTGGGTGTGAATACAGTGTTGTTTGGTCGTTATGATAGGATGCGTGTTGACAAGGGGAAAGAGAAGGGCGAGTATGTATTTCCACATGATCGTTTGTCGCGTGTGGAAGCAGGTCTGTCATATGATTTTTGGACCGGAATGAATAGTCGTTTGATGGGTAAAGGTTATAGTGTTCGTGATGTAACGGACCGTTCAAAGGGTCCCAAAAAGTTTGTGTTGATTTCGATTCATTAGTTACACTTATTTTACTTTGACATTTTCAGTACCAAAGTCACCTCGCTGACTTCAAATTGCCAGCCTCACCCATAAGCGCCTGAAAAATATACTCCCCTTTTATTTGTGGTATCCTCGACGGTACATTCTTCATCATATCCGTATTTCAGTTTTTCTCTGTTAATCCGGTGACAACCACAAAAAAAATTACAAAAATTCTTGATTTATATCTGTGATTCGATCATCAGAATGTCAGCTTTTACCTACATTACGTTTCTCATTTTCCTGTCAACGTTAGTGAACGCTAGGTATGTTGTAGACAAGCGTAGTAATCGTTGCCGTAATTCTAAAATCGATGTTTGTCAGACCACACATTCCGATAGTGAACTTGAAATTCTACAAGGACAAAGTATACTGTCGGATTGCGAATGCCTGGAACCGTGCGTTGGCACCAATCTTGATTTCGATCCTTTTTTTAATCGAGAAGACAATGTCCTCAAATTCACCGATCAAGGGGGATCCGTAGTCGAGGTTTGTAAAAATGATCTCGTTTGCACTACATGTGAATCGATTATCGGTAAAGATGCGAAATGTTGTGATTTAACATTTGTCGGGCGTTCCGAAAGAGAGTTAATTATCACTGGTCTTGTACTTTTAGTGTTAGTCATGTGTGGAGTAGCTATAGGTGGTGCTTGCATTTTCGTCTCGAACCGATGAAATGGGACTTAAAAACATAATGAGTTGAATAATTAAGTTTAGATAGATGATTCTCCTATTATATCTTTGTAGGAATTTCACTCCCTCGATAACCAAGAAGTAATCGCAGAACCAGTGTTATCTAAAATATATTTCAAAATCCATTTATAGCCGTTCAAGGAATTCAGTCAGTGACCATTTTGCATATTCACCAGCAATATCTAGATCTATTAGGAATTGCTTCCGAAATCTTATCTTGACTATAATAAGTCATCGGATATCTGCCCTAGAGAAAGTTCTGTAATATTAGATCTAAATTGACATTTATTTAACTATATCTAATTTATTCAATTTTTTCAAGTAGCGGGCATTCATGTACAAAGAAATTCCTATAAGATAGAATTTGGTGAACCAGTGTTATCTAAATTATATTATCGCAAGTCGAGTTTATAGTGTCTGATTATATAAAAAAAATAAAGATATTTTTGATATTATTACTGAGATAATGTGCGACTCGGACGATTATGTCTATATTAAGGACACGATTGATGTACTTGAAATTACTTGTACTAAACGTGATAATAGCTGGGAACACTTAATGAGTGAGAACAGATGTCGTGGTTTCTATCTTAATGTAATTGATACTATTTATATGAATAGTTCATGGTTTCCAGTTTCAAATAATGCAGCCAAGTTGGAGGTAATTATTAAAATCAGGGCTGTTGAACATGATGGTTATTGTAGTGATGCTGAGTCGGACACAGGAGAATATGAATATCAAAGACGTTACGTTTTACTGTCAGATTATCAGTTAGTTGAACTACTAGACAAAATTGATAGTGACGGAAATGTTGATTTAGAGATCTTACGGCTATTATATGATACTCAAAACTTAGGATGTCAGGTGGGTAGTGGTTATTGCGGCTATAAGGGCTCAATTGAAGTGTTAAGTGGAAAGCTTATGACTGATATGAAACCCATAACAAAAGAATTTCTTTTAGAGCAAGCACTGGCTTCACATAATTTCGGAAAAAAGGTTGAAGATCAACTGACATTAGAAGCCTATTTAGATTTTTTCGCAGATCACAAAAGTAAGCAAATTGAAGGATTTAACACGCTAATAAAGACATGGAATTAGGATAAAAGAAAAACAGTTAGGAAAGCGAAAGCGTTATTAGTAATCTTGTGCTTTTCTCAAAATAATCTTCCGTTAATTGAAGACCAATGTTAAAGAGTATGTCTTAAATGGTAACATAAAATTCAGCGAACCAATGTTATCTAAAAAATATTATAATTGCACAAATCTACTTTATACGCAGTTATTTCGCAAACATTGAGTTGGATATGGATATACGCCGACTATCTTTGTATCGGTCTTGAATGAAAATTCAGTTGATTGTCGCATATTTTTTGGGTCATACTTATATTCCTTACCACGAATAATTAAGGTATTATCGTCGAAATTGACAACATCTATGTGATAAGGGTAAACGACGCGCCTCAGCGCCAAAAGATCAGTATAACGGACATTACCTTTGTCATTACGCTTTCTGGTGGCCTCTTCGTCAACAACATAACGAATAATAGCTAAGTGATCTCCCACTCTCAAATACTTTTGAGAGATCTGGTTTTGATGATTTACCGCCCATATTATAATTTATAATAGAAAATCATTTTTTTATATACAATAAAAAAGAGAATCGTTTTTTCGTGACAACATAAAATTAGGTGAACCAGTGTTATCTAAAAAAACTTTATATTTACACAAAAAAAATTAACCAAATTTGAAATTGGAAACAGGAATTATCTAGCGAAGAGCAAAAGAGAACAAACAAACACAACATGAATATTCTCTTTACATTTTTCCTCTGTCTCTTTACCGTTGTCCAGGCTGGTCCACTAGCCTGTCTTGCAACTCTTGGAGCTTGTGCCGGCCCATGTTTTTTCTCTGGACCATTTTTTGTCCCATGCGTGACCACTAGTTGTGGTCTTAGTGCACCTGTTGTTGCTGCAATGTGTTTTGCACCTACACCTTAAACATCAATGGCGAAAAGCAACACTACTCCCAACTCTAACACTATCTTACTTACTTTGGTAATTGGCTACCCAAAAAAAATGCCCTGAGACAGACAACGGCAACGTTCTTTTTGTTTTTGATATCTTCTAGTAACTGGTGACATCTGGTTTCATATTTGCTGGTAAATAGAAACTTTCTTTTAGTAGTAAGGCAGTTATTAATGACTAATTTTGGTGGACTAAGAAGTAGGGAAAGAAATTCATAACTTCTTTGTCCGAAATCGGCATCTAGACTAAGGACCCATTTAGCATTTTTAAGTAGTTGTTGGATAATCAAACACACAATATTTCTCTTAGTTGATAGAGTTGGACTGCTGAGATGAGCTAGGAGGCTTTCGATTTCGTCGAGAATAATAAAGTCATAGTGCATAAGTTCTTTATCTGGTGTGATTAGGTGTTGTAGACTGTCAATTTGTCATACTAATCGTTGTTCGAAATCGAGTAGACATCTTTTGGTTTCTAGATAACTGGTGAAGCCAAGTTCTTTGAAACTGCCGACAATATTGTGTGTAAAGGTTTGACGATGACTGAGATAAAGGATTTTCTTATCCATAAAGTGTGTCTGGATGATTTTCTTCAGTAGTTGAGTTTTCCCGGTGCCCATACGACTTTTAATGGCATAATTACCACCTTCTTTGACGAAAGTATTTATAAGTCCGGTAAGGGCGTTTTGTTCAGTTTTCAGTAGACTGTTGAGTTTAATTTCAGTGTAGTAGTTTAGGTATCTTTCATTAATCTGAAGAGCCTCACGTTGCCAGTGGTGGTCAAGGTGCAAATTGCCCAGTTTAAAAATAACCTAATCATTATATTCGCAAGCCCAAAATACAATATAGTAAGAGATGGGAAGGAAGGTTCAAACCAAGGTTGACCACTTAGAGAAAATAATCAATATCAACGAGTCAAGTTGGAGAGGGTTGATAATAAGTACCCGAATTGTCGCCGGACAGGGGTGACGATTTTAGTATTATGATATGTCTTTGTCAATTTAGCCTAATGGTTTCAGGTATACAGGGCACCAATTATGGATAGTGTTTAAAAGTTCCGTGGCCACCATTTGATTGGAGAAAAAATTGCAAGTTTTTGATGATTTATCATTGGGAAGAGTAAAATGTCATACTATTTAGAAATCAACCGATTCAAACGTTTACACAAACTAGTTCAGTTTGACAAACATGCCAATACATTTTCACTTAGAGGCACATCTGATACTACCTATAGTCATTATTCCCTTGATGAATTGATGAATTCTCTCAGTGCTAATGGTTATTTCAAAGAACAGTGTAATCAACGTGGTGTCACTGTTCTTCGAACTAACGATTATACATATCCATCTTACTTAAATTACGGTCGACCATCTCCACATGATCGATCTGATAGAGATATTTTGATGTCAGTTGGTGCATTTATGGTGGGTTGTCAAAAAGAGTTTGAGAATTTGGTCCGATTCAGTTTGGAGTTTTTGGCCGAAATCGCAACCAATGAAGAATATTTCCAAAGCATGCCACCGCCATTGATTCGAATTAATAGTGATAGGAGTGAACATGAAATTTATGGTACCGGAAATCTTGTCAAGATCACGTGTTCTTATAAGGGAGACGGTGGACATACTTATATTAA
>Ga0180438_10003539_pt1 | contig 23522 bp, 72 predicted proteins | sample SS_ome_12_FD_132455 | JGI IMG/M metagenome (GOLD analysis project Ga0180438, IMG submission 132455) | Hypersaline lake sediment archaeal communities from the Salton Sea, California, USA - SS_3_D_2 metaG | ecosystem: Environmental > Aquatic > Non-marine Saline and Alkaline > Hypersaline >...
ACACCTGTAGGATGTTTGTGGATAGATGACGAGGAGCGGCTGGAACCTATTGCCGAGGAGGAAGTATGAAGTACACGGTTGAATGGAGCGGGGGCCTTACCCATGTAGAGGCGGACTATGTCAGACTGGACGCGGGGGTATTGATACTGGTGCGGGGCGACAAGGATGCCATGATGTTCGGTGCCGGGGAGTGGAACATGGTGCGCGAGTATGATGGCCCTCCGGACGGAAGCCACGAGACTATCAGGAAGAAGCTTGAGCCTGCGGTGCCAGTGAAGAAGCTACTGGAGTGGATTGAGAAGGTGAAGGAGGCGTCGCCTTCGAACAGCTTCTTCTTCGACAGCGAACTGTATGCGCTTATCCGCGAGGTGGGCGGCGACGTGAAACCCCCAGAGCTGCCGAAGCCACCGCCCACAGAAGCCGAGCCGAAAGAAGAGAAGTCGCCGAAGGGCAAGCTGGACTAGAAGCCAATGACCAAGCTCTGTCGGAACTGTGGGCGTGGTAATTGTCGCAAGAAGGGCGATATCGAGGCTCTCTGTTTCGCCCATGGATTCGACTTCGTACCGATGGGCTGCGTGTGGATTGAAGACGAAAGGCCGCTGTGAAGTTCAATGTATGGACTCCGGATGACGTAAGTGACAAGCCGTTTCGCGTTTGGAAGTGTAAGGAGTGTGGAACGCTGGCGGTAGCCGCTCACCAGTGGTATCCGACATCGTGTTGCTTGACGGATGCCGAAATAGAGAAGGTTGCCGACGTGGACGGTGAAATGGTTACATGGGAGGAGTGTCGTGCATGATGGTTATGAATTCCATATGCGATTTCTGTCAGTACCAGCCGAAGAGAGGCAAGCTGTGCCCGAGGGCGTCTACAGTCACACAACCTTGCTGGGTGGGCGATGACGAGGTGCTTAGAATCTGGGAGGAGCGGGAGATTGAAATTCCGCAATTCAGGTGCACCACCTGCGGAAAGATAGCGAACCTGACGTGGGAGAGGTGGGAGGATTCGTGCGCGTGTGACGATTTGGTCAAGGTGACAAAGGTGCCGAGTGGCATGCTGATGGTACTGGACGAACAAGGAACAGTCGTATGAGTGCCTGTAAGGACTGTCTAATTATCAATCACTGTATGACTCATGGCATGCTTGGACTGGCTCCGGATAAGTGCGAATCGCAGGTGCCGAGGAACGGGGCATTGGAAATCTACAAGGAGAAGAAACTCAAAGAGAGGGAATATGTCTCGACCAAGAAATGAAACCAAGGAAGACGTTGAGAGGGAACAGAAGACTGGACAACTCATCGAGGGGATGCTCTCGACAGATAATGCACTTGTCGAGATGAATCCGTATCTGAAGAACGGCATGCTGCGGAAACTCAACAGCACGCTGGAAAACTCCTATCGGCTGGATTGGTGCATCGTTCAGAAGTTCCATGACGATGCTGCCCTGAATGGCAGGCCCAAGGTCGTGGCTTGGTCCGAGCTGAAGTGCCGGACACACGACTCCGCCGCTTATCCCACACTGATGCTTTCCATGCTCAAGTGGGAGAAAGGTGTCAGTCTATCCGATGCCTCCATGGTGCCCTTTCTTGTCTTCGCCCGGTTTGATGACCGGATATCCTACTACGTGAGACAAGCGAGGCGTGACGTGTTCTATCCAGTGGAGTGGGGAGGCAGGACAAAGAGTGACCGGGGACAGGATGGCGACATTGAGCCAGTCATTCATATCCCCATGGCAGAGTTTGAGACGCTGTGTGAGCTGAGATAGGGGACTGCATGAAGTACGATTGTAGATGGTGCGCGTTTGGGGGCTATCCGGCCTACACCGGCGGAGCCGGGCCGATACCGCCACGTGCGACGTGCCAGATAACGAATGACCAACCGGGTCACTGGACACCTGTAGGATGTTTGTGGATAGATGACGAGGAGCGGCTGTGAATTGGCCTGCCTGCCCGAAGTCGCCAGAGAAGCTGGCTGAGGCGAATGCCGATTACTGGCGAGCCCACCGGGCCGCCAGAGCGGCCTTTCAAGGCACTCTGCTCGTATGGAGAGAGAAAGAGAAGCCGATGATATGTACGCTTCAGCTTGTATGTCACGAGTGCGGGATGGTGGTTTTGAGGACGATAGAGTGGGATGGACATTCGTGGCTCAAGTTCGGAGTATGCGAATGTGGGGGCTCGTTGAACGTGGTAGTGAACAAGAGGAATCAAATTGTTGGAGCGGCTGATGGTTGTTTGATGATGATAGAGGAGAGAGCTGAGTGACTCTGAAAGAGAAGTGCAGGACATGCGGCCACTTTGAGACAGGTCGTTGTGGCTGGAGAATCAGATATCCACGATTGCGCGTATGCAAGGGCGGCGACCAATGGTGTCCACTGGGTTTTATTGGTATCTACTGGGAATATCCACTACCGAGAGTCAGAACGAGGAGATTCACCTGCCAGACATGTAAGGAGGAGAATGAGTCGTACTGCCTGTTTGACGGCAATCCGTTAGAGGTAGAAGTGCTCTATACCTACGGGGCATGCAAGTGCGGGGACAAGGCGGAGATGAGGGGGATGATTTGGGGCGAACTTCGACCGAGTGTGTTGACAGTTTGGGATGAACATCCGATAGGACAAGATGTCTGTCGTCTCTCGGTGACCACCCCTGATAGCTGTGTGTCTGTTTGCAGGGAGAGACAAATATGAGAGCAAAACGACGAACGAAACACGGTAGATTGATATTCAGGGCTGTGATTATGGGCATGAGTGCTATGACTATAGCTATCGGAGCCAGAGCCGGAGAGCATACGCTGGATGCCGCGCTGGACAGGCTTATCCAGCTCGTTGCTGGGTGTATCGGCTTTTATATTGCGTTGAAAATGGGAGAACGATAATGGACAGAGAGAAGATTAGAAAGAAAGTAATTGAAGCCATTACCCGGAAATTGAAGGAGACAGGGAAGAGCTGTAAATGCAAGAGAGCACTTCTCCCGGCACTGGAACATGGTTGGGCTTTTGTCGAGATAGATGTTATTGCCGACGAGCTTGCTTCTATCTTGCTGTCTTTGGTTTTTGACGAAGACTGAGCGTGTGTGATGGATGTCAACTGGGTGCTTGAGTGCTCCGTGTGCAGACACAGGATATCTTATCCTATGAAGCTTGAGTACGATTTTCCGCATTGCCATGAGTGTGGTTCGAGTGCGTGGTGGACTCTATGGCCGGAAGGCTGCTTGAAGGCAACGAACGAGGAGGATGAGGCATGGTGTTGATATTGAGAGCCAAGGGGACTGAGGGGACTTGCGTGTTTGGGTGTGATACGCCTGAGTGCGCAGGCAAGTACAGGCTTATAGTGAAGCCGGATGACAACCGACCGGAGGAGGACTTCAGGTGTCCGGGCTGTGGGGAGAGAATGGATGTCCAGATAGAGGGCTTGCCGGAAGACAGGCTGGCCGTCTGGGAGGAGGAGCGTGCGTCCGTCTGAGACCTGCCGGACGTGCGGGGGCAATCCGAATAGTCCCGTCTGCGCCGTCTGCGTCAACGAGCGTATGGTGTTGCGCAAGCCGATGAACGAGCGTCCGTGCAGTCACTGCGGCATGTGGGGGGCGAGTCCTCCCACCCGCTGGACGCCGGACGGTTATCTGCTCGTGTGGGATGAGAAACCTGAGCCTGTGTGTCGTATCTGCGATGGCTGGCATATCGGTCTGGGCTTGTGTCTTGATTGTTGTAGAGCCCTGAACGAGGCTCCTAAAGACGGTACACTTGTTGTTTTGGTTGAGGAGCGTTTGTGATGGTGAGTCGCAATGTTGTCGTCGTATGTACAATGTGCATACAGATGGATGTCGTCTCCCGAGACATGTTCCGCGATATGGTCTGTCCGGCTTGCGGGGCTGTGGCTCTGTCTGAGTTCGTATGGCAAGAGGGTGATTATTTGTTGAGGATTGGAGATGAGAGACCTGCAACCGGTATGGTTCTGTGTTGAGTGTGGTGTCCCCTTTACCACGTTGATAGGTGCCCACCGGGGAAGGTGTCCGGGGTGTAATGGATTTTATTTGCGTCGCAACGTGACAAAGTATGTGCCGAGGTGTCTCGTCGTAGGTGGCGAGGTGGCTTGGGACATTGGCGATAGGAGAAGAGAAAGAGAAGACGGAGCAGGGGGCAACGGAGCAATAACGTAGCGCAAGCGACGTTCCGTTTTTTTGGTTTTTTCCAGTGGAAATAATCGTTGATAGCGACAGAGGCGGTGTAGATGTTTAGTGAGACCCGTCTGAATCCGGGCAGTCTGTGCGAGATATCGAATGGCTATTTGCATGGATGTGGGGAGCCCATTTTCGTGGGGCCTGTGATGTGCTGGCTTGACGAGCGCGGACGGCCAAGAGAGAGGTTGACGGCCCAGAGGCTTCTTGTGCCGACATTCGAGATAGCCAAGGACATATATGGGGGCCGGTCTGTGTCGGATAGTGTCTTGAAACAGCAGGGTGCGACCTGTGTGGAGGAGGGGATAGAGGCCAAGCGTCAGGAGCTTCACAAATCCGGGGCGGCTGATGTGTGGTGCGCCTACCGGCAGAGGATGACGTGGCTGCGATGCGATGACCCCAAGAATAGGCTGAAGGGCTGGATGACTTATGTGGAGGTAGCCATGTTCGGCACTTCGCTTTGCCTACTGGTCAAGGATGAGGTGCCAGCGTGAAGAGGTGGTGCCATGAGTGTGGGCATAAGAGGAAGCAAGGCCAAGCCTGCGGTATACTGAGGAAAGACCCTTGGCGAAAGCGTGATTTCAGCCGTTTTGACAGATGCAGTGAGGGCCGGGAGATGTGGTGCCCTGTAGGCGTGCTTCATATCTGGGGAGAGCAGGGGTGCTTGGTGGTGGGGGAGGAACGGCCTGAATGACCAAGAAGGAGGCAATCAGGTGGAACGTGACGGCGAGATGCGACGGATGCGGACGCATATCCACAAGCAGAGTGACGACAGACAGTCGTATCGAGCCGGGGCAATCACTGGTAATGGGAATCAAGGGCACCTGTTCGGGCAGTAAATGGGGAGAAGGCATGGACAAGGGCACGATACTCGGAGTTGCCCCTGAAGGTTGTTTGGTGGCATATGATGAGCATATGGGAGGAGGAGCGTGCCGCGAAGCTGCAACAACTGCGAGAATTGGCACCATGGCGAGACGAGGAGTCCCAATAGAGCGAAACGGTGTTCCGCGTGTTTGATAAGGGGAGGGAACCCATGCACTGGAGTCCGGTGGGTTGCCTGTGGATAATGGAGGAGGAAGCCGTCACATGAGCACTGAAGGAACAGTCAAAGACAGGTGGGTTCGTATACTGAGCCACCGTTGTTCTGATATGCACTGGGAGTGGGAGGGCGACCAGAAGCTGCTCCTGCACCACTACAGGTGCCGCTGTGGGCTGGAGGTGTCTTTCAGGCATATCGGCGAGATGAAGGAGAGAGGCAACTGGGGGCCGTTCTGGAAGCTGATTGAGTATCAGGGCAAGCCGGGCGTGGTGGCCAAGGCCCTGAACGGATTTCTGGTGCCGTTCGATGAGCGGTCGCAGTTCGTATTGCCCTCTATGGAGAGAAGAGAGGCGTGAAGACGTGGAAGGATATCGCTGTCGCCTATGCCGAGGGCAGGGTGCGATGCAGGAACTGCGGCTATGAGGTGAGGGAGAGAATGCACTGTCCTGTGTGCCTTGGCGGCAGGGCGGTCGTTGCGGACAGGGGTGTGCTCTTCATATGGGGTGAAATCGTTGTAAGGGAGGAGCCTGTATGAGCAAGACGTGCAAGGCGTGCGGAAGGCGCGGGTGCGAGCCGGGCTGGGCGTTTGCGGTGAGCGAGTGGTGCGCTGACTGGATTCCCAAGGGGAGCCTTGATGTCTGGGACGAAAAGGCGTTCTACGATAATGCTTCCTATGCTGTCATGGCGGAGGAGGATGGGAGAATATTCAGGGCCATCAATCTGGCGTTGTGCCCCGAGGGGAGTATAATGATAGAAGGAGAGGTGAGAGGGGTGCCTGCTGGTTTCGTCGAGAGAAAATATGAAGCGTAGCTGCCAGAACTGCGCGTTCTGCGACCACAGATGTCGGTATCCCTGTGACTCGTGTCTGAAACTAGCCGGGGACTTGGAAGACAGGTTCGCGTCGCACTGGACGCCGAAAGGCTGCCTGCGGGTGAGCTTTGAGGAGAGCAAAATGGAAAACAAGGTCGTGTTGAGGTGTGTCAAGGACTGCGAGCTGAGTATCTGGGACGGGCGGAGGCAGAAGATGGCCGTGAAGGCCGGTGAGGAGCTTCCTGTGACCTATCATGAGTTCAATGGCTGTCTCGGGTTGATAAAGGACGGCCACGAGCTTCATTGCAGTCCTGATGAGCGCGAGGCGTGGTTCGAAGAAGTATAGAGAGGGGGTTGTCATGGCGTTACCGCCGCATATTGTGAAGCGAAGAATTGATGCGATGCCGGAGGGGCCTGAGAAGCAGAAGCAACTGAAGAGCTTCGACCGCCAGATGAGGATTGTGGCCGTGGCGTATCCGGCCATGCTGGCCGTTATGGCTGTCTTGACAGTCTTGGCCATTGCAGTAGTCTTTATGGCTAAGTGAAGGCTATAAAGAAAGGCGTAGCGAGGGGCAACGGAGAGGAAGCGTAGCGATAACGGGGCGCAAGCCACGTTCCGTTTTTTTGGTTTTTTCCAGTGGAAATTATCGCCGATAACGACAGGCCGGTGAGGCGGTGCAATACCTGCCGCTACAGGCGTTCGGCGGTCGGAGCGGACTGTGCGGACTGTGCGTCAAGCTGGTTCCAGCACCTGCCGGAGTGGATGTCGGTACCGACAGGCTGCCTGTCGGTGTGGGAGGAAGAGGGGCTGTGAGAAAGGGGTGCATCGAGTGTGGGCACAGTGAGGAGGAGCCGAGGTGGCTGACTCCCTTGTTGCTTCCAAACGGAAGCCGCCACCCCAGATACGGCTTCGGCTGTGACCGCGATTGCAGGAAGGCGAGTGACTGGTATCCAAGGGGGTCGCTGGTCGTGTATGGCGAGAAGAGGGCGTGAAGACGGAATTCCATGACAGAATCTTCTGCGGCAAGTGCAACAGGCCGTGGCGACCGCCGGACAAGAACGGGCCATGGACGCCGTCGTGTGGGCATGGGATGTCCATTCTGACTTGCCAAAAAGCCGAGGGGTGTCTTGTGGCATGGGACGAAAAGGCGTGGAACGGAAATTGGCAGGAGATGGCGGTGGCAAAGGTCGGGGCAAATGACGACGAAATACAGGAGCGGTGCGGGGGGTGTGCGTTCAGAGATATGCTGTACAAGGACGGCATATGGGTGAGGTGCTGGAGGAAAGACCCTGCCCTGAAGGGTGACTGCTTCGTGCCTGAGAGTTGTCTGGGTGCATGGGATGAAGAGCGTGAGTAATCCGTGCTGCAACAACTGTGAGAACTGGCACAACGGCAAGCCAAGACCGAGGCCGAGAGACATACGCTGTGCGCGTTGCAACTATTTCGGGCGGGGCAGACCAACAGAGTGGACGCCTGAAGGGGCGTTGATAGTGATGCTGGAGGAGCCTGCATGAGCCGTGAACATTGAGGGCATAGGCGTACCGACAGGACTCCGGCGGTGTGAGGAATGCGGGTATACCGAGCCGAGGGGCTTGGAGGATGCACAAGGCTATCCGGCGGAGGGAGTGTGTCCTGAGTGCGGGGTGTTGCTTCGGATGCTGTTCTGTGACCGGAAGGTGTACGAGACCTGCGTGATAGTCTATGATGAAAACTGAGAAAATAAACGTAGCTTTATGAAGGAGCCTGCGTGGCTATCGTAGGGATGAACGACGCTTTGGCCGACCTGTATCGCTGTTCACGTTGCGCGTTCAGGCGCAACCATGGCAGGTGCGTCGTCCGGGCGTTGAGGGACAGGCGTAAGTGTTTCGTACCGAAGGAGGCTCTTGTAGTCTATGAAGAGGAGAGGGTGGAAGTGTGAAATGCCTTGAAAATAAACGGAGCAAATCGCACAAGCTGGCGAGACGCTGTGGAGATTGCAGGCATGTGGCAGTGGAGCCCAAGGACAAGTGGCCTTATATCTGCATGAAAAACGACGGAAGCTGGCCGCATTGCTGGGAGCCCAAAGGAGCTTTGAGGGTGACCGATGAGGAAAGACGGCCTGATGCATGCGAGCTGGTAAGCCGGGGCGCGTATGGTGGAATGTGGCCGGGTGCGTCACTTTCATCGGGGTGCACACTTTCACCGGGTAGTGAAATGAGCAGGGAGAGTGAAATGACCTGTGTCCATAAGAGTCTGGGAGGATGCCAGCCCAAGGTGTTGTGCGGTGCCCCTTCGCGGTGGGATACCCTGAAGGCGTGGGCATGGTACCGGGTGACATGCAAGAGGTGCCTTGCCCTTCGAGGTAGGAAGGGAAAGGATGACTGAGATGCACTGTAAGGAGTGCGGGGCTTTTTGCATAGCGGCCATGTGCGTAGCTCGGGCGAGACTGGACAGGGGGTCGTGCTGGATGCCCGTAGGAGTATTGTATGTGGAGGGAGAGGAGACGGCGCAATCGCGCACCAGTGAGTGCGGAATGACGCGCCGCAAAAGCCCAGTAAAACCGGAAGAATCTCGGGTCTTGTGCAGGCCGTGCGAAAACGACGATAAATATCTCGACAACAGGAACTTGCGACGTAAAGAAATCGTTGAAAATTAGCGCGTGTAATTTTCTTCGACTTGGTGGGACGGTTTGCGGAGGATATTTATGGAGATTCGGGGGCTCAAAGAGGGCTGAGAGACAGCCAAATGCGAGAGAATTTTTTCGCGTCGCGTCGTAGGAAAAATCTGGAAATCAATTTATTTCGGCGCGACGAAAAATCTGGAGAGGGCGTGAGAGACGAGCCATCCATGAAAGCACTGTACGCGGACACCGACCATCACCGGGTCTGGCTGTGTGACAACTGCGGCAAGGTCGCGGTACTTCCACCGAAAGTCATCTGGGCTCGGTGCGCCGTCTGTGGAGAAGACCTGAACCTTCGACCGATTCGAGTAGTGAACAGACAGCTCGTGGTGTACGGGGAGAGGGCTGAGATGTGAGAGCTTTCTACGAACTCCTAGACGACGATGACTTCATAAGAGTCACGCACGAGCCTCGGTGCGTGTACTGCGGAAGACTGACTCACTGGAACGTGACGAGCAATCCAGACGCGGAGCTGTGCAAGTGCAACCGTCCACCCATCGGGAGCGAGACGGCTTGCCCGAAGGACTCGCTCATGGTCGTGAAAGAATTACCCATACGATGCGAGGACTGCGAGTATGGTGGAATGGCGACGATGGATTTATGTATACTCGGGCTGTGGCCTGCACCGGGGAACCGCCCGTGCGTTCCTGAAGACTATCTCGTGGTGAGGGATGAGGCTGTGCAATGCCTGTCTGTACTCACGCCGTAGGCCCTTTGCTGACGCGTGCGACGGGTGCACCAATAGGGAATCGCATTGGACTCCTCTGGGTTACCTGAGAGTGTGGGAGGAAAAGTGCGAAAAGAAACAAAGCTTTTCCCAGACTGCTGTGAGGGTTGCGAGAGCTGGCCAGCCGCGTCGGTAGGCATGTGCAGGCACGCGGGGTATGTCAAGTGCTGGTGCCCTGAAGGGTACCTGCGTATCCGAGAGGAAACTATAGTATCCGGAAAGGAACTATTGTTTCCGGACAGGGCGTCCTACATCCGGGCCGTGATAGCCAGTGCGTCCATGTAGCACGTATAGCCGGGCAGGGTCTTCCAGACCGCCACGACGGCCTTATGCTCCTCCTCCGTCTCGCCACGGGCTTGGCTGTGGTTCAGCTCGCGGTAGCGTTCCTTGGACGCCACCCGTCGGGCATCCTCGACCGCCTCAATGGTGTAGGGGCTCTTGGCCATGGCCCCGAGGCTCTTGAACCCGCCTCCGTAGCCTTCGTCAGCCGCCTGCATAGCGGCCTCCGGCCACTGTCGATTAGCGTATGTCACTTATATCACCCCCTTTCAAAAGTAGCGAAAATTATCGTCAGTTCTTGCGGGTCAGCTCCACATCGTAGAGGATGGCGCAGCCTTCACGGTCGTGATACTCGACGGCCAGACCCTCTCCCACGAGGGCGAGCCTGACCCTCACTAACTTGGCCAGCTCGTACAGCTCGTCGCCGGGCTCCAGTCGTACCTCGTCCGCCTTGGCCAACGCAGCCTTGGCCATCTCAATCGGGTTATCGTTCATGTTGTTTCCCTTCACGCGGCTACCGCCGCATCTTCTTCCACTTTCTTGACGTAGTTCAGGACGACGTAGGCGTTGCCCTTGCGAGACACGCGCTCGCACTTGACCTTGCCCGAGACGGTCAGCTCGTCACCCACGGACACCTTGGCCTCGTGGCCGCGCTCGTTGTCGAGGTGCGTCCACTCATTGCTGTAGAACTTCGACCGACCGGGGGTCTTGAAGTAGGCCGTCCGGCCATCGGGCAACTCCATGGCGATGTCGAGGTAGACGTGGGAGAGTACCGTCGGACGGGCTCCCCAGCCCCGCCGGTAGCGGGGAAACGGCTCGTAGGGGGCGCGGAACTTGACCTCCACGCGGGTCACTTTGCCGGTCACTGTCACTGAGTCACTCATCTCTCATCTCCTTCCACTACTACATTGCAGGGGAAGCGGAAAAATCCGGGTATAAAAGAAGAGCCCCCGGTAAGAGACCGAGGGCTCCGGAGAACGATGTTGAGACGTTGTTTACCTCATAGGCTCTCTCCTAATCGAGCGTATGGACTATCCTCCCACACGTGAGGCAGGTCAGGACACTGAGAGCCTCACGAAGCTCCCAAGACGGGTTCTCGGGGACGCCGGAGACGACGACCTGTCGGAGCACCTTCAGGTCGGCCACGGTCATCCCTGCTGGCTCCACGGGGAGCTTGCTCCTGTCTGTCACTTTGACCTTCACACTCATTCCACTACACTATTGCGGGGAGGGCTGGAAAATCCGGATATTCCTGAGCGGTAACCATAGCCACCCCAGAGGGCTGCCCGGCCATGGATAACCCCGTTCGGGAATACTGCGAAAATAATCGCCGATTTCTGCGGATTTCTACCGGATTTTCGCAATAGGTAGGTGGGGGTAGGAGATAGTAAGTCACGCAGGGACTTACTATCTCCTATAGGCCGTGATTTTCGCGCCCGAGCCGAGTATTCTGCGCCCGGAGGCTGCCCGGAGGTGATTTCTACGCCAGCCGGGCTGTAGGCAGCCTTTGGGGCTTGTGGGGTATCTGGGGCAGGGGAGAGCGACTACGGGCGGCCTAGAGCCCCTTGGAGGGCTTTATGAGTCATATAGGGGTCATTATCGCCCCTTGTGACAAGTATACTTGCCCTTAGAGCCGGGTGAATAGATACTGACTGGCTCCATGACTAACGTCGCCATCGCCAACCCCATGGAATTCAAGGGATTGGCCGGACTGAAGGGCCTCCGGGTGCTTAGCGTCGTGAATAGATAGGCGTAAGTCCTTGGGGTAAAGGGGATACGGTTCTTTTTCAAACAGGGACAAGAAAAGTGCGATTTTCTTTCAGGCGTAAGTTGTTGCTATTCAGGGGGTTCGGTTCTTTTTCAAATCGGACCATAAAAATTGCACTTTTGGGGCTTTTTTGACGCAAAAAGTGCCCTGTTTTTGTTTCAAAATGGGGGCCGTTTTGGCCCGATTCTGAGCCCGGTTTCAACCGTGGTTGAGGGGGGGTCTCAACTCGGGTTGAAGGTAGCCGGGCATCGTCCGTAATACGGACAGACGGTGAGGGGGTAGGGTCGCGCCGGAGCCAAGCCAGACGGTGAGTGCCGTCGGAGGCGTGTCCGTTATACGGACATACCCGGACATCAACGTACATTGAGATTTCATCAACCTGCGTTGATATCAGGGTCCGCTATGCGGACTTCCGGACATCAACCGGACATACCCGGTCAGGTATAGGCTGGCATGGCGCGAGCTGAAGGGCACCCGGTCGGGTATAGGCTGGCCCCAGAGCATCAAGGCAGGTGGCAAAAAACGACGATTCCAACCAGTATGGTTGAGGGAGGGTGGCAAAAACGACGATAATTTTCGCAGATTGGCACGATTTCTGCCCTCCCCAAGCGGCAATTTGTAGACATAAGACACGTTATGCGACGTTGGGGCATGTACAAGGAATGTACATAGGGCTAAGTGCCCTATTTGCAGGCACTTACGGAGAGGGCCGCTCAGGAGAGCCGTGCATTTACGTCGCATAACTATTTTCGGGGGTCGGCTGGAGGGGCCAAAAACGACGATAATTTTCGCATTTTCCGTACATTCAGTGTACACCGATGTGCACGGCGTGCGGCGGAGATGCCCTGTTTGCAGGCGGTTACAAAGAAAGTCGCCCTGTGTAACGGCATATCTCCGGGGAATAAAACGTAACGCTACGCTTTATCCGGCTGGGCGAAACCGCACCCCGCCGGGGCTGCCGGGTGTACAATGTAGGGTGGAGGCGATAGCTATGAATAGGAAGGATGAAGCTCATTTGGATGCCGCGCTGGACTGGGCGATGAACAGGACTCCGGTACGCGTGTGCCGGAACCCGAGCTGCGGTATGCCATACACCGGGCTGACTGCCCCAACCCTGTGCCCCCACTGCGGAAGGGAATATGTCTGTGACCCGCGAGGAATTGGCAGTCCAATGCCATGGGCCGAGGGGAGGCAGTGGGCTCCAGTCTATTGTCTGGTCGTGGCAGGGGAGCGGCAGCTATGACCAAGCTGCCGGTATCCATCTGTCTGGGCTGCCTGACGCCATACGTGGGGAGCGAGATTACGCCCATGAAGTGCCCGGCTTGCGGAATTTCAAAGGTCTGCGATGACCCCCACGATGTCGTCGGGTTCGACTGGGACAGGCCACGAGGCGATGCGCCGGAATACACGCTGGTGATTGGCGGGGAGGAGCCCTATCAAAACTGCGAAAATAAATGACGATTTCTACGGCGAGCATGCTATCTTTTCGGAGCCCTGCAAGTCGTGCGCCCGGATGCCTCGGGTGCTGGGGAACCCGGACTACATATGCTCCAGCAAGGGGCCTCACCAAGGTCGGTGCAGGGACTATGTCCTGAACACGACGCTCGCAGTCTTTGACGAGAGGCCGGTGTGAATGACTGACGATTTCAGAGAGCGTATAGCGTGGAGAATTCAACAGGAGGCCGTCTTTGAAACCGACATGAAAGCAATCAGGGCGATAGCTGCGGCGACCGGGACGGAGTTGGAGAAGGGGTGGCAGGATAAAGCCCTGCACGACTTCGAAGAAATGCTCGACGCGAAGATTGGCTGCCCCAAGGGCTGCTTGGCCGTATGGAAAGAAACCGATGAAAATTAGCGTCGAAAATGGCGAAGTCAAAAGCGGCGAAAATATCCTCACTTCTGGGCTTGAGTGGTGGACGTGCTACGAGTGCGGGTACGTCACCGATGCCGATGACGATGACTGCCCCCGCTGCGGAGAGGGCCTGTGGGTGCCGGGCGTCTGGCACAGGAAGTATACGCTCGTGGTGTGCGACGAGGAGGCCCTGTGAGCGACGAGGCGGGTTGTCTTGTGGTCTGGCATTGCGTCCGCTGTGGTCGGCCCGTGACGACGTGGGAGGGAGGACGTGCGTGGTGCTGCCCCGGCTGCTATGCAGGAGGCTTGTGGGCGGGTGACCGGGAGGAGACGCCAAGAGATGTACTGGCGATAGGCGATGAGCGAAGAGACGAAAATAAACGTTGATTCTGGAGCAGGCAAGGGCGACGAGCGCAGACCGTTCAACCGGGCGAAGTGGGACGCTGCGGATTACTGGAAAGAGCTGGCGAAGCGGAAAAAACGAGACGCCAAAAAGCGGAAGAAATAAACGGAGTTTTTTGAGATGGCCTTGTTCCGTACACGCGAAGTCTGGTGGTGTGTGCATTGTGCTGCGGAGCGCGAGGTTGTTTATGTGCTGCATGACGGCGTGGGCTACGGGCCGGGCAGGCCCCCGGCGTGCCCCGTGTGCGGTGTGACCATGCCGCGTGAAAAAGGGGGCAGCGGGGAGGACATCACGGCATGGCCCGAGCTGGTTGTCTTCGACGAGGTGCCCCATGAGTGACGGCTACATCGTGAACGGGCACCGCTTCGGACGTGGGACACCGAAGTGGGTGACCAGTGGAGAGGTGGACTATGTGTGTACCTACCATTGTTCATATTGCGACCGTCCTCTGGGCGATGATTTAGAGCAATGTCCAGAGTGCGGAAGTGGTGCGTCGTGGCAGTCATATGTATGGCCCGGCTGTCTTGATATCGGTGACGAAAAGTGCGAAAATTATCATTGAAAGAAATCTGCGCCCTGCCTCTGAAGCATGACTTATTCCACGTGTGCAGGCGATGCCACCGGCCCACAGAGGACATGGACCTCTTCCACTGCCCGGAGTGCGGACACGGTGAGTGCCTGCTGATATGGTGTGTACGCGGCTGCCTGCTTGTCACGAGCGAGGTGCCCCATGGCTAAGCCCAAGGAGTGCTACTGGGTGGAGTGGTGCAGGAGCTGCGGCCAGCCATTCGTGATGAGCCAGCCGAAATGCAAGTGCGGCTCGTTTCTGGTCACCGCAACCCACTGGTACCACGAGGAGGCCCTGCTTTACATCGGCGATGAAAAAGTTTATCCCCCTTCCCCTCCTCGTGTGTAGAATAAGTGCAGGGATGGAATGTGAATTTGAAGCGGTGGAGAGCGGAATGCCTCGTTGTAATAATCCTCCCTTGTGGGCCACCCGGTATCAATCGGGCCGCGCCCACTGCTGCAACCCTGCGAGGTTTTTCTGCGATGACCCACCGCTTTTCTTTCTACGAAAATAAACGGAGCTTTATACACACCACACCCTCTCCCAGAAATGAAGAAAAAAATCAAAGGTTATTACGTCACCGAGAGATGCGAGAGATGCTACAAGCTTGAGCACCGGTTGAGAAGACGACGCGTGTGTGGGGGATGGCTTGGAAGAACACAATCGCGATTCGCGAACTGCGGATACTTCATACCCGACGGCACGCTGCTCACTTGGAATGAGAGTGAGCGTGGCGCAGCCACCCCGGAGCGCAGCGGAGGGCAGGGGAGGGTAGGGCCGCTGGCTCTGTTTCAATTACAAAAATAGGACGGTTATGGAATGCAAAAGAGGTCGTTTCCGATGGGTACCCTGATACGTATCGGCGAGAAATTTTTCAGGGCCATTTTCAAAAAGCCGAAAATTGCTCAAAAGCCTTCGACCGTCCCCTCCCTCTGTCGCCATTGCGGCAAACGCATCTTCTGGCTCGACGTAAGCTATATGGCTAAGTTCGTGAAGCTGGCCAATCCGGGGAAGTATGGTGAGTGGCTGCATGCCTCCAGAAAGGAGCCTGATTACTGGTGCCGGGCCTGTACCCCCAACTCCGGGCTATTCGCCGAGCCCCTTCCTCCCGGCATCCTCTGGGTTGGTGACGAGCAGCCTCACCCCCTCCCTTTCGTTCCTGTGTGCTGTCGCTGTGGGAACGCCATAGGCCGGGACATAGGTGGAGGCTGGTTCCACTTGCGTCTTGGCACTTTTATTGCCTGCGAGGGTGCATGCCCTCTCCCTGATGGTGTGCTTGAGGTGCGAGAGGAGGAAGTCGCATGCTGAAGCGCATCTTCGGTACGATGGCCGCATGGGAGGAGGAGCCTGCATGAGCTGGAACCCGTACAGTGAAGGTAAGGTACCGTATTGCAGCAAGTGCGGCACGCCGATGAGGTTCCTTGTGACCCTGCGTCCCATGTGTCATTGCGGTCTCGGTCTTGGGTTCGACAAGATGCTCGCCCTCTCCTCTCCCGGTTGTCTGTACGTTTGGAACGAGGTATCCGCATGACCGTCAGGCAATACATCCTGCTTATGATAGCGTTCGTCTTGATTTACCAACTGGTCAGTATGATAATCCACAGGAGGCTGATGACCCGGTTGAATGAACAGCTCAGCATATCGAAGGGATGGCTCTGCCTCTCCCAATGCCCGGACTCCTGTCTTGCGATATGGATGGAGGAGGCCGTATGGCCCAGACCGTAACAGTCAGGGGGTTCAAGTGTACCCGATGCAGCAAGTCCAAGCGCATGGTCGGCCCCGGAGGTCCACCCATCCCCGTATGCTGTGACAAGGAGATGCTCTGGACAGGCAACACATCCACCCCGCCCTTCGTGCTTGGAATTGTTGATGAGGAGTCCGTATGCCGATAGTCACGAGCATGGTGGACGGCTGGCTGGACGTGAAAGTCTTTGACCCGGTCGGGCGGCAAACAGCACATTGGCAGGTGGACAGGAATGTAGAGGATACGCAGGCGTTGCTGGTGGATGGCGAGGAGATGATGGCAACGTGGCATCCGCTTGGCACGCTGGTGGTTTTCAAGGAGGTCGTATGCCGATAGTCGGTTGCCAGAACTGTGGCCACTTTCGAGGCAAGTATCCGGATGGTGACGGCAATGGAGTGTCAGAAGCCTGCAAGCACTGTACGTTCGGTGAGCGTGGTAAGCCTATGAGCTGGTGTCCGGATGACGGGGCTCTTGGCGCATGGCTGGAGCGGCCCTGTAACCTTGTGGGTTACACCGTCAATGAGATAGTTGGTATGGCCGTCATCAACGCCAAGGACATCCACGTCTCCCGCATACCCCCTTTCCACTGTCTCTGGATAAAAGAGGAGGAATCCGTGTGAGCGACGCTGAGGTCGTCGTCAGTCTCGCCATATGCCGGTGTGGAAAGAAGTGGCTCACGACCGACACGTGGGCACACTGTCCGGTGTGCGGTGACTTGGCAGGCATAGTGAAGAGGGTCATAGGAGACGGCAGCCTGATAATCTGGAGTGAAGAAAATGAAGAAAATAATTGCCGGTAATTCGCACCGGGGTATAATAGAATGAAGCCCTTGACACAGATGGAATTGGACCACATCATTGCCCCGCGTCCGGAGGATGAGAGCGTGTGCAGGTATTGCGGCAGGCCCATTGACAGGTGCCGCCCGATGAAGATGTGGCTGCATAAGGGCGGCAAGTTTTTCTGCAACTCTCTCGGCCCGGACAACAGTTGCGCTACGCCGCCCCCGGATGGGGTGCTGGTGGTGATGAACGAAAGCGATGAAAATTATCTCTGAAAATGAATGGGACAGTCTCTATTGGGATGCCGTGGCCGACCCAAGGGCGCAGTATATTCTGGAGGCATACAATAACGGCCAGTTGCCCCATGATGAGGCAAAGGAAGAATTGCGAAAAATTATCTTAGATATTATGGGCTGCCTGATAGTAACTGAGGAATTGGCCGGTGCGTAAAGTAGAGAAAATTATTGGAGAAAGAGACACCGTTCGGTGCATCGTATGCGCCAAGCGTTCAATCCGGTTTATCAGTGAGTCCGACATCTGCATCTGCCGGTGGAACAGGGGAGGACACATATCTGAATATGGCCGTAATCCCATGTTCTTTACTTTGTGTCCGTATGGGGCGTTGATGGTCGGAGAAGAGTTTCCAGTATGAAGAAACCTACGCCGAATGGAAGGTGGTGGCTCAGCCATAGCTGCAAGTGTGGGGAGTGCGACACGTATCATCGTCATGAAAGGTTCGCCGAATGGAATGAGAGGGTCGGCCCACCGAAGTGCCCCAAGTGCGGTGGAACCATGTGTTGGGACACAGGAGAGGAGCTTCCTTGGGTCTGGGTGGATGGCGAACTGGTGGTGACGAAGGAGTGCTCGGCATGAGGTGCAGGAATTGTGGGAAGCGAATCGTATGGGAAGACAGTAGCTGGATGCATACCAGCCGCTGGTTTTCCTGCGCACTGCTCGGCTTTTCCGAAACCCCGAACCAGATGATGGCCGAACCGGAGGATGCTGTGCTCGTCGTCACGGAAGAAGTGAAGTACCAAGAGAGGAGAGACCGGCATGATAAAGACATGCTTGAGTTGTGCCCACGATGAGGCGAAGCACCAAGAGAAGGGAGCGTTAGGCCCTCCTGAAATCTGCCAGCGATGCACATCGGAAGAGAGGGGCTACCCGGCGAACTGGATGCCCGTTTGTGTGCTTGGAATCGAAGAGGAAAAGCCGGAGTGATGCATCCCATCTACATCTGGCGGTGTCCGACTTGCAAGGCCGTCTGGTACCGGTCAAGGATGGGAGAGAGATACAGGCCCTACCCGGAAGGCGATTGCCTGCGGTGGTTCAATCGCGGATGCGGATGTGGGGACGGATTGGACATGACCGGCGAAGTGCCCGACTATATTCTGGTCACATGGGAAGAAAAGGCGGCTTGAACAAAAACCCCAATAAAAATAGCAGAAACGCAAAAATTTCGGAATAGCTCCGCCACATACAGTCCGCATGGCCCTCGGACCAGACCATGAAAGAGAAATATGATTGTTCTGACTGCGCTTGGAAATGGAGGCGCAAAACAGGGGACGGACTTTGCATTAGCTGTGGGATGTGGAAAGGAATGAGATATCCGCTGCGATGGGTGCCGGAATCCTGTCTGCATACATGGGAGGAGATGCCCTATGGGTGATGTCTGGATAGAGACGACGGAGAGCTGTCCCGATTGCAGGGCTGAGAAACACTTCTTGAAAAAGCATCCGAACGTGTGGAAGAAAGAGGCCATCAACGAATGCGAATTCGAAACGCCGTATCAGCCGAAGCCGTGGTGCGACTGTGACGCCTTTTCAGGGACGGTCAGGAGCCGCATCAGAGCATACGAGCCGGAGGCCGGGACGATGCTGGTCGTGAATGAGGTGCCGGTGTGACGAATGTCCGGAATATGTGCAAGAGATGCTGGCAGGAGATTCACAAGGCTGGTCCGGATGAGAAGCCGCCCAACCTTGTTATCAGTCCCAGCTTCTCACCTTACTGGTGTGGTCGTTGTGGCAGACCTTCGTTCGATTATGTCAAGGGCACCTGTCCGGATGGGGTGATGTGGGTAGCTCTGGAGCAACCAACGTGACTGCCGAGTGGAGAAGGCGGCTTGCGGAGGACTGGTCTACCGGCTGACCTGTCAGGGCTGCGATACGAAGTCCTACACACCAAGGATGCCTGATGGCGTAGGAGGAGAGCCTGTGTGGAGAGACCTGAAAGACTGGTTGAAACAAGGGGTGGCATGGTGGTGGGAGTTCAACGTCATGCGACCGTGGCGCAAGCTCATCCAACACAAGTGCCCCGTATGTGGCTATGGAGGCTCCAAGTATTTTCATCTGGGAGCCCGGTTCTGCTCCAGACGATGTTTCCTGATTCACACGGGCGGATGTCTTGTCGTAACCCAAGAGACGAGACTGATATACTTCGAGATAGTCTGCAATCCGACCATCAGACTGAAAGACATAAAGGAGCGTCGGTTCTGGATACCGCCCGAGGGGTGTCTGGTCATAAGGGATGAGGAACTCGTGTGCGGGGAGGTCAGGGCAGAGCCTGTGGCTCTCGAAGCCGATGAGTTCAAATCGAGATTGCTTGGCTTTACAGTTTACGAGCGATTGCCGGACTGGATTCTGAATGGAGCTTTACAGGTTTACGACGAGGAGGCCGCGTGAATCCTCTTTGCGATACCTGCAAGAGGTCGTCCTCGACCCCGGCTCGGGGCGAGCTGTGTTTTGCCAACATTACGCCGAGCGCAAGACGCTGTAGTGGGCGCGAGTCAATTGATGATATCGAGGGCGTGCTTCTGGCTTTTGAGGAGGAAGGGTTAGGAAATCCTGTGGGGCTTCACGAAATTGAGTGTATAATCAGTACAGAGGAATAGTTCCTTGACGTTGAACATTTGCAGGCGGTGTGTTATCGAGTGGGTTTCTGAGAGGAAGTATGACGCTTGCCCCAAGTGTGGAGGGCCACCGGCGTTCATAACTTATCAGAACGCAGGGTCGAATGTACTGATTGTCTGGAGAGAGAAGCGTGAGTCTGCGTAGGCCATTCATCTGGAAATGCGACGAGCCCGGCTGTAACGCCGTGGTCGAGCGGGAGGGATATGGCATGCCCAAGGGATGGGTATGGCACCGCAAGCTGGAAGAGCCAGTCAAACACAGGTGCGAGGAATGTGAGAAGAGGCGGAAAGAGGAGGCGGCCAAGTGACGACGTGGGGAAAGGGACAAAGCCATTTTGACCTATACGAGGCATTGACGGAAAAACCCCTTCCCCTTTTCTGCGACAATTGTAAGAACAATTGGCTTTCGAATAAGAATACGCGTTGCCCTCGATGCGGGAGTAGATGGATTGGCGTGGACTCTCACTTGGAAGGACGGCTGACGGTGTATGAGGAAGAACCAGAGTAAGTGGGACACGATATGAAATGCACTTTCGAAGAAAGCGAGCTGTTATAGAAGCCGAGGTGAGGCCGACGGTCTGCCAAGACAGCGGGGAGGCCGAGTGGTCGGATGGAGAGGCAGACAAAATGGCCAAGAGAATGCATTACCTGCTCAAGAGGTATGGCAAATCATGAAGTGCCCGATGGAGCCAATTCGGAATGCGATGTTCGAACCGATATGCGAACCGTTTCAGGCGAAGGATGCGCCGGAGCCTGTGCCGGAGCACGATGCATGGTCGTACCTGATGACGCGCCGAGACGGCAGCCCCTTTGCTTGGCACACTTTGGCTGTTCGATTTTCCAAGAAGATTGCGATGCAGGACGGAATGGGTGAGACGTGGTATTCGCTTTATCGGAACACGGCGTCCTGCGGCGTTCGGGGCTGTTGGAGTTCGCGTTACAACTGTCCGTGTAAGAAGTTTGTGCCAGACCCCACTTTCCGATGTCTGAAGATTCAGGGTGAGGTAATTTGTGAATCAGATTGATACAGAAGCAAGATGGTATAAATCCATGTTCCCCGGCCCCACCTACCCTACACTCATCACAGACAAGCTTGTGAGTGCCAATGGCGGCACCCTCATCTTCACAGTTATCTGCGACAGCGCAGATGGGAGTGGCTGTGGTAAATGGTGGCTGGAGTATGATGGCAAGGCTCGCGAGTTCTGTCCGGGGTGTGGACGCCGAAAGAAGAACGGCAACGTCATCATCAACGATGAAAGGACACCGAGCGTGGCGAGGCTTTACGACCCACATGTACTTGTGGTCGGAAACGAGGAAGATGCATGAGAGTTGGAAGATGGAAGTGCCGGGTGTGTGGAAGAATGAACTACATCAGGGGCTCGAACGTGCTCAAGAACCACTGCGGACACGACTGGCAAATACACTGGCGTTACAAAGGAGATGTCCCATGTGAAGTGTTGTTCATCTGGAAGGAGAATTCAGAGATAGTATGAATTGCTCCCAGTGCGCTATAAGGGAAGGCAGTGGTCTTTGCCGGATGAGGGTGTTCAACTGCGGTCTCGTAGAAATACCTTGTTGTATCCCAATCGGATGTCTCTATGTATGGCGAGAGGAGAAGTATGAGAGTGTTGGAGTTCAAAGACAATTATGCCCATCAGAATAAGGGCATCAATGTAACATGCAGACTTGGGGACGAGTTTGCTGACCTGAAGACGGGAGAGCGTATTGTGCTTCAGGATATGGATACACCGGCCTCCCGGTGCGCTGTGGTCAATAGCACATGGAGCGGCCCATTGAAGGATATGCCGGAGTTCATCATCATTTTGGAACATGACCCGGCTCTTAGAGACAGGGAGGCAATCCGCAAGGCGATGGAGAAGTATTTCCACGAGGAGGTGACGTTGGACTCGGTTGTCACGGCTATCTCCTATACGCCGTTGGCGGACATCGAGCCGGAGGATTGATATGAGACACGAGGGAGATAAAAACAAGACGGATATTCGGATGCAGGAGCCCGGAGCACCGGTGCTGGCCAAGCCGTTCGTGGGCTGCGTGGTCCGAGACGAGCGGGGCGACGAGAACGAAGACCCTGTTCTGGCTATCGTGCTCAGGGTCAATGAGAAGTCGGTGAGCGGCATCTTCCTTGACGGCATCAGCGACTCGACCTATCGCTACTGCAACTTTGTCAAGGTGAAGACGAGGAAGGGCTGGTCGTACCGGAGCAAGACCCCGCTGGGGATGTGCGGCTGGGTGGATGGCGACCGGCTACAGGAAGCGATTGACAAGGCCGACACCGGGGAGGAGTTCGGGAGCGGCGAATACTCGCCGGGGTGATATGGCCTACAGACTGATGTGGTTGTATTGTTCGGCGTGCAAGCTGGACACCATCGTGACTCAGGAGACGAGGCCATTGCGATGTCCGAAGTGCAAGAGCCGTGAAATAGGTTCGTGGATGTTGGTGCCCGAGGGGTGTCTGGCAGTGCGTGATGAAGACAGCGAAAATCCAACTCAAAGGCAAGGAGCTGCTTAGCTGCGTCCATGTGGTCTGTAATGGCTGCGGAACACCACATCAGATACATCAGGCTGATGAGCACGTACCGATACCTGACCAGTGCCCGACTTGCAACAGGATGAGCATTATTAACAATCTCTGGTGGGAGGTAGCATGGGTGCCGGAGGGCTGCGTCGCCATTGGAGGTGAACATGAGGAATAACACGAATTCACAGAATCCAGACTACTATATCATCCGCTGTCCACATTGTCAGATACCTCACGTGAACTACGAGGGAGTGCCCGGACATATATCACTTGCCTTCTGTAGCTATTGCGGAGAAGAGGCCGACGCTCAGGAGTTCATTTTGCCTGCGTACCCCGGAGCACTCTCTATTTGGGACGAGCACCAGATGCATGCGTTGGAAAGAATTGAGCTTGAGCATAATGGCACGCATTATGAAATCGTCATGCATGTAATTCCGACGGGCGATATGGCTTACACGATGTTGGCAAGCGATGAGCAGCGAATACCATAAATGCACTTTTTGCGGTGAGACCTTGAAATGGACTCCGCTTTTTATGTGCTACGCGTGCGGAAAAATGTCGCACATGGGTTCATTCTTTTTGACAGACCTGACGCCGTTTATGGCCAATGGGGCAACGTGTCCGAAGTGCTGGAAGGGCAAATTGAGTCTTTGTCCTATCGGTTATCTGTTGTCATGGAACGAGTGTATAATAGATTGATGAAGCTGACACGTTGTGGGATTTGCGGTTTCTTACTGGGAGCATATCACGAGAAGAGGTGTACATGCAGCCCGAGAGAGGGCGTAATGTGGAAAAGGTGGCGTAGTACCATAACCCAATGCCCAACAGACTGTTTGTTCACAGTAGACGAGCAAGAGGCAAATCATGACCCGGTGGGGCTACAGGAGGCGGACTGAAAAGCGAGTCAAGAAGAGTGTGCCCAAGGGTAAAAAGAAGAGACCCGGACGCAATCCAACGCTTGGTCCTTTGCGTCCGGGCCGGAGAAGGCGGGGAAGACGATGAAGAAACTGCTGAAGAGGTGTCACTGCAAGAACAGGCTCGACTTTGTCATGAAGGTTATCCTGACACTGATTGTCTTTCTGGTGACTGCTCTGGTGATGGTCGCGATATGTGGGTGACGATGCTCGAAGATGAATACAGGGATTGCGAGTTCTGTGGATGCACCACGAATGCCAAGCTCCGGCGTTGTTGCGACAATGGGTATCTCGGGGATGGCGGCAAGAAAGAGTGTCCCCACTGTTCGGATATGGGTAGGTTAGCTGATGGTAATTGAAGCAA
>Ga0180438_10003541_pt1 | contig 23498 bp, 23 predicted proteins | sample SS_ome_12_FD_132455 | JGI IMG/M metagenome (GOLD analysis project Ga0180438, IMG submission 132455) | Hypersaline lake sediment archaeal communities from the Salton Sea, California, USA - SS_3_D_2 metaG | ecosystem: Environmental > Aquatic > Non-marine Saline and Alkaline > Hypersaline >...
CCATTGCCCAAGGGATTCCCGTATGGGCAGGCCGTCTTAGCAGGAGGCCACTAACTTCTTTGGCGTCCCTTTATATGAAGGCTATGGGCAAGGATCGTGTTGCCATAGAGAAATTTGAACGGGAGACAAGCCCAGAAGCAACTAGCCTCATGGCTATGGGGGTGTCGGTATTTGTGAGTCTGGTTTTTCTGTTTTCACTTTTTGTGGTGTTTGCCTTTTTGGGCTGAGGCGGGGTCGTTGCCCCTGCGGGTGTTATTGGGCACCGAAGGTCCTGTCAGTACAAAGCTATTTGGAGGATATGTAGATGTCAAAGACCGTACTCAGTGTGGATGACGAAGACCATGTGAGGGAATTTGTTTCCACTGTGCTGGAAGAGAATGGATATACGCCTATCCAGGCAACGAACGGTGAGGAAGCTTTGGACATTATCAGGCAGCAGAAACCCGATTTAATCATTCTCGACATTTTGATGCCAAAAGAGAGCGGGATCAGGCTGTATCGTGAGCTAAAGACCTCTGAGTCTTTGAAAGACATTCCAGTGATCATATATTCCGGAGTGTCTAAAAGAACTGCATTGCGCGCACAGGCCGCCCAGACGGAATGCAGGGGTGGGAGTGTCCCGGATCCAGATGGCTATCTGGAAAAACCTGTGACACCTGAGCGGCTGGCAGCCACGGTGAAACAGGTATTGAGTCCTGACTCATCTGGCAAATCTGATAACAGGGGCGAAGTAGGGCAATTATGCAAATAAAGAAACTACTCTATGCCACAGGTGTGAGAGGGCCAGAGTTTGCAGAGGTGCAACGCCTCATGGAGCTCCGCACACTTGGACTTGAGGAAGTCATCTTTCTACATGCAACCGAAGTGGAAGGCTGGGAAACAAGGATGGCCGAATATGGCACAACCGCCAAGACCTTTGTGATGGAAGGGCACATGGCCGATAGCATCTTGGACGCAGCCCAACGGGAAAAAGTCTCGCTGATCGCCGCCAGCCTCAAGCGGGATGTAGACAGCCGGGTGCGTAAATCCCTGACAAAGAAGTTGCTCAGATCATCCCCTGTCCCTGTAATGATTTTGCCCGAAAAGCTGGAAGCATCAGGGGCCGCACAAGAAGGCATCTTTTCACATGTTATACTTGCTGATGACTGGTCTGCTGCCTCTGAAAAGGCACGGAGTTTCGTGTTACATTTTAAAGAACTTATCAAGGAACTGGAGATCGTCTATGTTCTAGACACCAAACTATCTGTAAGAGACATGGGAAATTTGAAAGACAAGCTCTCGCAATCACGGAAGATCTTTCTGGATCAGGGCATAGACGCCGAAGGCCATGTCTATGCCGGTGAGCCGGCCGCTGAGGTTATGCTGGCGGCCAAGGATTATGGCGGCACCTGTATCGTTATGGGGACCACTGGCAAGTCCTTCCTGAAAGAGCTTCTATCTAAAAGTTATTCCTATCGGGTGGCAGAAGCATCAGCGGTGCCTACGCTTGTGGTTCCTTGATTGACGGAAGGTATTCTTTAGAGGAGGACGAAGATGGAAGTGACCCTATTGCTGGAAGCTACAGAGAACGCTTTCAGGATTATGGAAAAGGCCAGGGTCCATGCCCTGGGCGTTCTAGATACGGCGGTGCAGTTTACAGGCGAGCAGAGCCGGCTTTTTGAAGAAAAAAAGTGGCAATTGCTCTTCGCGGGAGCCCAAAGGAGAAAAACGCGGTTTCAGAACTTCGTCGGAACGACCCTGATCCTTTTTGCCTTCTGGATGTTGCTTTCTGGCCAGTTTGATGCCTTTCACCTCACCCTTGGGGCTGTTTGTTGTACCATGGCAGCCTATCTATTCCATGATCTGTTGTTCGCCAACGTGAGGGTCGGAGACATGCGCGTGATAGCGGCAAGATTCATTGCCTACATTCCGTGGCTCATCCAACAGATCGTGTTATCAAATCTCCACGTCGCCTCTGTGGTCTTGCGCCGCAAGATGCCGATAGATCCTCAGATAGTGACGTTTAAGACAAAATTGGAGACTGATATTTCCAGCGTCACCCTGGCAAATTCCATTACGCTGACGCCTGGAACCATTACCATGGATATCAAAGACGGTGTGTACTATGTACATGCCTTGGACCAGAAAGTTGCCGATGATCTGAACGCTGGTGAGATGGAAGACAGGGTGGCTCACATATTCATGGAGGCGGATCACCTGTACGTACAGGATGTGCTGGACGCTGCTCGTATATATGACGTACTACGCGCATAAATCATCTCAAGTTGGGCAAGCCATTATCAGCAAGGGGGAAGAATGATACGGGATAGTCAAGATGTCATCGTGAAGACACTGGCCAGACTGCTGATGCCCTTTATTATCGTTTATGCCCTCTATGTGGTCATGCACGGGCATCACAGCCCGGGGGGAGGCTTTCAAGGGGGTGTCATCTTGGCAGCAGGTTTCGTATTGCTGGGTATCAGTTACGGCCTAGGAGAAACGAGAAAGCGCATGTCTGAAAAGGTGGCAGGAATCATAAGCAGTATAGGGGTCTTTATCTATGCAGGCATCGGGGTGCTTTGCCTTATCCTGGGAGGAAACTATCTCGATTATGGTAAACTGAGCAAGGTGCTTCGGGTTACACCGGCCCAGGCGAGGTCTTTGGGAATCTTGGGCGTTGAGATCGGTGTGGCACTGGCCGTCATGGCGGTTATGTATACCATCTTCTTTGTCATATTCACGGTAGGGGAAACCCTGGAAGATGATCGGAGCGGGAAATGATCGATTTTTTTGTGATTCTGAGTGTGGGAATGTGCGTACTGGTGCTCTTTTGTCTTTATCGGGCTATCTATGGGCCGGGGGTCTTAAACAGGGCCGCTGGCATCTCTGCCATCGGTACCAAGACGTTGATCATCTTGCTCATCATGGGTGTCATCTATGACAGGGTAGACATGTTTATCGACATCAGCATGGTATACGCCCTATTGAATTTTATAGGTACTGTGGTTCTGGCCAAATATATTGAAGGGACGGGAGAAGCCTAATGCTAGTAAAAGACATTGTAGCCGTATTGTTTATGTTAGGGGGGGTCTTCTTATTTACCACGGCCACCTTAGGCCTGCTACGTTTGCCTGATTTCTTCACCAGGCTCCATGCCACCGGCAAGGGAGATACGCTGGCGGCCCTTTGGTCCCTTGCGGGGCTCGCCGTGTACAATGGATTTACACTCACGAGCGCAAAGATCGTCTTCATTGCGGTGTTTTTGTTTCTAGCACAACCTACAGCCACCCACGCTATCTCAAGGGCGGCCTTTAGGTGCAAGGTCCAGCCGTGGATCCTGGCAAAAGGAGGCGAGAAATGATTTTACCCTTGAATCTTATCTTAATTCTCTTTGTGTTCATATGCGCCGTGGCAGCCATTACCATCAAAGATCTATTAAGTGCAGTCGTGATTCTGGGCGCGTATAGCTTTCTGATGTGTCTTCTTTGGACTCAAATGGCCGCCGTTGATGTGGCCTTTACAGAGGCCTCGGTGAGCGCAAGTATCGGAACGGTGCTCCTGATTGGGGCGGTGAGCAAGACGGGAAGGAGGTCGAAAGATTGAGAATCCTTAGCCTTATGACGGCTGTGCTGGTGGGAGCAACACTCATCTATGGGAGTATGGATATGCCCCGGTGGGGTGATCCCCAATCCCCGGCCAGTTCCCATGTATCGCCCCATTACCTTCGCCACAGCATGGAAGATACGGCAACGCCCAATGTGGTGACATCGATCCTGGGTGACTATAGAGGTTATGACACCTTGGGGGAGACCACGGTAATCTTTACTGCCGGCATGGCATGCATATTGTTATTGAGAAGGGGACGCAAGAGGTAGGAGAGGCACCATGTTTGAATTCATTGTTGGTTACTACAACTATTGGATGTACGTAGGTCTCATGATGATAGGTTTTTATGCCATGATGGCAAAGAGAAATTTGATGAAGAAGATCATCGGCATGAACATATTTCAGTCTGCTATCATACTTTTCTACGTTTCCACATCCGTGAAGAAGGGGGGCGTGACCGTCCCGATCCTGGAGCATGCCCACGAGGCCCACGAAGCCCATCATGCCGTTGACATCATGCAATATGCCAATCCATTGCCCCATGTGCTCATGCTCACAGCTATCGTGGTTATGGTGGCTACCCTAGGCGTGGCCGTGGCGATCTGCATCATGATTCACAGGAGATATCACACATTGGAAGAAGACGAAATCATCACGAGCATAAAAAGAGGCTAAGAAAATGACAGCACAGATTCCAATCCTCGTCGTCGTCATTCCTTTGGTGTCCTCCTTTTTTTGCCCCCTTATGGGGCTGTGGAGGAAGGGCCTCTGCTATTTCTGGGCCGTCGTCGCACTTTCATTGTGTGTACTGGCATCTTTTAATACCCTGCTTACCGTGGTTGAGACCGGTACCATCCGCTATCGTCTGGGGGGCTGGGCCCCTCCCTTTGGCATTGAGTACGTGGTTGATCATCTGAATGCCATGATGCTGGTGCTCGTATCTGTGATCAGCCTGATTGTGGCCATCTATTCTAAGCGGAGTGTGGAACAGGAATTGCCAGAAAAAATCACGTACTTTTACACCGTCTTTTTGCTTCAGGTTACGGGCTTTTTGGGCATCGTTATCACCGGTGACCTTTTTAACCTTTATGTGTTTTTGGAGATCGGCTCCCTGGCCGGCTATGCCCTGATCGCCGTCGGCGAGGATGGCGCCCCCCTGGCCACGTTTAGATATATCGTTATGGGAACCATCGGTGCCTGCTTTTATCTGTTAGGAGTTGGTTACATCTATATATCAACGGGTTCTCTGAATATGGCAGATGTTCAACAACTCCTGCCCCAATTATATGATTCAAAGGTGATTCTGACCGCTGTGGCATTCCTCCTGGCTGGGTTGGCAGTGAAGATGGCCCTTTTCCCGGTCCATGTCTGGCTGCCCGATGCCTATGCAAAGGCCCCTTCGGCTACCAGCGCCCTGCTTGCCCCGTTGATGACAAAGATATCGCTTTATGTGATGATCAGAGTCCTTTTTAGCGTCTTTGAGCCCCACCTATCCATAGAGCGGCTACCGATTACGGACATTATGGTCTGGGCTGGCTTCCTTGCCATTCTGGGGGGCGCTGTAATGGCGCTTGCCCAGACTGATTTCAAGAGGATGCTCTGTTATGTTGTGGTGGCAGAGGTGGGCTATATTGTCGGTGGGGTAGGATTGGCCAACGCGATAGCCATAAAGGGAGCCATTCTTCATATCCTCAATGACGCCGTGATGACGGCTGGGCTTTTTGCTGTCGCTGGTATTGTAATGTACAAGACGAAGAGTCATAACATATCTGATTTTCACGGCCTCTTTAAAAAGATGCCCTTCACCATGGCCACCTTTGTGGTTGGTGCCTTGTCCATTATTGGGGTCCCGCCCACATGCGGTTTTTTTAGCAAGTGGTACCTGATTCACGGAGCCGTTATAGCCAAGCATTGGGCATTTCTGGGCGCATTGCTTCTATCCAGTCTCATTAGTGTCGTCCTTTTCTTTCGCGTCATTGAAATTGGATTTGTGTTTCAGCCTTCTCACGAAGGAGATACCCACAGTGGGGGCCACACAGTGACCATGGACGAAGCACCTGCCAGTATGCTCGTTCCCACCGTTGTCATCGCTATGGCCATTATTCTAATTGGCCTTTATAATCAGACGATTTTGTCGAACCTTATTACCTTTGCTGTGCCGAAGTTGTAATAACCCTTGATATGGCATATAAGCGATACGCATCGGACGAGCTCCTTTTATTACAAATGCCTGAGCTACGCAGTGTGGCCTTTTTCATACAGTCCCGCCGAATTTTTCTCTAGTTGTTGTTCGTTGCCAGTGGTAACTTTTGCTGTGAATTTTTGCGCGGCTTGGCTGTGTCTGTTGCTATGGCCCCTAAGGGATTAGCCAAGGGTGTATCAGCTAGGGATTGGTTTGGCTGATTATGAGTAGGGGATGACAGCAGCATGGACGCGGTCAACAGCGTACAATCTTCCCGGGTAACCATCCAAATGAAACTTGGGAAAATCACTGACCTGTAGGAGTGGGGCAAAGAACCTACCGCAGGTAACCCACGACAGCACGGGCAATGCGTTGTAAAGGCCGACTCCTAACCTTGAACAACCGGTGACGCTCCCAGAGAGGAATTGTGATGTGTCGAATTAAAAACCATGTGCTCTCTTGCCCAAATGGACTATGCAGCAGGTGGGGCTTGATCCTTTCTTGATTTGATGGTAGCTTTAAACAGCATAGTCGGAAGACAGCCTTGGGATCATGATTCTCTGCATTTCCTGCCGGACGCTGAGGAAATCTGAGTAAAGGACTAGAGGGAGACTGAAAATAGATGCTGAAAATCTTGCTCATCGATGACGAGGAACCCATCAGGAAAATCTTGGGCCTATACCTGCGTAGCAAGGAGTATGAGGTCATCACTGCAGCAGATGGCAAGGAAGGAATAGGACTGTTTCACCAAGAAAAGCCCCCTGTGGTGCTGACAGACATAAAAATGCCCGGTATGGACGGGATTGAGGTTCTAAAAAAGGTCAAAGAGATGAATCCTGACACTGAGGTTATCGTGATTACCGGGCACGGGGACATGGACCTAGCCATCCAAGCCCTCCAGCTTGACGCCTCCGATTTTATCACCAAACCTGTTGACAATCAGGCCCTATCCGTTGCCTTAAAACGGGCAAAGGAGCGAATGGAAATAAGGAGGAGGCTGAAGGAATATACGGACAATCTGGAGGTGATGGTCAAGGAGGCCACGGAGGAGTTACAAAAGGCCCACGATTTTCAAACAAACCTGATCCAGAACTCTATTGACGGGATCATCGCCGCTGACGAAGACGGGACCATTCTGGTTTTCAATCAGGGGGCTGAGGAGTTGACGGGCTACAGTGCATCGGAAGTTATTGGGAAGATGCACATAGACGCAATATACCCTCCAGGCGTTGGTAAGACAGTCCATGCAACGCTTGACGCGGAAGCCTATGGGGGCAAAAGTCGACTTATCAACTATGAGACCCTCCTCATCTCAAGAAGTGGCGAAGAGATCCCAGTGCGCATATCGGGAGCAGCCCTTTTTGAAGGCAGGGAGGCGACGGGCGTCGTATGCTTTTTTCAAGATCTGCGGGAAATCAAACGACTGCAAAGCGAATTGATACAAAGCGAAAGGTTGTCCGCTATTGGGCAGGCGGTTGCTGGCATGGCCCATTACACCAAGAATATCTTGAATGGACTGCAGGGCGGTGTGTACATGGTTAATACAAGTCTAAAGAAGAACAAGCCGGATCTTTTGCCCAAGGGCTGGGCCATGGTAGGGAACAACGTTGGCAGAATTTCTGATCTGGTGATGAATATGCTCATTTATTCGAAGGAGCGTGAGCCGGATTATGTGGATTGTTCCCCCAATGATGTCGCCGAAGAGGTCTATAATCTTATGCATGAGGCCCTCGAAGCCGAGGCGGCTAAATTGTATGACCTTGCGAAAAAGGAATATAAGGTGAAGCTGTTTAAGGATCTTGATCCCTCTATTGATCAGTGTTACATGGATCCAACGGGAACCCACCGGTGTCTCCTTAATCTGGTCACCAACGCCGTTGATGCCTGTACCTTGGAATCCGATGAAGACAAAGATTTCGCTATTGTCATAAGAACCAGGAAGGAAGAGGATGTTATTAGATTCGATGTTATAGACAACGGCTCGGGCATGACTGAGGAAGTCCAGGAAAAACTCTTTGAACGTTTTTTCTCCACCAAGGGCCCAAAGGGTACTGGCCTCGGGTTGCTGGTGACCAGAAAGATCGTTGATGAACAGGGAGGGACTATCTCTTTTGAGTCAGCTCCTGGCGAAGGCACAACTTTTACCATCCGTTTTCCCTGCGGGAAAGAAAGGTTGGACAAAATGATGGCCCCCACAAGCCCAGCGGGGCAGGCGGAGACCTCCGGTTCGTAGCCTGGGGGATCTGGAAAAGGGGTAAAAAGATGGGAGGGAGATGACTGCCATGGCGAAGAAGGTCCTCATCGTCGATGACGAAATTGAGCAAATAGACTTTGCATCTACCATATTGGAAGCGACTGGTTACACACTAATAACTGCTATGGATGGCAGGGAAGGAATGAAGAAGGCCAAGGCAGAGAACCCAGATCTCATCCTTATGGACATCATGATGCCCGGACAGGGTGGCATTGGCATGTATCAGGACCTAAAGCATGACGATGAGACCAAGCATATTCCGGTTATCATTGTCACCGGAATTACCCGAGGCCAGGGGTTCGACGATGCATTGGTGAGACAAGATCAAGACATCCCGGGGCCCGAAGGATATATTGAGAAGCCAATGAACCCAGAGGCCGTCCTCAAGATGGTAAATGATTTATTGCCTGAATAGGGCAAGGGAAGGCTGCTTCGTTTTTAGAACTTCTGCGGGGATGAAATACGCTGCCCTGGTAAGTTCAGGCCATATGTGGGGGGGGCGATGCAATGGAAGAGAGAAAGGCCGAAGACGATATGCCCCCCCGGGGGCTTTCGATCCATGTCGTATCTTGTTCTTTGCCACCCTCGGTGTCTCGTCATCTTCTAAAAGGTGAACACTTTGTACTGGGGATCAATCATCATATCCACAAGAACCGGGGCCCCGGAGACTACAGAGCCTTCAATGCAGTCATCGGGTGAAACAAGGCGCTTATTGGCACAGGCTGCACACACATGGATTGGTGTCTTTTTCCTGATGAGCTCATCCAGAAGGTCTTTCATATGTTCGCCTGTCGTGGAACGGATGCCCTCTGCCATGCCCAGTTGAGCCCAATGGATGGCGTCATCGATCAGAAAGATCTCCACATGAAGACCCTTTTCCGCTGCGATGCTCGCAAACTGTAATGCTCGCGTTGCAGCCCCTGATTTTTCAAATCCCTTGGAGATAACGAACAAGAATTTTTGCATTTTCTGCTCCTTTGGGCACAAAAATCAGTAATCCTTAATTCTTGCAAGTAGTTGTCCTGACGAGACCCGTACCATGTTGCACCGGTGGCTTACTGCAGATTCAGCTTGCCGTTTTCTGTTGGATGGGTTAACCAAAAGCCGGGCTTTATTACAAGAATATCGTAAAATACCAACCAGTTAGAACTAATAAAGCTACCCCATCTCTTGACAAATGTCAAACGTTTTGTGGCCCACAGGACATAAGGATTGAAAGCGCGGTGGGTTCTTGTTAGATCGTTTCTCGTGTAATAATACTAGGTTATCTTGCTTTTCTGTGGTAATACCACACAAAAAGGATGGGAGGTCGCCATGAGACAGGTAATTTGTATGATGGCCATTGGAGTTCTCGGTGTTTGCCTTTTTATTTTGTCCAAGCCGTCTGTGGGAGGCGAAAAAGAAAAGGCCACCTATGTGGGGATGGAGAAGTGCAAAGAATGCCATCCAGAGCACGTGGAGAGCTACTATTCGTGGAAATACTCAAAGAACTTTCGGATCATACAGATGAGAAGAAAAGACCACGACCCAAACTGTCTGCCTTGCCATACGACTGGCTACGGGAAGGCAGGAGGATTTGGCAGTATGGAAGAAACCCCGGGAATGGTCAACAAACAGTGTGAAAGCTGCCATGGTCCAGCCAGCCTTCACCTCAAAGCTCCAACCAAGCTGGAGCATCAAGCAACATTAAGTATTCCAGAAAATCTTTGTACAACCTGCCATAGCGGCCACAAGCATCCGGGATATTAAACTGTTGCGAGACCTGCCGCTGTGAGCACAGGCTTATTGGGAGTTGAGAAGATGGGGCGAATGATACCATTGTTAGACGGGTTACGGTCTAGGCTGCGTTTAGCCAGCTTAACGGTTAAGGTAATATTGGGCGTGAGCGCGATCCTAACGGTCGTCATGGGCCTTTTCACCTATTACGATATGGTGACGCGAACAAAATTCCACTTCAACAAGCAGGAAGAGAGAGCCTATGAGATTAGTGACACTGTCATGAGAAGCATTGAGTACCCCATGCTCGATGGAGAGATGGAGGACGTGCAGGCGATCCTGGAAAACTTGTATACATTGAAAGATGTGACAGTGGTAAATCTTTGCGATCTTGCAGGTACGATCAAATATAGTGGATTACCGGCCAATATAGGCAAGCTTGATCATTCCGAGGCCACCAAGAAGGCATTGCGGACCAATTCCCTCATCAAGGGATTGGAGATATTGGGAGAAGAAAAAATACTTGAGCATGCCATGCCCATCGCCAATGAAACAACCTGTCATAAGTGCCATTGGGCTGAAGACAAAATACTGGGCGTCTTGACCGTAGGCATTAGCTGGAGCCCTATAGAGAAGAGGATAGCAGCCCTTAGGAATAGAGAGATTACCTTGGGTGTTGTTTCTATTGTCGTTGTGGGTTTTTTTCTGACTCTATTCTTGTCAAAATATATTACCCGACCCCTCTGTACACTCACGGACCTGGCCGATGAGATCAGCAGAGGAAAGCCAGGATTCGAATTTGGTCGGAGGCTAAAATGCTGGGAAGTGGAAAGATGTGACAAAACGGACTGCCCAGCACATGGAAATCCTGAGACGCTCTGTTGGTACCAGGATGGGACCCTCTGTCACGGCCAGGCTTCAGGGAGCTTTCCAGAAAAGTTGGGGGAGTGCCGAAAATGCAAGGTCTACAGAAGCCATGTGGGCGACGAAATGGTTCAGTTGGCGGATTCATTTAAGCACATGCTCGATAAGTTAAAGACGTCTGAGGAGGAATTGAGGCGGTCTGAAGAAAAATACAGGCTTCTATTTGACAGCGATCCAAACCCTATTTTTATTCTGGATCGTGAAACACTGAAGATTCTGGATGCAAATGGCAGGGCTGAAGTCCATTATGGCTATTCAAAAAACGAGCTTCTGAACATGTCTTTCATAGATCTGGGTTATAAAGAAGATGCAGAAGAAATGATGGTGCATTTCAAGGATGTCACGGATCATCGGTCTATCGTTTTTTCCAAGAAGCAACATCGCAGAAAAGACGAAGGGCTATTCTATACGAACATCCATGTATGTGGCTGCAGGTATATGGGAAGAGATGCCCTGATCGCCACCACAACGGATGTGACAGAGAGTGTGGAGAAAGAGGCCCAGTTGATTCAGGCTAGCAAACTTGCAACCTTGGGAGAAATGGCAGCCGGCATTGCCCATGAATTGAATCAGCCACTGAATGTCATGAAGATCGGTAGCGACTTTCTCAGAGAGATGGCGAGCAAGGGCAAGAAGGTGACCGATGAAGAACTCAATACAGTGACTGAAGAAATTAGCGGCCAGGTGGATAGAGCATCTGGAATTATTAAGCATATGAGGGAGTTTGCTAGGATAGCGGATACCAAAGCCGAAAAGGTGGATGTCAACAAACCGATCCGAGATGTCTTTAAAATATTGGGCCAGCAACTGAAACTACGTGAAATTGAATTAGAATTGGACCTGGATGAAAAGTTGCCTCCCATTATGGCAGATAGCAATAAACTAGAACAGGTTTTTATAAACTTGGTGACCAATGCCAGGCATGCCATGGAGGAAAAATCACCCGGTTCAACTAGGTTATTGCAGATAAAGTCTTCCTTTGACAACGGAGACGTCATAGTTAGCGTATCCGATACGGGTAGTGGCATTCCAAATGATATCATAGACAGGATATTCGACCCCTTTTTTACCACCAAGGAAGTGGGCAAAGGCACTGGACTGGGGCTTTCTATCAGCTACGGGATTGTCAAGGATTATGGCGGCACTATCAGGGTAGAAAGTGAAGTGGGCAAGGGAACCACCTTTGAATTGCGGTTTCCTGGATCTCCAGAAAACGCCTAGGGGGCTTAAGAGAGAGACCGAAGCAAAAGAGGTTTCAAAAAGCCATGTCCAAAGTTCTCATTATCGATGATGAGGAGTCGACAAGGAAAATATTGGGGATGTATCTTCGCAGTAAAGACTACGAGGTCCTCACAGCCGCAGATGGCCAGGAGGGTATCGAGGTATTTCAGAAAGAAAGACCCCCCATTGTGTTAACTGACATAAAGATGCCCAGTATGGATGGAATTGAGGTCTTAGAAAGGATTAAACAGTCCGCTCCTGAAACTGAGGTGATCGTTGTTACAGGGCATGGGGACATGGACTTGGCCATCAAGGCCCTTCAGCTTGACGCCTCTGATTTTATCACCAAACCTGTTGGCAACGAGGGACTATCCATCGCCCTGAAGCGGGCTGAGGAAAGGGTGGACACGAGGAGAATGCTCAAGGCATCCCATGAGTACTTGCGTCAAGCGGAAAAACTGATTGCTATAGGGAAGATATCCGATAAGCTTGCTCACGAGATTAGGAACCCTTTGATGGTTATCGGGGGGCTGACCGATCGATTGAAGAAGAAGGCCCGCCACTGTCTTGGTGGAGAAAAGTATACCGAGATTATATCACACGAGATCGCCAGAATGGAGAATCTTGTCAGTGACATCCTACTTTACTCTGGAGAGATTCCTTTCAAAAAGACAGAAGTTAACATTAACAAGGTTATTAATGAGGTTCTGTTACTTGTTGATAAGGATTTGACTGAAAAGGGCATTTCTGTGAGGACTTCTTTTGGCGAGAACATCTCCCTGATAAGGGGAGACAAGGAAAAGCTGCAAGAGGTGTTCATCAACATCGTCATCAATGCCTTCCATTCTATGGAAGAAGGTGGAAACTTGACTGTGCAAACTGAGTGCGTGTGTGAAAAGACCCCCAAAACCGTCAAAGCAGTGATAAGTGACACCGGAAAGGGTATCCCTGAGGATATTTTGGACAAGGTCTTTACCCCTTTTTTCACCACCAAAACCGTTGGAAGTGGTCTAGGGCTCACTGTAGCCAGGGAGATCATAAGAAGGCATAATGGTACCATGAATATCCACAGCGAGGTTGGCAAAGGCACTACGGTTATTGTTGAACTGTGATGACCTTCAAGTCTCTTTGTGATGAATCGGCTGTCTACAGCCAGGAAGAGGTCAGATGTCGAAAGTCTTGCTAATCGATGATGAGGAGTCTGTAAGAAAAATTGTGGGATTATACCTGCGTAGTAAAGACTACGAGGTCATCACAGCCGCGGATGGAAAAACGGGGTTGGAGCTATTCCAGCAGGAAAGACCTCCCATCGTATTGACCGATATCAAGATGCCCGGTATGGATGGCATCGAGGTGCTAAGAAAGATCAAAGAGACTAGGCCGGAAACGGAGGTGATCGTGATTACCGGGCATGGAGATATGAACCTGTCCATTCAATCGCTCCAACTTGACGCCTCTGATTTTATCACCAAGCCTGTTGGCAACGAGGCCCTGTCCGTTGCCATAAGGCGGGCCGAGGAAAGGTTCGATACCAGAAGGAAGCTCAAGGCTTATACTGATAATTTGGAAAAAACTGTCAGGAAGGCGACAGAAGAGTTGAGGGAGCGGTACGAGTTTGAAGGCAATCTGATTCGCCATTCCATCGACGGTATAATAGCCACTGATAAACAGGGGACCATCATAACCTTTAACCAAGGGGCGGAGAGGATCTTCGGCTTTTCTGGGCATGAAGTGATAGGGAAGAAGAGCATTGAGAGTCTTTATCCGCCTGGGACAGCCGAAGAAATCAGGCTAAGCCTAGGCATCGGAGAATGCGAAGTGGGAGGTGCGGGAAACTGGCGGGAAACCTTTGTGCTAGACAAAGGCGGCAAGAAGATACCGGTAAGGTTTTCAGGGAGCCCGCTCCATCGAAATGGAGAGGTCATTGGTAGCGTAAGGTTCTTCCACGACCTAAGGGAGATGAAGCGGTTACAACACGAACTGGTAAGGTCTGAACGGTTAGCTGCCACGGGGCAGACTGTAGCCGGTCTTGCCCACTGCATTAGAAATATCTTGATTGGTCTGGAGGGTGGGGTCAATGTGGTAGATAAGGGGCTGAAAAAGAAGGATATACCTAGACTTAGGGCTGGCTGGGGCATCGTTCAAACAAGTATCGGCAGGATTTCTAGCCTGGTTTTGGATCTCCTGGACTATTCCAAGGAATGCGTACCTGAATATGAAGAGTGCAATCCCAACGCCATTGCAGATGAGGTGTGCGAACTCATGAATCGCAAGGCAGAGGAATCGGGTATAGAGATTGTCAGGGATCTGGATGCAACCATCGGCAAGGTATCTCTGGACCCTAAAGGGATTCATCGGTGCCTGCTAAATCTGGTTTGTAATGCTATTGACGCCTGTGTGTCTGGGCAAGAGGAGGGGAAAGGGAACCTTGTGCGGGTCACCACAAAGCGTGAAAGTGATGGAGCTTTAACATTTCAGCTTTCTGACAACGGTTGCGGCATGAGCCAGGCAGTACAGGAGAAAATCACTGCCGGTTTTTTCAGCACCAAGGGGGCAAAAGGTAACGGCCTCGGCCTCCTGATTACCCAAAAGATAGTTCAGGGACACGGAGGGACCATGTTTGTTGACTCGGAACCTGGAAGAGGGTCAACTTTTACGATTTGTGTGCCTTGCACCCCCCAAACGAGCAAGAAACCTTGATTGATCACTTAGTCCTATAAGGATAACGAAAAATGGGATTCAGGGATTTGTTTGCGCCTAATGTGGCTAAACTGAAGGACAAGAAAGACAGTGAAGGGCTCATACGGGCTCTGAGTTACAAGAAAGATGCGGAGATAAGAGAGATATCAGCACGGATTCTTGGCGAGATAGGGGATGCCAGAGCAGTTGATCCCCTCATCCAGGCCTTAAGGGATGAAGATAGCGGTGTTCGACATCAAGCAGCCCGAGCAGTGGCCAAGATAGGGGATGCAAGAGCAGTTGATCCCCTGATTCAGGCCCTAAGGGACGAAAACGCAGATGTGCGAGTTGAGGCATCAAAGATTCTTGTCAAGATAGGGGATGCAAGAGCGGTGGGGCCCCTTGTGCAGGCCTTAAGGGACGAAGACAGTGATGTAAGACGTCAGGCAGCTCGGGCTATTGTCAAGATAGGGGATGCAAGGGCAGTTGATCCCCTGATTCAGGCCCTAAGGGACGAAAACGCAGATGTGCGAATTGAAGCAGCAAAGATTCTTGGTGAGATAGGGGACCCAAGGGCGGTTGATCCCCTTATCAGGGCTCTGAAAGACGAAAACGAGGATGTGCGATATCAGGCAGGAAACTCTCTTGGTGAGGTGGGAGACGCGAGGGCGGTTGATCCCCTCATCCAGGCCTTAGAGGACAAGGCGTCAAGTGTTAGGGCAGGAGCAGCAGATTCTCTTGGTGAGATAGGGAATGGAACAGCCATCGAGCCGCTGGTGGAAGTCTTAAGGGATGATGATACACGCATTGTTCGAGAACGGACAGCATCGGCTCTCGTGAAGATAGGGGACCCAAGCGCCGTAGGTCTGCTGGTTCAAGTTTTGACGGGCGACGACACACGCAATGCACGCGCCCAGGCGGCATGGGCCCTTGGCAAGATAGGCGATGCCAGGGCGGTTGATCCACTCGTTGAAGCTCTAAGGGATGGAGATGCGAACATGCGTATGCAGGCAGCAAAGGCCCTCGGCGAGATTGGCGACGAAAGGGCCATCGGCCCACTCAATGAAGCCATAGAGGACGAAAACGGATGGGTTCAAATGCATGTCGAAACAGCCCTTCGGCAGTGTAAGAAAAGGAAAGTCTAGGGTGTTAGGAGAAGGTGCCTTATGAAGGTCCTGAAGGAGAGGCAAAACTCAGGGGCTTCGCCCTGATGGAATTGGTGTAAGGCGCATTGCGACAAGAAACGAAATCTTGATGGCCGTCCAGAACACAATCCGGATGACGAGGTTTGTGTGTAAGTGTTGCCTAAGATTAGATGCCGAGTGGTTGAATATTGTGTTTTTTCAGTTTACTATATAAAGTTGTTCTGCTGATGCCTAGTAGGCGAGCGGTTTCGTGTTTGTTCCAGCTGCTTTTTTGCAGTACCTGTAAAATGAGGTTTCTTTCATTCTTTGCCAGCGAGAACTCCGTTGCGGTCCTATGCGGAGCGTGGATGGCCTGGGGCAGGTCCTGGGCCTGGACAAAGGGCCCTGAGGACAAGACCACACACCTGGATATGGTGTTTTGAAGCTCTCTCACGTTTCCGGGCCAGTGATAGTGCATGATCAATTGCATGGCCTCGGTGTCAAATCCTTCCATCTTTTTCCCCTCAACGAGACAGTAGGTCCGCAGGAAATGATTCGCCAGGAGAGGCACGTCAATGATACGCTCACGAAGGGGAGGCACACGGACACGCACCACATTCAACCGATAATAGAAATCTTCTCTAAGCCGCCCGGCCTCCACCTCCTTTTCAATCTGTCTATTGGTGGCCGCAATAATCCTTACATTGGCCTCAACAGGATGTTCACCCCCCACCCGTTCGAAGCTTCTGTCCTGCAGAAATCTAAGAAGGAGGACCTGGGTCTCAAGAGGCAAATCAGCGACCTCATCCAAGAAAAGAATGCCCCTGTGAGCCCGCTCCAGCCGTCCCAGTTTGCGCTTGGAGGCCCCTGTAAAGGCCCCTTTCTCGTGCCCGAAAAGTTCGGAGTGAACCAAGGTAGGAACAAAGGAAGAGCAATGGGCAGCCAAGAACGGAGTCCCCCTGTATTTGCCTGCCTGGTGAATAGCACGGGCCAGGAGCTCTTTCCCCGTTCCACTCTCGCCGGTAATGAGGACCGTGCTTTCTGAATCGCTGACGGCGTCAATGAGGCGATAGATTTCCTGCATAGGCTGGCTTTGACCGACGATTCCCATGAATTTATCCGGACCCGTCAATTGCCTCTTGAATGCTTCCTCCCGCAGTTCCTTGGAAATCTGATTCTTGATCACCCCGGAAATCTGTCGGATCAGCGATTCCATAAAGAGCAAATCTTCCTTTATGGGGATATCTCCAGAGGGCGACGCCACAAGAAAAAGTCCATAGCACACCTCCTCTACTTCAATGGGTGCGGCCATCCAGGCCTTATACCCTTGTGCTAGACGCTGGATGATGGCCGGGCAATCGCTCCTTTTGCCGGAGTGTAAGGGCCGGACCTTTTCCGTGGTTAACAAGGCCAAGAGATCGTGCTCCAGGCCGGGGTCCTTGATCCTGTCTCTGGCTCGATCATAACAGGTGGGTTTGCTGCGTCCCCCAAGGGGCAAGTAGAAGCCTTCCCTGTTCGACGTAAGGAGGAAGAGGAGGGTATGAATCTCCGGATAGAATCTTTCCATCGTATCTTGGAGGACACGTCCCATACCGTTTAGATCGTATTGCTCGGTGACCTTCACAAGGATGCTGTTTACGGCCTCCAGCTCCTGATGCCTTCTTCTGAGTTCCAACTCCCGTTCTCGCAGGGCCTGTTCTGCCCGTTTCCTCTGTGTCATGTCGACGATATTACCTAAGACAGCGGGCCTGCCCTCGTATTCTATCCGCTTGTTTCTCCTAACAACCCACACTGTCTGGCCTTCTTTCGTCAGACCTTTGGCCTCGTATTCCGACGGAACTTGCTCACCCTTGAGCCGTTTTGCCCGCATCTCATTGGTGAGTGCCCTGTCATCAGGATGCACCAATCGCCACGATTCCATGCCTATCAACGCTTCTTTCGAATAGCCATAAATCTGAGCAAATCGCCTATTGGCGAAAACTATCTTTCCATCCTGGTCGATGTAGATGCCTGTCAATGAGTTTTCTACGAGCCCACTGTATTTTGCCTGAGAGTCACGAAGGGCCTCCTCTGCGTTCTGCCGCTCCGTGATCTCCCTGGCGACGCTCTCAATCATCTGGTTTGTCACTTGCTTGAGGGATTCCAGGAGTTCCAATTGCGAAGTCCCCGATACTTGGGCGGTCAGGTCCCCTTTTGAGACCCTGTGTAGTACGTTGAAATGCTCGGCAAGACCCATGGCGAACTCATGAGAGAGATCAACCATCTCTCCGAGGTTCTCCGCAGTCAGGTTGACGATGTGTTTCAATTTAGAAATCAACTCAAGTTCCGATGTCTCGGCGATCCTGACCAAAGGGTCTCCAGAGGAAATCCGTTTTAGGGCTTCGAAGGCTTCTGATAACCCCAGGGCCAACTCCATAGCGATCCCTTGCGCCTCTCTATCGCGTTGCTCCACCATCCCTCTGAATTCTGTGAACTGCCTGTTTACTACCTGTAGCGTCGCTTCCATTGAGTCCACATCTATGTTCTCGTTAAAGAGCTTGCATTCAAGGCACATCTCCATCTTTTCCAGAAACCTGCCCTGAATCTCGTTTCGACAACGGGTGCCGGAGACAACCCAACACATCACCTCCTTTGACTTGTAAGCCGGGCATTCGGCCTCGTCACACTGAAAATACTCCCAGCATTTCACCTTATCTTTCAACCCTTGAGCCCCTTCTTAATGGAACAAATGGCTCACAAGCAACGCTGAAGAGCCGTCACATCAACCCCGACATTCCTGTCTCTTTTTCCATGGGCAAGCCTGTGGTGTTCCCCACTACTAGAGTGCTACTCAGAGGCCTTTTGGGGGTGATCGGTGTGTTCGTTAGCCCTGGCATGGTGAGCCTGTTCTTCCTGCAGGGATTTCCTCTCATACGCCTTTTGCAGCTTCTCATACAACTCATCTATATCCGGTGGCTTCACAACGTAATCGAAAGCACCCAGCCTCATGCTCTCAACTCCGCAAGCCACCGATGCGCAACCGGTAAGCATAATGACCTCTAGGAGAGGCCATTTCTTTTTTATTTCTCTCAGTACTTCCACGCCGTCTATGCCTGGCATCTTGACGCCCAGAGTGACAACATCAAAGATTTTCCTATCCAACACCTCAAGGGCCTTCTCCCCGCTTCGGGCTCCCACTACATCTAGCTCTCGCTTTTGCAGTCGCATCACCAGGTTTTGACGAAAATCATCCTCGTCATCCACCACTAAGACTCTGAGCGGCACCATAGTCCTACCTCCCCTCTATTCCAACGTTCGCGTTATTTGAAAAAGCACTACAAAGGCAGCATCCACAAGACGACCACGGGAAAAACATTTTTCTGTGTTTTAACTCTTCCAAATGGCCCAAGAAAGCATAATGGGTCCGAAGTACACCTCGCAACCAAGAAATTCACGCACGACAAAAGCACTTTCAGCGCAGGGATGTGATGGACGGCCTCGTCCGGATGTATCAGTTTGCGGAACAAATGCATGCAAGCCGGGGTGGTAAGCAAAGGTATCCCCTTGTCATAAAACGCCGATACTCTTTTTGGGTTTCTTTATGACCGACGCTTGGGTTTACCCACAAGCCAAGCGTTCAACTCACAGGGAGACGAAAGAACGTATATCCTTTAGGTGCTGTTCTATATAGTAGTTTACCTTAGCCTGGTTGGCCATTATCATATCCAGTTGTCTGGTGTGCATGGTGACATAGCCAAGCACCTTGAGCCGTTCTACGAGAAAATCCTTTTCGTATCCTTCTAAACGGGCCACCATCCAGTCTTCGTTGATCTCAACCCGAAAATCGAACTGCTTCAAGATGTGCTCAATAAACTTAATTCTGCGCACCCTTCTGTCCAGATCGGCCGCTCCGCCCTTAAAGGAAAAGGTCACATAGTTTTCTTCGGGTCGGTCGTTCAAGAAAGCCTCCACAGTTGAAAAGTGGTATCCGAAACGGGATGCTAGGTTGCAGAAATTCTTTGAGATCATGAAGTAGTTTTTTTCAGCATAACGAGATCGTCCTGCGGGATCCAGGGATGGGTCCATGGTGGAGCGAAACATGATGGCGGCAAATCCCTTGGCGTCCACCGGAGGGGGGCCTTTCCACGGTATGGCAGTAATACCTTCCCACAGGGCAAGCATAGGGAGAGATGCTATGTTTTCGAGTTTCACCTTGTCGCCTTCAACCGGTCCCTTGAATCCGTCCTCAAGATCAATGACCCAATATCTTACAGGGATGTCACAGACCAGTTGTTTGCTGGATCGCTCCGGGAGGTGGTGCTCTTTTCCGAAACTGAACATCTCCTTTACCGCCTTTTCATGGCAGAAGCGCGTAATATCGTGATAAGTCTGACATGCCTCGGGTCTGAAATCAGGTCCATCTGGATCGGTGAGGTTGAGAGGCGAGATATGTTGAAGGACCCTTTCTAGGGTGTTGTACACTGGACTCCCTTTCATCAGGCTCACCCGGGAACTAGGTTCCTCTTTTAGCAGGGCCTCCACCTTTCCTTCGTAGACTTTCCTTCCCTCTGCATCAACGGTGAGAATCATGCCATTTTCAATTTTCTCGGTGGCCTCCAATGTGTTGAAGAGGGCGGGAACATTGAACTCTCTCGAGACAGTGGCAAGATGTCCCGCAATGCCCCCCCGATCCGTAATCACAGCAGCAGCACGACTTAAGACTGCAGCCCATTGGGGTAGGCTGTGTTGGGCAACCAAGACGGCCCCTAATGGAAACTGGAGCATATCCACTGTGGTATTGACTACAAAGGCTGGTCCACTGGCAACCCCAGGGCTGGCCGTCACCCCGCCTTCCAAAGCAATAGGGGCATCCACTTTCCATTCACTTGCTACGTCAGCAGTCTTAGTATCCACGTCCATTTGCCTCAAGGGTCGACTTTGAAGGATCCGGATTACACCATCTTCGCCAATGGACCACTCGATGTCCTGAGGACTTCCATAATAATCTTCCAGGCGACCAGCCAAATCTGCTAGGGCGAAGACCTGGTCATCAGTGATAGCAGGCTTGTCCTTGTCCTCTCCCACTAGTGCCATACGGCACACCCCTTCCTCGGCAAAACACAGAAACCTCTGCTCCTTGGTGCTGATCTCCTTTTTCAGAATTTGTCCTGGCTGGTTCTTGGAGATCACAAAGAGGTCTGGAGACACAGTGCCGTCCACCACTGTTTTGGCAAGGCCCCAGACGGCATTAATGAAAACCACGTTATTGCGGATGTTCCCTGGATCGACGGAATACATGACGCCTGAGGAAACAGCATCCACCATCGCCATGCAACCCACAGACATGGCAATATCTTCATCCTTGAAACCCATGCTCAAGCGATAGCTGATTGCCTGGGGCGTATACTTGCTTGCCACGATCTCTTTATAGGTGTGGACCAGGAATTGACGGTGTACGTTAAGTTCCGAACGGTACTGACCTGCAAAGGAGGACCTTTCCGTGTCTTCACCCAGGGCGCTGCTGCGGAGGGACACGTTAATCCCTTCTTCGGTTCTTTTTTCGAGGCCCCCGTAGTGAGAAAGGATGGCCTCTTCAAGCTCAGGGGGAACTTTGGCACGAATAATGAGTTGTTGAATATCAGCGCTTGCCGTGTGGAGCGTTTCCATGTCTGCAAGGTTCAGCGGTTGAACCCGACGGTTGATCTCCTCCTGGAGGCTGTTATGTTCCAGGAAGCGTTTGTAGGCAGCGGCCGTCATAACGAAGCCCTCGGGGACCGGGAGGCCCGCTTGATTCTTGATCTCTCCCAGGTTCGCCATCTTGCTGCCCACTTGGTCGGCCACATCCTTGTTGACGTCTTCAAGGGGAAGTATCAGTTCCCCCGTCCCAAACTCCCGCTGTTCACCTAACACGTCATTTACTTTATTGCGGATTTTTTCAAAGATACCAAAGAGCGCTTCGTACCCGTTAGGGGCAAGGGCGTTCATATTCTCTACGATTTTGTACACATTGACCGAAACAGCAGTGCAGTTGGCCCGAACAAAGGCCATGCCAAAGCCATGGGTGCCGTGAAGGGCACGCTCCATGTCAGAGACTATTTCCAGGGTGGCGTTATTGGCGTTCAAGAGGGTTTTGAAGCTCCAGTACCTAACCTTGAACATAGACCGGAGGGCTTCTGGTGACTCTTCAGGTTTGTCTGCTCCCTTGAAGACCTTCTTGAAAAACGATGTTAGCTTGGCCATGATCTCCAACCATGATCCTGTTAATGTCGGTTTCTCAGAAAGCCATGGATCGGCTTGATGATGACGATGGGGCAGATGGCAAGGATCGCAACGAGCAGCATCATTTGGGACAGACCTGTTATGCCAAATTGCATTACCACGACGGATAGTCCCACCATGGCCATGATGATGGCAAAGAAGAGCCGGATGCCTTGTCCACGGATGTAATGGGCGCCCCGGGCACATATCTGCACTCCTATAATGATACCCAGGAAAAGCCATAGCACTCCCAGGAAATCCACCTGGCCCTTCAAGGCATAGGTGAGGCACCCGTAGGTGCCGGAAAGGACTCTGCTGAAAAGGTCAATCCCTGTAGCCGTTGTCGGAAGCATCCCCAAGAGATAGATCATGGCCGGCAGAAGCAGGAGGCCACCAACTACACCTAGAAGCCCAAAGAACCAACCTGTGAGCATGACAATCAACAAGACGGTCCACAAAGAGACCCTTACACCAGACGACAAGGTCATCATAGGGGGAAGGTTGGTGGCTTGGAGCTTGCGCGCCATAGCAGTGCCTCCCTCTGGTGGGGCAGTCCAGCCCATGCCTCCCCCGGCCCCAGCATCTTGTCTCTTTGATCTAAAATAGTCGAGGATGATGAAAAGACTCAGCCCCAGGAGAACAACCATATATACAAGGCGTATCACGGTCCCGGCCACATCGAGGGTGGTGAGCCATAAGAGGGTCCGAACGCCGATTTCAATGCCCACGGCCATACCCATGACAAAGAGAACAACGACCTTGGGATCCACGTCCTCCCGGCTAGCGAATTTGTAGGCCGTGACGTACGATTCACCAGTCATTCGCGTGAGGTCTGTGCCTACAGCCATGGCCGCAGGAAAGCCGAATATATTCAAGGCCGGCGTCACAATCCACGTGCCGAACATCCCGAAAAACCGTCCCAGGATGCCCACGGCAAATCCAATGGCCACGAGGACCAACACGCTGCAATTTTTACCAAGGACAGGGAGTCGCATGGTGTACCAGGGGGCTTCGCCTGCCTCAGGCGCCGCAGTCGAAAGGGCGGCTGTCGTGGGGGGAGGGGACCATGTCTGGGAGATAGCTTGGTAATTGCTTGCCACCAGGAGCAGAATCAGGGCCATGGCCAACAGTATGATATGAAAGATTTTCATTCCTGGAGTTTACTTATCACTTCCAGGACTTATGTCAAGACCGAAGCGCTTGTTGTTCACAGGAAGAGGGCACTGCTGTCCGGCCTCGTCCAGCATGTTCGGGGGCTGTCATGGCAGGATGTTCGGCCCCCTTTTTTCCGGCGGGGCAGCAAGATGCACCAAAGTAACTTGCCGTCGCCATGGGGTTTGGGCCTCAAAATGGCAAAGTTGTGCCGGCGGCGGCAAGAGATTGCCAAGCCTGTGGGCCCTGTATGGTATGGGGTGACGAGTCCGTGACGGATAAAGTCAGAGATACCGGCAAGTTATTATAAGCCGAGGGGGCTGTTGCATCTTGGCACGGCCCTTGCTCACAGAGGGGGGATTTGGAGCAGGTGAAGATGGTGTCAAGAGAGCTGGTGAAGGACTTCGTGCGTCCCCTGGACGAG